>OFGX01001948.1_pt1 | contig 11466 bp, 17 predicted proteins | sample 1521831 | NCBI WGS metagenome assembly OFGX01 (sample SAMEA3504080, study PRJEB24116) | mouse gut metagenome | biome: mouse gut; feature: mouse-associated habitat; material: faeces | place: Denmark | collected 2011
TGCCTCATCCTTCTACTCTTTTCTTCCCCCTCTGTCCAATATCTATTGTACTCCTACATTCTAATCATGATAACAACTCCTTAACCACTTGACTTCCATCTGTTAGGCTGTTAAACTGGAGGTGGATAATTTTGCCTGGGGCCGCTTCTGTTGTGGAGGAGCGGTCCCTTTTCCTTTGTCCCGGCAGTCGCAGCGCTCGCCGGGGTCCAGGTTTGCCCCGCAATGGGGGCAGGTGGTGTAATAGGCCATGGGGGCGCTCCTCCTTATCTGTCTACCTGTTTGCCTGCGCAGGCGGCGCTCCCTTTCTCCAGTTTCTCGATTTGCTCCGCCTGCTTTTCGCACCGGAGCCGCAGCAGGGTCAGCTCTTCCACCATCCTGCGGTAGTCCACCAGGTGGAGAAGGACGGTGTTTTCCAACAGGCCATCCATTGGTATGGCCTCCTTTCTATGTAGTCTCCGGCCAGCGCATCCGGCCGTTTTGGTCCCGCAGGCCGCTAAGCATCTGCCGGACAAAGGCCCGCAGTCCCTCGTCGTTGGGGGTCCACCCCCAGGCGTGGCAGAGGCCCAGATATAGGGCCGCGTACCGTCTCATAAGGGACCTCCCTTCTGTCAGTTAAATTTTTTTGAATTAAAATGAATCACACTTCATGGCGTATACTTCATATTCTTTGTAGAATTTTGGTAAATCTTGTATATGGAGGAAAGATTTACCATGAAGAAAAAGAAGCTCTACAACGATTTGAAAGCATACCTCCGGGGAGAACTTTTAAGGTGCAGGGCAGCTCTCAACATCCCACAGGAGGAAATGGCCCACCGTCTACTTATGAGTACCAGAGCCTATTCCGCCCTGGAGAGCGGCAAGTCCTGCTGTAGCCTAATCACCGCCTTTCTTTTCTTCAGCCGCTGCTGCCTGGACCAAGCCGCCTTCCTGGACGGCATACTCCGTATCTTGGAACCCTCCGAATGAAGCCATCTGATTCCCCTTCGGTTTGATATCCTCTAGCGCTTGGGTTCGGGGTATGTATATCCTCCCTGCCGCTTTCTTTTCCTCCCTGCGAACCTCACCCAGCAGACGCTCCAGGGACTTGATAACTGCGGCGTTTTTACTTGCCCAGTCTGCGATACAGCTTGTCCGCACGGCGGTGTCTTTCGCCAGGCGCCGCTCCCGGCGGGTCCTCTTGAGCTTCCGGGCCAACCGCTCCATATAAGCGCGGTCCGGGTCCTGGAGCTCCAAGGTGTGGAGGATGTCCTGGGTGACGGCATCCGCCTCCATTTGAGCTGTTTTGGCGATTTCATGCTGCTCCGCGGCATATCGCAGGAAATCCAAGAACGCCTCCAGGTCAGGGCTAAACTTCTCTGGGTCCTTCCTTTTCAGTTTCATCACTTCCTCTCATCGCAGAGTAGCTCCTTTTAGGCGCTGCTCTGTTTCTGCTGGCAATCAGACAGCGCGGCAGGGTCCTTTTCACACTGCTGGCCCGCAGAAGAGGCTTGGCTGTCCTTTAATACAAGCGATACGCTCAATCCTCTTCGGGACAGGATGTCGTTGAGGACCTCTGTCACATACACCGGATCAAAAACCACCATCACAACACCCCCATTTATTCAGCATATGCGCCTTTGTTTGTCCAAATTGCCTACTTAGCCTGCCGCCTCCCGCTGGGGGCGGCTTTCTCATGCGCTTTCCTGACCCGCATCCACAAACGGGTTCCCGACATCGACTTCCAGGGCTATGGCAATCGCCATAACATCACAGGGACGGATGATACGGCGGCCATTGAGCATAGCTGTCATCTGCTGTTTAGAGTATCCCGCCCAGCCAGCTACAGCGCTTTGCTTTAAGCCTCTTTCTTCGATTATCCGATTCAGATTCTGCGGAACGTTTGCGTTACACTCTGCAATAGTCACGATTATCACCTCCTTGATCAAGTTTTCTGAACTTTACCAAAATTATAGTCGCAAAATCCGATTATGTTAAGAGATTCTATGGAAAAAGTTTGAAAAATCCGACTTTTTGTGTTGACTAATATTATTTTTGGTGTTAAGATAAAAAACACCAAGGAGATGATGCGATGGCTTTTATAGACCGTTTGAAGGCTGCACGCCTTGAAAAAAAGCTAACACAAGAGCAACTGGCAAAGGAAATTGGTGTAGCTAAACCAACGTATAACGGATATGAAAAAGGAAACAGCGAACCAAATATGCTTATTCTATCCAAGCTGATGAAAGTTCTTGGAGTAGACGCAAATTACTTGTTTCAAGACGAGATGCAGATTCATAGGGAAACGCATGCCACCCCCACCGAAATGGAACACATAAAAAAATACCGCACCCTAGACGGGCACGGTAAGAAAGTTGTTGATTTTGTTTTGGACGAGGAGGCCGAACGGGTGGCGGATGAACGCCAACGGAGGCTACCAGTGGAAACAGAAGAGGAGGACAACATAGTTTATGTCCCCTTTCGCTGCTCCACCCAGTCCGCCAGCGCCGACACCGGCACCTACCTGGGGCCGGAAGCCTTTGAGACCATCTATGTCCGAGAAAACGACCTGACCCGCCGCGCAGCTTTTGGTATCCCGGTCAGTGGAGACAGCATGGAACCCCGCTACCACAATGGGGACATCCTAATAATCGAGGAAGCCGAGGAGAGCGAGCTGGGGGAAATCGGCGTTTTCAGCGTTGATGGCAGCGGCTACGTCAAGGAACTTGGAAATGGGGAGCTGATTTCCCTTAATCCCACCTACGACCCCATCCCCATGACCGAAAGCACCTGGTGCCATGGCCGGGTCATCGGTGTACTGGACCCGGAGTGGATTGCAGAGGAATAAGGAAAGGAGCACATCATGAACGACAATCTGGCGTACCAAGAAGAGCGGCGCGAGGAGATAATCGGGGGCAAAGTGGTAATGATGTCCCCCCGGCCATCCTTCAACCACAACCAGGTATCATATAACATTTCACGGCTCTTTGGTAATTATCTGTATGAAAAAAAATGCACCCCCATTGCCGATGGTATGGACCTCTATTTGGATGAGGACAACCAGTTTGTCCCCGATTTCATGGTGGTCTGCGATCCGGATAAAATCAAGAGCGATGGAGTGCACGGCGCTCCTGACCTGGTGGTGGAAGTTCTCTCCCCCAGCACAGCGAGGAACGATAGGACCCACAAAAAAGAGACCTATGCCAATTGCGGCGTCCGGGAATACTGGCTTGTCAGCCCTGAAGAAAAGTCTTTGGAGATCTACCGGACTAACGGGACAGAATTTGTCCTCCATGATATTTACGCCCTTTATCCCGACTGGCAGCTTGCCAAGATGTCCAAGGAAGAGCGGGCTGCTTTGGTAACACACTTCCAGTGCAGCCTGTTCGATGACCTGGATATTTCCTTGGAGGATATTTTTTACCGCACATTCTAGGAAAGACCGGGCTAAAATAAGCCCTGCTCCTCCACCAATTGGAGGTCGTATCATGCTGTTTGTTTATCCCGCAGTTTTCCACAAGGAGGACATCGCTTATTGGGTTGAGTTTCCCGATCTGAAAGGCTGCCAGACTTACGGAGGAACACTCAACGAACGCGCGGTGTCGATGGGGATTAACTTCTCGCAGGTTTTGCAGAAAGCCCTCATGACGAAGATCCAGTCAAACAGAAGATAAAGGAAGGAGTTTGAACAGTAATTTGGCGTACCAAGAGCGGACAGATCAAAGAATTGATACCCTCATCAATGATTTGAAGGAGGACCTCCAGGGTTAAAAGGAGGGGATGGGCTTGCCACCACCCCTTCCAAGCGGAACGGGGTGGTAAAGCACAGCATGGAACGAAGAACGCAAACCAGTAGTACCGTCAAAAATCGTTACAACAAAAAGGCCTACCGGCAGATCTCCACGCAGGTTAAGCCGGAGCTGGCCGAACGTATCCGAAGCTACAAAGAACGGCATGGCATCAGTATGTCGGAGCTGCTGTCCCGCGCGATGGATGTGTTGGAGGCTCAGGCGTGAAAAAAGCCTCTCCGGTGCGCCAACACCGAAGGGGCCAGGGGCAGAAAAACCTGTTTGGGACGGGATTATTCTGCTCCTTTATCATAGCAGATAAAGGAGTGAAAAGTCAATGACCTGTATAAAATGCGGCCAGGAAGTTCCAGATGGAGCCTTTTGCATCCTTTGCGGCTGGGAACAGCGGAAAGGAAAGCCCCGAAGAAAGGCCATGAAACGACCAAACGGAACCGGCAGCGTGTACAAGCTCCTTGGCCGTCGCACAAGGCCATGGGTGGCATACCACACCGCTGGCTTTGACGAAAATGGCAAGCAGGAGAAGATTATCCTGGGCTATTTCACAACCCGGACGGAGGCCCTGGAGGAATTGGCAAAGAATCCAAGGCCCCAGGTAGGCCCACACCACTCCGCTACATTGGAACGAGTTTATCTTGATTGGCAGAAAGTCCACTTCCGGCAGCTTGGCCAGAAGGGTCAGGAAAGCTACCGTTCTGCATGGAAGCGGCTATCGGCTTATAAGGATGCCAAAATGCGGGAGATTCGCACGCCCCTTTTCCAGCAGGTAATTGATGAAGCCAGCGCGGCGGGGTTATCCTATTCCAGCTGTGACAAAATCCGGCAGTTGGCCAGCCAGCTATGCCAGAACGCTATGCAGGACGATATCATCAATAAAAACTATGCCGATTTTATTGTGATGCCGCCTATGGACTGGAAAAAGAAGGACATCTTCACACAGGAAGAGATTGACCTGCTCTTCCAGAACGACGATGACCCCAGTGTTCGTATTATTCTCTGTCTGATTTATACCGGATTCCGAATCAGTGAATTCTTCGGAATCACCCAAGAGGGTGTCCATCTGAATTTTCTGGTGGATCCGGATGGTGTCCAGCGGGCAGTCTCCGGTTATTTGGTAGGAGCGTCCAAAACAGAGGCTGGAAAAAACCGCATCGTCCCCATCAACCAGCAAATCCTGTCCCACATCGTGTCGATGTACGAAGAGGGCGGGGAATATTTGGTGAAAACTAGCACCGGTACATGTAAGCACAAGGATAATTTCCGGGACCGGGAGTTTTACCCCACCTTGGACCGGCTGGGTATCATGCCGACACCTCAGAAGGGGGAAAAGCCGCGCCTTACTCCCCACTATACCCGTCACACCTTTATCAGCATGGCAGTAGCCAAAAGCGTCCCTCCAGAGGTTCTAAAGCTATTGGTCGGTCACGCGCAGTATTCTACCACCATTGATTTCTACGATCATGAGGATTTTAGCCGCTTGATGGATGCAATAGCCGCTCTTTGATTTGTTAGCTACCGTGCTAACTACCGCAAGAAAAGCGCCCAAAATCAGCCCATTTTTTGGTGTTTTTGCAACATTTGTTCCCTTTTTCCCACAATGAGAAAACCCCGATAGAATGGCTTTGCCAGCCGTTTTATCGGGTTTTTCTACCGGATCTTTTTATCCCGCATGTTTGGCCCCGAGGGTATGGGCATCTACCAGCTTATTTCCCCGGTCCTAGCCCTTTCCTTTTCCCTGACTGTAGCAGGGATGCAGACGGCGATTTCCAAATATGTGGCAAATGAAACCATGTCCCGGGACTACCGATCCTCGTCCCTGCACCTGTTCACCGGGCTGGGAATATCCATGTCCCTCTCCCTTTTATGCACCCTGGGTATTTATTGCTATGCCGAGGAGATTGCTGTTTATTTTCTCCTGGAAAAAAGGACCGCCCCTTTGCTGCGCATTATTGCCCTTTCCATTCCCATGGCCACTGTCCATTCCTGCATTAACGGCTATTTCTACGGCATAAAAAAAGCCGGGATTCCGGCGGGGGCCCAGCTTCTGGAGCAGATCGTCCGGGTGGGCTGCGTGTACATAGTGTCCTCCCGCATCCTGGCGGCAGGGGGGACTCCCTCCATCAGCGTGGCCGTTCTGGGGCTCACCGTGGGGGAACTGGCCTCCATGCTGCTGACCATGGCTGCCGTCTGTCCCGGCGGGATACCGGCTTCCCTCCGCCCTGCAGGTCTGCGGCGGATCCGCCCCGCAGGCTCCCCCCGGGCAGGCCTGTCCGGCTCCGCCGCCCTCTGGGGGAAGCTCATGGCCATGGCCCTGCCCCTGACGGCCAACCGCATCGTGCTGAACCTCCTGCAGAGCGTGGAGGCCGTGTCCATCCCCGCGAAGCTCCGGCTCTACGGCTATGACACCGCCACCTCCCTGAGCGTATACGGGGTGTTCACCGGCATGGCTATGCCCTTCATCTACTTCCCCAACGCCCTGACCGGCTCCGTGGCCGTGCTGCTGCTGCCCATCATCTCCGAGAACTACGCCCTGGGCAACATGGACGCGGTCAGGAGCGCCACCGTGCGCACCGTGAAATACTGCGGCCTCATGGGCTTCGCCTGCCTGGGCGTATTCGTATTGTCCGGCAGATGGATTGGAACCAGCGTGTTCGACAGCCCCCTGGCAGGATATTTCATCACCACCCTGGGCTTCATCTGCCCCTTCCTCTACCTGGACACCACCCTCTCCAGCATCCTCCAGGGGCTGGGCCTGGCCGGGCACACCTTCGTCATGAACGTGATATGCCTGCTGATCCGCCTGGCCTTCGTCTTCCTGGCCGTCCCCCGGGTGGGGGTCAGGGGCTTCCTGTGGGGGCTGTTGGTCAGCCAACTGGCCCTGGGGGTGCTGTACCTGGGCTGCCTCTACCGTTTCCTGCGGAAAAAATGACGCTGCCGGCCCGCACTATTCGAGCATTTTCTTCAGCTCGTCCACAAAGGTGTTCACGTCCTTGAACTCCCGGTACACAGAGGCAAAGCGCACATAGGCCACCGCGTCCAGGTCCTTGAGCTTGTTCATCAGAAGCTCCCCGATGACCTGGCTGGAGATCTCCTTCTCCTCCCGGTTGAAGATCTCATTCTCCACCGCGTCCACCAGCCTGGTGATCTCCTGTGCGCTCACCGGCCTCTTGTGGCAGGCCCGCAGCAGGCCGCCCTCTATCTTGGCCCGGTCGTAGGCCTCCCTGTTCTCGTCCTTCTTGATGATGATCAGCGGTATGGTCTCGATCTTCTCATAGGTGGTGAAGCGCTTCCCGCATTCGTCACAGGCCCGCCTGCGGCGGATGGAATTGTTCTCCTCCGCCGGACGGGAATCGATCACCCTGGTGTTGTCATGGTTGCAATAAGGACATTTCATCTCTCTTCCTCCTGCGCGTAAGATGCCCGTCAATGTTACGTTTAACGTACCATATTCAACAGGGAATGTCAACGAGAATAATGTCCGGCCCAATCTGCCTGATGTCCTTGAAGGGGATCACGATGTTCGGCTCGCAGTTCAGGAATCCCAGCACCCTGCTGCCCCCCGGCACCATGATCTTGCAGATGCAGCCGCTGCATGGATCCAGCTCCAGGTCGCACACCCTGCCTAGCTTCTTGCAGTTCTTGATGTTGATCACATCCTTACATTTCAATTCTGAATAAAGCACCCAAATCCCTCCTCCCGGGAAAAATCCTTACTATTACAAATATGCGGCACAGAGGAAAAATGAGAACGGCAGACATGAATATTTTTCCGCCCGGGGCACATACTACCACTATAATCCAACGCGCCCGTGCGCAGAAACGAGGAAGGAAATGACACAGGGAAAAGTGGAAATCTGCGGGGTGAACACCTCGAAGCTCCCATTGCTGAAGGCAGAGGAAAAGGAAGCCCTCTTCCAGCAGATCGAGGCTGGCGACGAGAGGGCCAGGGAAGCCTATATCGAGGGGAATCTGCGCCTGGTCTTAAGCGTCATCAAGCGCTTCTCCTCCAGCAACGAGAATGTGGACGACCTGTTCCAGATCGGATGCATCGGGCTGATCAAATCCATTGACAATTTCAATCCGGATATCGGTGTAAAATTTTCCACCTATGCAGTTCCCATGATTATCGGTGAAATCAGGCGTTACCTGCGGGATAACAATTCCATCCGGGTAAGCCGCTCCCTGCGGGATACCGCGTACAAAGCAATCCATGCCAGAGAGCTGCTGTCCAAAGAGCTTTCCCGGGAACCTACCATTGAAGACATTGCAAAAGAAATTGACATTCCAAAAGAGGATATCGTATTTGCCCTTGACGCCATTCAGTGTCCTGTCAGCCTCTATGACCCGGTTTATACCGATGGAGGAGACACCCTGTATGTGATGGATCAGATCAGTGACAAAAAAAATAAAGAAGAAACCTGGGTGGAAGAACTTTCCTTAAGTGACGCCATGAAACGGTTGAATGAGCGGGAAAATTATATCATCAGGCTGCGATTCTTTGAAGGCAAAACACAAATGGAAGTGGCAGAAGAAATCCACATCTCCCAGGCCCAGGTCAGCAGACTGGAAAAATCTGCATTAAAAAATATGAAAAACTATCTCTCTGTCACTCCCACTTATCACAGAGAGAATTAATCTGGTCTGCAAACTTTCCAAGCTCTTTGTTTGGCCGTCCTTCTGATTTGCGGATAACTGCCAGCAGACGTTCTCCGGCCGCCAGAAGCCTTGCAAAAACATTGGAAACTCCATGGGCCTCTTTTGCTTGCCGTACTTTCTTTTCCCGGCTTCCTTCTGCCAGACAGACATTTTTTTCCAGATCATAAATGTCTCCGCTGTAGGGAGCTGTGGCCGTAAGCCCTGTTTCCTTTGTGATCAGAGAAGCAAAGGTGTCGCACACACTGTCTTCCCCATGTACCACAAACACCCGTCTGGGCGTTTCCCCAAAGGCCTTCACCCATTCCAGCAGATGCTGCTGGTCTGCGTGTCCGCTGATTCCGGCCAGATTCTGGATTTTTGCATGAACCTCAATCGTTTCACCAAACAGCTTTACCTCTTTTGTTCCGTTCAGCAGCATATTTCCAAGGGTGCCCGGTACCTGATAACCTACGAAAAGAATCGTGGAATCTTTTCTCCAGAGATTATGTTTCAGATGATGGCGAATCCGTCCTGCCTCGCACATACCGGAAGCAGAAATAATTACAATGGGCTTTTCAATAAAATTAATCATTTTGGATTCATCACTGGTAACAGCCACTTTAAGTCCCGGAAAACTAATGGGGTTCTTCCCTTTGCGCACCAGTTCCAGGGCCTCCTCATCAAAACATTCTTTCACATTTTTATGAAAAATGCTGGTGGCCTCCACTGCCAGAGGGCTGTCTATGTACACCTCAAAATCCTCAAATTCCGGCAGAAGGCTCTCCGTTTTGATTTTCCGCAGAAAATACAGCATTTCCTGTGTTCTGCCCACGGAAAAAGCCGGAATCACCACATTCCCTCCTCTGGTAAATGCATCTTTGCACACCTGTGCAAGTTCTTTTGCATAATCCGGCGGATCCTGATGGAGACGGTCTCCATAGGTGGATTCCACAACCACATAATCGGCCTCCCGAATATATTGGGGATTGCGGATTAAGGGCTTGTTGCCGTGGCCCACATCACCGGAAAATACAAGTTTTACCTGTTTTCCCTCTTCTGTTCCCCAGATTTCAATGCTGGATGAACCGAGAAGATGGCCCGCGTCCACAAATCGAATGGTAATTTCCGGACAAAGGGTAATTATTTCCCCATATTCACATGGAATAAAATGCTCCAGTACCCCCACTGCGTCATCCATGGTATACATGGGCTCCACCAGAGGCCGTCCTGCACGTTTTGCCTTCCGGTTTTTCCATTCCGCCTCAAACATCTGAATGTGAGCCGAGTCTTTCAGCATAATATTGCACAGTTCCACGGTTGCTCTGGTGCCATAGACTTTCCCCCGAAATCCATGGCTGTACAGAAGCGGCAGCAGACCGGAATGATCAATATGGGCATGGGTAATCAGCACATAGTCAATCTCGGCCGTATTTACCGGTATCTCCTGATTTTCATATAAATCTGCTCCCTGCTCCATTCCGCAGTCCACCAGCAGGTTGACATCTCCCATCTGCACATAATGGCAGCTTCCTGTCACCTCATGGGCAGCCCCCAAAAATTCAAGTTTCACTTTACCATCTCCTTTGTATAAATTTGTATTCATGATAAATTTTACCACATTTATTCAAATTTTACGATTTCTTTTTTCAGACGTTTCATAATCTTTTTTTCCAGACGTGAAATATAGGACTGGGAAATACCAAGAAGGTCTGCAACCTCTTTCTGGGTCATTTCCTCTCCCTGGGCGTGGTTCAGCCCAAACCGCAGTTCCACAATAGCCCGTTCCCGTTCAGAAAGTTTTGCCACTGCCTTTTTCAGCAGATTTTTCTCCACCTCTGTCTCAATATCACGATAAATGATATCCTCGTCTGTTCCCAGAATATCCGACAAAAGAAGTTCGTTTCCGTCCCAGTCCACATTCAGAGGCTCGTCAATGGATACCTCCATTCTGGTCTTGTTATTCCGCCGCAGATACATCAGAATTTCGTTTTCGATACAACGAGAAGCATAGGTGGCCAGTTTGATATTTTTGGTGGGATTAAAGGTGTTGATAGCTTTAATCAGGCCGATTGTTCCGATGGAAATCAAATCCTCCACTCCGATGCCTGTATTGTCAAATTTCTTTGCTATGTACCACCAGCCGCAGATTATGCTCAATGAGAATGCTTCTGGCCCGTTCCGATTCCTCTCCGTCCAGCATCTGAATACAGCGGTTTTCCTCCCGCGCTTCCAGCGGCGGCGGCAGAATTTCCGCTCCTCCGATATAGTGGACATCCCCTTTTTTCATCATCAGCAGACTGCGCAGGCTGGGTATCAGCTTTAGATGAAAATGCCGCGGTATTGCAATTTTTATGTACATAATTTTCCTCCTTTAATTTTCCATGGATTTTCCATTTAATATCACATCACATCTGTCATCCTGAAACAGCTTTTCATCTGCAAGACCGAATACGGGCTTTTTCAGGTACAGAGGACATCCTTCTCTGACAATGTACATTCCCTCCAGAGTCACCGCTTCCAGAAGTCCGGATTCCTGTCCCAGTGAATGATAGGGAATCAGTCTCGTGAGAAGCTGTTCTTTCTGTATCTGACTCTGCAGGATTTCCCGTTTTATAATATGTACCGGCCGATTCCCCAGAGGATCTGTCAGCAGATTTCCCGTATCGTAAAAACCCTTTACAGAAAGTTTTCCTTCTCCGGTTACCAGAAGAAGGTCATAAAGAGTCTCTTTTTCTCCTTTTACATGTCTCAGCGCCCTCCCGGCTGCCTCAAGAAACAGCAGAGCCCCCGCCAGGCAGACCAGAAAATATCCGCTTCCTTTTCTGCCGGCCATACTAAAGGACAATACGCCTCCCAGCAGAACATATGCCACATAAGTAATGGCCCACTGACATAAAAATTCCTTTTTCCTGCTTCGGTAACACAGATACACCATCAGGGGATTTACCAGAAAATGGACGCAAATCCGGTACAGGGTATAGTTTTCCAGCCCCAGAAAAAAAAGCATGGATCCGGCTGTCCCTGTAAAACTCCCCAGCAGCAGTCTTCC
>OFGX01001953.1_pt1 | contig 11447 bp, 13 predicted proteins | sample 1521831 | NCBI WGS metagenome assembly OFGX01 (sample SAMEA3504080, study PRJEB24116) | mouse gut metagenome | biome: mouse gut; feature: mouse-associated habitat; material: faeces | place: Denmark | collected 2011
GTAAATGGAGTAGGAAAAACTACTTCTATTGGAAAAATTGCAAATAAATTAGTAAAAGAAGGAAAAAAAGTAGTAATAGGAGCAGCAGATACTTTTAGAGCAGCAGCAGTAGAACAATTGGAAGTATGGGCTAACCGTGCAGGATGTAATATCATAAAAAAGAGTGAAGGAGCAGATCCAGCCTCTGTTGTATATGAAGCGATAAAAGTAACAAAAGAACAAAATGCAGATGTATTAATTTGTGATACAGCAGGAAGATTGCATAATAAAAAATATTTAATGGAAGAACTAGGTAAAATACAAAGAGTATTAGAAAAAGAATTACCAAATGCTTCAAAAGAAGTTTTACTAGTACTTGATGCTACTACAGGGCAAAATGCAATTGCACAAGTCAAAGCTTTTAAAGAGACAATACCTTTAACAGGACTAATCCTTACAAAATTAGATGGTACAGCAAAAGGAGGAGTAATAGTAGGAATTGTAAATGAAAATAAAATGTAAGGTAGTTTTCAATAGAATTTCACCATTATCAGTATGTTCTATACATTGTGACTTAAAAGAATGATTTCTACTGTTATGTGGTTGTCCATTGCCTGCATAGTCCACATAAAAATAATCATATGTTTTTCCTCCGCCTCCTTGATTTATCTCGTTGCTTCCACCTTGTCTCATTCCCGCTATTACATTAAATCTATTCGAATTGTTGTCAATATAATTATGATTATGCTTTGGCATTTCTTTTATTGTTAATGTATGTTCTTTTTCTCCTCCATTTTTTCCTAGTGCATTAAAATCACTATCATTTTCATCTTTTCCAACTGCTACTTTCCCTTTTAAATTTGGTAAGTTAAAAGTGGTACTTCCATTCCCAGTTCCATATTTTGTTCCTAATACTTTGAATAATTCTGAATAATCAATTCGACTTACTGCTTGTCCATCACACAATAACCAATTTTCTGGTATTATGTCAGAATGCCACTCTATTGTTGCTCCAATTGGTAGTGTGTCTCCTGTTATATTTCCACCACCAGTCTGTTCTATCCATTCAACATCATTGTCTTCGTTGCTCGCTTTTGCTAATACTTGTCCTATTGTTCCTCCTTCTGGAAGTGAAGATTTTTCTTCTATTGCTTTTTCTATGTTTTCTTGCATTTTATTTAGAACAAATGCCGAAAGTGGTGTGCTACCAGTATATTTAGCTTTCACTACATTGTGTTTAACCCCATTTATTGTTACATATGCACTTTCTTCTAATTGTCCATCTTCAAAATTAATTTTTTCCATTTAAGACCTCCTTTTCAAGTGTTTCTATTCTTGATATTAAATTTTGTATTATTTCCTCTTTCTGTTTATCTTTTTCTTGTAATTCTTCTATTTGTTCTTGTTGTTCTTGTATTGCTTTATAAGATATTGATAACATTGAATAAATATCAATTCCTTTTCCTTCTGTTCCAATTATCTCTTTTGAACAATTATAGTTTTCTCCTATAATTGCCCCTACTCTTCTTTTGCAATTTTCTTCATCTTCTTTATAATTATAATAATAAATATAATTATAAAAGTTCCTTCTATTAGCAAGTTGTTGGAGGTAGAGTGTTCACACACATATTCATATATGTATGTTCTGGTGATTAAACTCAGGTGATCATCCTTGGAAACAAATGCCTTTACCCACTAAGCAACCTTTTTTCAATATCTTTCTTTTTTTCTGCTAATGAAAATGGTTCTACTCCATTATTGCAATAAATATGTCCACTAACTGATACTATTCCTTTACAATATAATTCATTCCAAATTCGTACTTCCCAAATATCTGCACTTCCCTTATCTGTAAATAAACAATAATTATTTTCTCCATCCCCTATTTTAAAACTATTACTTCTAGCTTGATTTCTATAAAAACTAATATTATCTAATATATCTATATTAGCATAATCATTAAAATTATCTGGACTAATACTTAATAGTTTCCTATTGTTATTTATGTCCCAGAAAGTTACACCTTCTACTTCTCCTGGATCACCATATATTAAAACACCACCCGTTTTTATTCCAGTTCCAAAACCATTCAATACTAAATTACAAGAACTCAATTCTAATTCTCCATAAGATGCATCACTATTTTTTTCACCCATAGCAAAATTTCTAATGTAGAATATTGGGTGAAATTTATTGTCTGTTTTTGTTGTTATTCCCCATGCCATACCTTCATTGATTTGCTTTTCATACTCCCCATCTACTGAAAAATTAATATACCTACTTTTAATGCTATTTCCATTTGTGTCTTGTTCTTCAATTGTTTTTACACCAATTTCTCCAAATACACTAACACCATCTTCTTTGTAAAAATGTTGACCTTGTTTATCTAATGACATTATTACATTTTTGTCTTTATCCAATATTGCAAAACTAACATTGTCATTTAATATCATTAATTGTATAAAGTCTGATATTTGATTCCAAGCAATTTTTATAGCTTCTGCATTTTGTTGTATATATGTTCCAAAATCTTCTCCATTAACTTTTTTATTTACTGAAAGCATAATATCTTGTGCTGTTTGGTTAATTGCTGTATTCATTTCTATACTTGTTACAAAAGTATCTGTAAAATCATTTTTAATTACATATTCAGCATAAAACTTGTTGCCTTCCATATCTATTAAATAAATATAGTTTTCCTTTTCAAATAATTCTATGTCCAAATCTCCTAATTCTTCTATTATAGGAGTTTCTAATTCGGTTAAAACCTTATACTTACTCAACTGTAATTTTCTTTCTATATAAGCTCTATCTGGATTCACGATAAGCGAATCATATATATTATCTTTTACTCTTAATTCCTCTATGTCTATTAAGTATTCTCGTTGCTCTCCCGATGGGTTTACTCTACTTTGTTTATCTACTATAATTTTATATTGCATTACTCTACCTCCTGATTAGGTTTCAATTCTGCTTCTGGATATAATTCTTCCATTGGAAATAAATCACTTTTATATTCTTTGTTTCCTTTTATTTGTAAATTTAATGGCTCCCCTTTAATTGCATTCTCCAAATAAATTTCTGTTATACCTTCAACTTCTCTTGTAAAATCATATCCAGCTTCAACTGTTTGTTTTATACTATCTAAATCTTGTTCTACTTTACTTATTTTTTCATCATATTCTCCAGTTTCTTGGACTAATTGTGTTATTTTTCCATCTAACTGATTTATTTCACTTTGTACACGCCTTATTTTCGTTTTATCAGATACTACTGTTCTAGTTGTTTCTTCTTTTGATTTTGCTTGTATTTTACTTGATATTGATGTTTTAAATTTGCTTACATACTCCATATCTCCTTGATAGATTACTTTTTTATTATCTATACTAACAATGTCTCCTATGTCTAAAGCTGGGTCTATGATTGTGGTTCCTTCAAAACTGTAACACTCAAGATTATTTAATTGGTTATATATGTTTTCTACTTGTTCACTCTCTACAATGTACATATTATCTGGATTAATCCATACTGTATTATTGGTTTTATTACCAAATTTAAAATCTTGTACTCCATTTTCATAGGCTATACAACTAATTTTGAATAATTCACCCCAAGTATAATTTTGAAACAATTCAATATTTATTTCTGCTACATTTTGACCTATTGTTCTTATATATAGTTTTCCATCTCTACCAATACAAGCAAATCCACCAGCTTGCTCTGCTATATAACTTAAATATTCTCTTGCAGATACTGTATTGTCATATACTGCTATTTGTTTATTCGAATTTAAAAAAGAAGTAGAACCTAATTCTACTTCTGCTTTTAAACATAAATCTTGTAAAACTTCTAACATAGTTGCTGGATAATTTAAGCTACTTCCATCATAGTTAAATTCAAATTTGACCATATAATCGATTGCTTTAATAGTTATCGTATCATCATCATTTTTTTCTATGCTATCTAATAAACAGTATCCAATTGGTACAATTTCATTATTTATTCCAGTTTCTATGTAGAAGCTATTATAAGTATCTGGCAAAGAGTTTTTATAGATTCTCATTTCAATTGTTTTCGCTGTTACACTTCCTAAAGAAAATTCATCATTAGAAAATAAGGTATGAGAAACTTTAAAATCAAATATATGGTCTGGATTTACTTTTTCTCCTTCTATGTAAATATTAAGAAGATGCCTTGTACTATCTGCATATACAAGTTGTTTATAATTATCACTTGTTTGATACATATTATCCTCCCTTTTGACTTTCTACCATTGATTTTTGCATTAAATTAAAAGACACTTTCCATCTTGATTTGGAACTGTCTTCATCATTACCAGTTAAGTGCATTTCGCTAGTTCTTTTAGATACACGAAAAGGAGCAGTAATCATACCACCCCTTACACTTGGACATTTTACAGTTATCATCATTGGATTTTGATACGTTGCTTGTAATAGTTCTTCTGCTTCTTCTTCTGTACAATAATCCCATGCCATTTCTAGTTTTAACATTCCTTGTACTACTACATTATCTATTAATGCTCCTGTTACTTTACTTGTGTAACTGTCATTGTCTAAATCTTCTATATCATCTTTATAGCTTGATGGTGTTTTCATTGTTTTTCCATTTAATTTCCATAGCATAACTTCTATCCTCCTACTAATGCTTCTAAACCGTTTCCAGTTTGCCTTTTCATATCTCTTAAATCATCTAATAGTATGTGTCCTAGTTTTTTATTACTTACGTTTACTGTTAGATAGATTGGTTTTTCATTATTATTTCCTTGATACCTTGACATTACCTTGTCAAATGTTTCTTCCATTATATTTTGTGGTGTTACAATTTCTGGGTTTGTACTTGCTCCACTATATTCTCCTGCTATTACTGCTGTTGCTTTTGTTAGTACTCCACCTTTAGCTAATCGTGGTAAAGAAATGGTATTTATTTTTAAATTAATTGGACTTAATCCAATTAAAGAACCTACTGCATTTGCTATACTACTTATTCCACTAAGTAAAAAGTTAATACCTTTTATAACTCCATTTACAAAACCTTCAATTCCTCCTAAAATAGTATTTATAACTCCTTTTATGCAACTCCATATTCCATTCCAAACATTTCGTACTACGTTTGAAACAGTATTCCATATAGTCGACCATACTTGTTGGATACCACTTAATGCTGTTTTTATTCCTTCCCATATTGCTGTTATAATTGGAGAAATAACATTCCATATTCCTTGAAAAATTTTAGAAGTCAATTCCCAAATCCAATTAAATACTTGAGAAAAAACATTCCAAATTGAACCTAATATTGAAGATATTATATTCCATATAGCTTGAAAAATTGTGGATATTATTTGCCATATTGCATTTAATATTGGTGAAACAATATTCCATATAGCTTCAAACACTGTCATAAACATATTCCAAATAAATCCTAAAATAGTTGAAATCACTTCCCATATTGCTTCAAATATAAATGATACATTATTCCATAACTCTTGAATAAATACTACTATTGCATTTACGACATTTGAAACAACTTCACATATCCAGTTCCATGTATCAGCCAAAGCTTTCATTATGATATCCCAATTCATTATTGCTAATACTATTAAAGTTATAACTGCAATTATTCCAACTATAATAACGACAAGCCAACCTATACTTATTCCAAGTGCAGTTGATATTGGTGTCAAAACAGTCATTACAGCAGATAAAACTCCTAAAACTGTACTCACTATTCCTATTGCTATTGCTATTGCCAATAATATTTCAGCTACAGATTGATTTTCTATTAACCACTTAAAAATATCTACTAAATTACTTAACACTTCTAATGCTATACTTCCTATTGTTGTTCCTATTTGTGTTAATCCATTAATAAATGGTTGCCAATCTATTGAAACTATTTTTTCTGTTATTTCTCTAAACATATCTGAACACCATTTTAACCAAGATTGAAAACCTTCACTTTGTACTACATTATTAATTGCACCTAATAAATTATTAAACGCATTTGCAAGATTTTGAACAATAATATCTCCATTTTTGTCTACTTTGACTGTTACTGTTTTAGTTATCTCTTGCTTTAATTGAGATATCTTATTTTTAGCTTCACTTAATTGTTCATTATACATCGTTATTTCTTGTGGAATCGGACTGGAATATTCCTTGTTTTGCAATAAATTACTATTGATTGTTTTTTGTGTTTCTGGATTCTTTGAATTCCCTCCATTTGTCATCACTTCTTTTGTTGTTTTCTCTATTATCTCATCTATTCTTGATGCTATGATATTTAGTTTGATTTGCCTTGCATTTATTTTTTCTTGCAAACTATCTATTTGCTTTTGAATTTGACTTATTTGCTTTTGTGCATCTTTATTATTTACTTTTATTACAATTTCATTATTTTGTGAAAATATATTTAATACTTTATTACTTCCTGGTACAATAATAGATGTCATGGTTACAAGATTGATAGTTGGTCTCTTTTGTAGAATGTTCATTGTTATCAATGTCACACAAAAGATACTTTTCATTGTCTATCATATATTCTTGTTTTTTCTGCTTGCTTAAATTTCCTTCTAATGTAATTGGTTCTCCTATTTTAAAATAGATTTCTAGTTTTATATTTTTTCTGTCTTCATTTATTTTTGACACATATATTTTGTCTACTAATAATTTGATTAAGTCTTCTATATTTTCATCTATCCTTATTTCTTTTTCTAATGCTTCTTTTATTTGCTTCATTTTGTCTTCTATAGAAGATAAATTTTCTTTTTCTTCTTTTAAGTCTTTTATCTTCTCTTGTTGCTTCTGTATTTCTTGATTTAGTTCTTCATTTCTTTTGTAAAATTCTTCATCAGATAATAGACTTTTAATGGTAAGTTCTAATAATTTATCCTTTTTTGCTTGTGTCACATTTATATTACTTTCTATATTTGATATTTCTGTTTCAAAATCTTTTGTAAAATTATATTTCTTGTACTTATTTAATAAGTCTTCTATAATTTCTTCTTTATTAGAAAGAAACTTATTTAAGACTACTTTTAAAATTTCTATTAATTCTGATTCCTGTATAATTGGACTTTCACATTCTTTTAGCCCATATGTAATATATCTACTACATGCCCATGCAGGTTTGTTCGACCTTTTACTACCAGATATTCTATTATACCCTGGTTTATTTTCTTCTCCTTTATGTTCTTTGCAATAAATTAACCCACTAAAAGCATATCTACTTTTAAATACATCTTTATTTTCTACTCTATTTAAACAACTTGCTGATTTCTTTTCTAATATATTATTACATTTCTCCCATAGTTCTTCTGAAACAATGGCTGGTATGTTTTCTTTACATTCAAATACTTTCCATTCTTCTTTTGGCATCTTTTGTGCTTTATGTAGTTTGTAATCTACTACTTTTACAGTTCCTGTTCTGTAATATCCTTTATATTTAGGATTTCTTATAATTCTTCTTAATGTTTGTGAAGATATTGGTGTTCCGTTTTTTCCTTTATATCCTTTTTGTTTAAAATATTCTGCTATCTTGTAAAATCCCATCTCTCCTTGCGAATATATTTCAAATAGTTCTCTTATCATTTTTGCTTCTTCTTCATGTATGACTAATTTAGTCTTGTCTTTTCGATAACCGAATATATTGTTGTTTCCTAACACTCTCTTTTTTTCAATGGATCTACTAAATCCAAATTTTACTCTCTCTGATAATTTTCTTACCTCATCTTGTGCTACACTTGCCATGATGGTTAGTCTTAATTCAGAATCTGGCATGATGGTATTAATGTTGTCTGATTGAAAATATACTCCTACATTATTATCTAATAATTTTTGGGTATAAGAGATACTGTCTAATGTATTTCTTGCAAAACGTGTTACTTCTTTTGTTAGTATTAAATCAAACTTTCCTTTTTTACTATCTGCTATCATTCTTTTAAACGAATCTCTTTTGTTTACACTTGTACCACTTATACCCTCATCTACATATCCCTCAACATAGGTCCAGTTAGAGACTTCTTTTATATGGTTTTCAAAATAAAAAACTTGATTACTTAATGAATTTAACTGTTCATCTTTTTCACTTGATACTCTTGCATAATATGTTACTTTTAGTGGTAAGTCATATATGCTTTTGCCACTACTTCTTTCTCTTCTCATATTATATAAATCCATATTTTTATCTCCTTCCTTTTTAAAAGTATCTTTATAGGTACAATTATTATATAATTGTTTTTCTTGTATGTCTATATTTTCTCCATCTCTTTATTAATTTCTTTTAATAATTCATCTTGTACATTTTCATATACCTCTCTATTAATTGTATTATTCTGAAACAATTTTCTATTTAGTATCAATTCAATCTCTAACTTTACTTGTTTATTAGATACAATTTGCTTTTTCTCCATAGGTTGCCTCCTCTTGTTTCTAATTAATATTCAAAATTAGATTAATGTATGCTAAAACTTATCTCCTCCCTTCTCTATTTTTTACTTTTAAGGCATATTAAAACGGAACTAAGATTTACTAAGCTCATTACTTCGCTAAGAAAATCTAAATTTCGCATATTTAATTTCTACGTCAGCTAAAGCTTCCTAGAACTTAAATAAAAGCAAGCCTTTTATTTTATAAATAAATGCTTGCTTTTAGTTGATTTTTTGGAACAATATTTTGAACATAATTAGATTAAGTATTTTTTTGACATTTCAATTGCATGTTGCCATTGTAGATGTCTTAAATACTCTAACTCATAATCTTCTTTCTCCTTCAAAATTTTTGTTCTTAACTGTCTATTTGTCTTTTTTCTCTCAAGATAATTTTTATGTTTTATCTCACTTCTTATTTCCTTTTCTTTTTTATAGTTAGGATGTCCTTTTAAAACTTTTGATACATACTGTGGACTTACTCCTAATTCTTTTGCTATACAAATACAGTTAAGGTTTCCTTCAAAATACAATTCGCAAATTTTCTGCCTCTTGCTGTCTGGTTTGATTACCTCCTCTCTTAAAATAGTAATCAACAATTCTTATTCCTTTGAAAATTTGACTTTCTCGTATTTCCTTCCTTTTTTATAAACCTTTCTTAAGTCATTTTGTATCTACTTTTGTTGTTGACATTATTATTGTACTACATTATTTATATAATTTCAATAGACACGCCAAATTTTTTATAAATGCTTATTTTTTAGTGGTTTGAGTATTGTTTTAGTATCTAATTTTTAAATTATTTTCATTTTTTTCAATTCATATTCTAATTGTTTAGCATTTTGAAATACTATTCCTTGAATTCCTTCTCTATTTGCCATTTCTATATTATCTTGGCTATCATCTATAAATATGGTTTCAGATGGTATGATTTTTTCTTTTTCTAAAATATATTTGAAAGTTCCTTCATCATCTTTTAACATTCCATATTCATATGAAAAATATTGGTGTTTGAAAATCTCTAGTTCTTGATTTGTACTTAATATATATTCTACCCATTCCTTTACATGATCTGATAACAAAATAAGATTATACTTTTCTTTTAGAGTATCTATTCCCCTAAACCTCTGCTAGAACCTCTGACTAGCAAAACAACATTTCAAAATACAGTCCTTTTTTATTACTTCTTTATTTACATTCCAATTAGCATTTTCTATTAATGCTTCTATATATTCATCTTCTGTATATTTTCCCCTCATTGCATCTAAAAATATATTGATAGTTTCTTTTTTTCTTTTCAAGAATTCTTCCACTGGTATATTTGAATTTTGTTCTATTATTTTTTCTGCTCCATGATATCCAGAAATAATTACTTCAGACAAATCAAATATTATATTTTTTATCATATAAAATCCTCACTTATTTTCCTTATTATCTTTTTACTATAATTCTATTTCATCTAAGTCATTTGGCACATATACATTTCCAGAGAAATATTCCTTTGCTTCTTTTGTAAACAACTCTTTTCTCATTTCTATATTATTATCCCTACAATGCCATAATAATAAATTCTTTATATTTAATTTGTTCATTACTACAGCAACATCTTTAACTGTAGAATGATTTATTTTATGCGGTTTTACTTTATCCTTATCTTCTTCCAAGCACATTGCTTCATGTAATACCCAATCTAAATTTTCAATTCTTGAATATACATTTTTACTACAAGGAACATCTCCTAAAAATGCTAATGTTTTTCCAGAATTTAAGGTTGTTTTAAATCCATATTGAGTGCACTCAATAGATTCTGTATCAATTGCCTCTATTTCATAACCTATAATATTAAATTTTTTGCCATTCTCACAAAAATTATATTTTACAATTTGTTTATATAAGTCTTCATGAACTTTATGAAAAGTTTCTTTAATAAACATATCTACTATTTGTTTTATATTCTTCTCACAGTATATATTTAAAGTGCCTTCATAATTACCTTTTATATATTGTTGCATGATGTATCTTAGAAGTGGAATAATACCCCATAAATGATCTATATGTTTATGAGATATAAAAATATCATGTATTTTATTTATATCAATATTTTTAGTGTTTAACTGATTTAATATTTGATTACCACTTCCTGTATCAATTAGTAAATAATCTCCTTTGTTATTTTCAAGTAATGCACTTAAACTATAACAATTTATTGTTATGCCACTACCAGTTCCTAAAACTATAATCTTTTCCATGCTTTTACCTCTTTTCGCCTAGTCTTTTAAAACATTCACAATATCAATAGGTGCAATCAAATTTTTCTTTTGATTGATTACTGCTGTTCTAACATAATTTCCTCTTAACTGATCATTCATTTCATTTACTATTTCATCATAATCAAGCCATTTAACATCTAAGATTTCTTCTTTATCAAACTTAATGTTTTCTTTAATTAATTTAGCATTAAAGACTATCATTACAAACAAATCATCTTCTAAAATTCTATTAGCAATACAGCAAATTCCATCTAGTTCAACATCACACCCAGTTTCTTCTTTGATTTCTCTAATTGCTCCTTGTTGTAAGCTCTCATTATAATCTAAATGTCCTGCTGGAAAATTCCATTTTTTATAACATTTTTTCTTTGCCTCTTGTACTAATAAATATTTTCCATCTTTCTCTATAATTCCACCTACTATTACTTTCATTTTCTTCCTCCTCGTAATATTTTTATTATATATATCATAAATTACATAAAATTGCTAGTATTTTACAACATTTTATTGTAAAGTTATTATCCACTTCCATAATCAATTCTAAACTGTAAATCACTATCAGAATAATACTCTGTAATGGCATTATATAAACAACTAATCATAAAATTTGTACTATTATGTATTTTGCTATCTTGTTTTAAATAATTCAACTTGTCAAAAGCATAAAAAATAATAGAAGCATTTAATAGCTGCATTCTGCTTCTAACTATTTCTTGTGGTAAAACTGCTTGCCCTATTTTTAAGTTATTAGAATA
>OFGX01001961.1_pt1 | contig 11437 bp, 16 predicted proteins | sample 1521831 | NCBI WGS metagenome assembly OFGX01 (sample SAMEA3504080, study PRJEB24116) | mouse gut metagenome | biome: mouse gut; feature: mouse-associated habitat; material: faeces | place: Denmark | collected 2011
TCCTGTTCTTCTTCTCCTCCAGTTCCTTGATGGTCTGCTGGAGTTCAGATATCTCTGCTGTCAGTTCGGAGACCTGCTTTGTAAGCTGGGCGATCTGTTCCAGCAGCTGCTGCACAAATTCCTGCGTTATATTGAACGGCATCCAGACCATCCTCCTTCTTGTTTTGATGCTTATATTGTATCAGAAAGGATGGAAAAGATCCAGTACTTTTTCTTGATTTCATGTAATTTTAAGGGGCTGCTGAATAGTTACTGAAAAAATATAAAAAGGAATCAGCATCCCGCCAGTCCCCTCTCACCCGCATCTGCCCGCCAGCTTTCGAAGCCCCTCCAGCGCCGGCTTCTCCGGGAAATATTCCAGCCCGACATAGCCCGTATACCCCGCTTCCCGAATCGCATGGAAAATATTGGGATAGTTCAGCTCTCCCGTGTCCAGCTCATGCCTGCCGGGGCACCCCGCCGCGTGGAAATGGCCTATCCTGGAGATATTCTCCCGGATATTCCGGATGAGGTCGCCCTCCGTGATCTGCTGGTGGTAGATGTCGAACAGCACCTTCACCCTGTCGCTCCCCACTTCCTCTATGATTTCAAAGGCCTCCTCCGAGGAGGACAGATAATATCCCTTATGATCCACGGCCGTGTTCAGGGGCTCCAGCAGCAGAGTGATATCCGTTCCCTTCAGAAGCTCTGCCGCCCGCTTTGCGCCCTGGCACAGAGCCTGGTGCTGCTCCTTCCGCGGCCGCCCCGTATCCGCTCCCACCTGGCTGATCAGCCTGCGGCACCCCAGCCGCTTAGCCGCCTCCATGCTCTCCTTCAGCCCTTCCAGATATACCTCATGGCGGGACGGATCCACCAGGCTGGCGAACTTCGTGCAAATAGCGGCCACCTCCAGATGCAGGCGCTCCCTTTCGGAGGCGATCCTGCCCAAATCCTTGTCCCACCAGGACCAGAGCTCAATGGCCCCGATTCCCGCTTCCTTCGTCTCCCGGATCCCCTCCAGGACATTCCTTCTCTGATACAGTGCGTTGATGCAGACGGAATAATTCATCTCTCCAAAGCTCCTTCTTTTTGTCCCATTAAGAAATTCTACGCCAGATACGGGATATCCGTCAGCCAGGCATATCTATATCTGGTATCTCTGCCCCTTCCTGCGGCAGCCCCATCTGAGCCTGCCGGACACCGATAGGTTTCCCCTTACGGGCAGATGATATACTTGCCCCTGGCCCGAACCCGGGGGCTGCTCAGTATCTCCTCCAGCTTCGCAAGCTGCAGCATCAGCAGGCCTATCATGCCGCCTCCGATGACCACCGCCTGGGAACCCGGCCGGATTCCGCACATGTCAATCCCATGGAGGCAGCATGCCACCGGCTCCGCCATGGCCCCTGTTCAAAGGAAGTCCTCTCCCCCAGCCGGTCCTGCCTCTCATTCACGGCGCAGTATTCCGCGAATCCGCCGTTTACAGTGGTTCCGTATCCAATCATATGCTCGCAGTAATGGGCCACGCCGCTCCTGCAGGGCGTACAGGCTCCGCAGTAACAGTTGGGATCCACGCACACCCTGTCGCCCGGCCGATAATCCATCACCGCTTCGCCGACTCTCTCCACGATGCCGGAGAACTCATGCCCCAGTATGGTGGGCGGGGTGACCTCCGCCGCGCCCTTGTCCCCCTTATAGATATGCACGTCCGTGCCGCAGACGCCGCAGGCCTTCACCCGGATCAGCACATCCTTCGGCCCCACGGCCGGCATCTCATGCTCCTCAATCCTTAAGTCGTGTTTTCCGTAAAATACCGCGCTCCTCATCTTCTGCCTGCCCCTTTCTCTTCTCCGGTCCGCTCTTCCGCCCACGTTTATCCCTGACGCGGCCCTGCCTGCCGGACGCATTACAAGAAGCTTCCGCTTCCCCCAACATGTCCCGCAATATCCCGCAGCCTTAGAAACCAGGCCGGAATCCGCACCGGAATCCTCTTAAATTTGGATTCTATTGTAAACCCATATGCCGCTTTTTTCAATAGCCATCTCACCAGGCGGATATCCACTCTGCACCAGGGAAGCATAATTTGACGTGCCAGGCGCATTTCAGATTCCGCTTGCAAATATAAACATAAACAAGTATAATAAAATATAAACATGCAAAAACAAGAACCCAATCAAAGGAGCTCATCAGAAATGTTCATGGAAGAACGCCAAAAAGATATCGTCAGAAGAGTAAATGAATCGGGCCGGATCCTGGTATCGGAAATCCGGGAGCTCTACCAGGTCTCCGCCGACTGCGCCAGGCGCGACCTCCGGGTTTTGGAGAGCAGGGGACTGCTTCAGAGGACCCATGGGGGCGCCATTGCCATAGCGCCGGGGGGAGCCTTTCCCTCCGCCACCTACAACCCCGTTGATGTGCAGGAGCCCCGGCCCGATTATCTGGCTGTGGCCAGGCGGGCTCTGGAGCATATCGAGGCCAATGAGGTCATTTACATCACCACCTCTCTGGTGGGGTATTATATGGCCCGGGACCTGCCGGAGGACATGCCCGTGACGGTTCTGGTGAACTCCGTCACGATTGCGGAGGCCCTGCGGAAAAAGATGAACGTATCCGTCATCCTCCTGGGCGGCGAAATGTCCCACCGGGGCCACTGCCATGACTTCTACACCGTCCAGATGGTGAAGGGCATCCGGATCGACAAAGCATTCCTGTCCCACGCCGCATTGTCCCTGGATTTCGGGGCATCCATCCACGACAGCGCCGGGGTGGCGTTCGGGCGGGCCGTCATGGAGAGCAGCTCCGTGAACATCGGCCTGTACCCTTCGTCAAAGACAGGGAGGCATTCCGTCCATTCCGTGTGCCGGATGATTGACTACGATTTCGTCATCACTGACAGCAATGTCTCTGAGGATTTCCTGGTGCAGGGCAGGGAACTGGGGGCGGTCATTGAAGTGGCGGATGTAAAAGGAGTGGAGTGAACCTATGTACTGCATATTAGTGACAGGAATCCCGGCCTCCGGGAAGAGCACCCTGGCCAGAGCCCTTGGGGAGGAGCTGCGCCTCCCTGTCATATCAAAGGATTCCCTGAAAGAGATTCTGTTCGACCAGGTGGGCTTCCGGTCCAGGGAGGAGAAGGTAAGGCTGGGAAATGCCAGCATGGAAATCATGTATGCCGTCGCAGGACAGCTCATGGGGGCAGGACAGCCCTTTCTCCTGGAGAACAATTTTGAGCGCGCCTCCGAGGACGGCATTAAGGCCCTTCTGGCCAGATACCGGTATCCGGTGCTGACGCTGCGCCTGACAGGCGATTACAGCGTCCTCTACCGGCGTTTCCTGGAGCGGGAATCCAGCCCTGACAGGCACAGAGGGCATGTGGTGAACGATTGCTATCCGGAAAAGGCCGGAGGCCTCCCGGAGAGACAGAGGGCGAAGACGATTTCCTATGAAGACTTTGTCCGCGGCATCGAATCCAGGGGCTTCGACACCTTTGAGGTTCCCGGCGAACAGATCAGGGTAGACACGACGGATTTTTCCACAATCGATATGAGAGGGCTGTTTTCACGGATTGCGGCATGGAGGGAGCGGGCGCTGCATGGCTGACGCACATGTCCGCCCGCCCCGATATGAATTGCCATATCTCTACATCTCAAACCACTTGACCTTCATCACGAAGTTTTTTGCATTTCGGTAGCCGGCCTTTCCGTAATATCCCTCGTGCATATCATCATTTACCGCCTGAAGCTCTACACAGGATGCCCCCTTTTCTTTTACCCGCTGTTCAAGCTCCCTCAAAAGCATGCTCCCGATTCCTTTGTTTTGGTGCTCATAGGCAATGACTATTTCATCCAGCGTGTATCCGATAATGTCATCGTACTGTTTGAAATACCCCATGGCAAAACCCATTACGCCATTTCCGTTTTCCACTATCAGCCCGTAAGAGTCCTCCATGCTCAATACCTGGTGAATCCGCTTTGACGCTGTCTTTTCGTTCCAACAGCCATCCTCCTGCTCATTGTAATAGGAAATGTAAAGGGGCAGGACAGCCGCTATATCCTTCAATTCCATCTCTCTAACAAGCATAGCTCTCAACCTCCCTTGCAATCCGTCCCTTTTACAGATACCCCCGTTTCTTTGCCTCTTCTATCAAATGGGGCTGAATGTCAGGGTATGTCCATCTCTCCGGGAACCGGTCTGTTATCACGATTTTTTCAATTTCACTATGCAGCTCTGCCTCAAAGCGCCTGATATCGGCAAAGAAAAACATTCCAAAAGATTCTTCTCCATGATTCAGATTATCAGGGGCCGTAACGGAATAGATACAGATGGGCTCTATATCAAATTCCAAAGCCCCCGTTTCCTCATACAGTTCCCGTTTCGCCGTATCCATGATATTTTCCCCGTCCTCCCGACGGCCTCCGGGCACTTCCCATGTATCTCTGTCCCTGTGTCTGCAGAAGACATATTTATTCTGCGTTTTAGCAAAGATTACCGCGAACTTAAGCAGTTCATCCGCTGCATCTTCATAGAACCTGACCTCTGTCATTTCAGTCCCCCTCCATACTTCACCCTGTCTCCAGGTATTCACCCGCTTCACAAATCGCGATTCGATGCCCTAAGTATAGCATATCCTCCTACAGTTTGCCATGAGATAACTCCCCAAAACGGGATAAGCTTCCCGAAAATTGCAATAAGACGCACATCACCAATGTGGCCGAAGAGGTATGGCACTACCGCTATGTGGGGAAAGAAGCAGCGGCAGAAATCCATGAGCGCGGGATTTGTCTGGAGGAATATCTGGAAAGCCCTGAAAGGTAATTTATGTAAATCCTATTCCGCATGTAATACATACGCTTGCTTTCAGCACACAATAGTGCTATAATAATCACAACCTGAATATGAAAGGAGCGATAACTATGGCACTGGCAACCTTAACCGCAAGGGTAGACGAAAAAGACAAGGCCAGCTTTGACACCTTCTGCTCCAATGTTGGCCTGAATACGTCTACCGCAATCAATCTCTTTGTAAAAGCAGTTTTACGCGAAAACCGCATCCCATTCGAGATTGCCCAGGCTACCGACCCCTTCTTCTCCGAAGCAAACATGGCCTATGTTAAGAAATCCGTCCAAGAATTGAGAGCCGGGAAAGGCACCGCCCATGAACTGATTGAGGTGGATGATGAGTGAAAAAATATGGTCTGACGATGCCTGGGAGGATTACCTCTACTGGCAGACGCAGGATAAAAAACACTAAAACGAATCAACCAGCTCATCCAGGATATCCAGCGGAACGGCTGTATGAACGGAATCGGGAAGCCTGAACCCCTCTCCGGCGATCTGCAGGGCGAATACAGCCGCCGCATCAACGAAAAAGACCGGCTCGTCTACCATATGGAGAATGGGCGGCTCTACATCGCCCACTGCAGAGGCCACTACGGAGATATACTGCATAACGCTGAATACTGCCTAATGCGATCATGCGATTGAACCGGTCAGCGTTATGCAGTCTGATTTCACGGCAAGTGAAATCGTTAAGCAGTATAAATAGCCTCAACCAATCCCCGCCCGCATTTGGGACGGGGATTTATCCCTTAATCCAGAAACATCAAACATCATCGAAATCCCCCTGCGTTGCCAATTTCACATAGGCATCCTGCTGTTTCATATATTGTTCGAGCGTCGGAATTATACTGTGTATGTTGGAGGTGCAGCATGGAATATATGACTTTGAAAGAAGCTGGCGAGAAATAGGGCGTGTCCCCGCGCCGGGTGAATTATTATTGTGCCGCCGGCCGTATACCCGGTGCTGTGAAGATGGCGACAATCTGGCTTGTGCCAAAGGACGCGAAAAAGCCGGTTGACAGACGCTATAAAAGCACTGACGATGGAAAGGAGTGATCTTCTATGGCGAATATTTTGATTGTTGAAGATGAAAAGAATATGCAGGACATCATTGCCGCATATATGCAGCGGGGCGGACATACCTGCTTCACCGCTGACGATGGCGTGGATGCTTTAATGATATTGAAAAATAATCCGATGGATTTAATGATACTGGACGTAATGATGCCCCATCTGGACGGCTTTTCCGTCTGCAGAATGGCGCGGGAAATGAGTAACATGCCCATTATCATGCTGACCGCCAAGGGCGGCGAGGACGATAAACTAAAAGGCTATGAGTATGGGGCCGATGACTACATGACAAAACCTTTCAGCCCCAGGGTGCTGCTTGCAAAGGCAAACGCCCTGCTTCGCCGTTCCTCCTCCGTTCCTTTGGACGCATTGAGCTTCGGGAAAATAACAGTAGTGCCGTCCTCTCACAAAGTATTTATAGACGGGCAGGAAATCACGCTCACCCATAAGGAATACGAACTGTTGTATTTCTTCATGGTAAATCCCGGACAGATTTTCACTCGTGACCAACTGCTGAACAGGATTTGGGGCTATGACTTTGAGGGAACTACCCGGACGGTAGACACTCATATCAAAACCCTGCGGCAGAAATTAGGCGACGAGGGAAAACATATCGTCACTCTCATTCGCTCCGGCTATAAATTCGAGGTAACAGTATGAAAATACAGGATAATTTTACGTTCCGTACCGTCCGTAAAAAGATATTGATGGTTTCTAAATTAGCTGGTATTCTGCTCATCCTTTCATACATCCTTTCGACCAAGCTGGAAATTGAGCCTGATATTTCACTTGCCCTTTGGTTCGCCTTTGTTATTGCCCTTGTCCTTGTTGTCGATTTTTTAATGGGGCACTTTATTTCAAAACCCATCTCAAAACTCAATCAAACAGCCCGGAAGATGGCAGAACTGGACTTTTCCGCTCCATGCGCCATTACGACCAATGATGAATTCGGAGAACTGACTGTAAGCCTCAATACGATGGCTGATAATCTTCAGCAGGCCCTTGCCAGACTGGAAGCGGCAAATACACGGCTTGAAAAAGATGTGGAGCAGGAACGGCGGCTGCTGGCCGAGCGCAAAGAGTTGGTAGACCAGCTTTCCCATGAAATGAAAACCCCGCTGGGCGTGATCCGCGCCTACGCCGAGGGCTTGCAGGACGAAACCGACGAGGCCAAAAAACAGAAGTATTCGGAGATCATCATCACCGAAACGGAACGGATGAGCGGGCTGATCACAACACTATTAGATTTATCCGCGTTGGAAACCGGCGCTACCCGGCTTACCCCGGAACGATTCGATTTTGTGGAATTTCTTGAAACTGTTGCCGGGCGGCTGTTGATCGACGTTCCGGACGCCAATTTTACATTGCAATATGAACTGCCCGAACACAAGGTATATGTGGATACGGATAAGGCCCGCATGGAACAAGTTTTAGATAACCTGATTGTCAACGCAAAGAAAAATGTCCAGCCGGGAGGTGTCTTAAAACTGTCCCTGCGGGAACAGCAGGGCGCACTACATTTTTCCATCTACAATCAAGGCCCTCAAATACCGCAGGAGAACTTGCCAAAGCTCTGGACGAAGTTCTACCGGGACAGCAATTCCAAATACAGCGGTTCCGGGCTGGGACTTGCCATCGTCGCACAGATTCTGTCCATGCAGGAGTTGGACTTCGGCGTAAAAAACCGTTCCGATGGCGTGGAGTTTTATTTCTCTATTCCATCTGTCAGTTAGACAGGCAGGACCATTTTTTGAAGATTTCACGCCAATTTCACACCGGCCTCACACCGACTTCACCGCATTTTCATAAGTTTACCTCAACAAGAGGGCAGTCAGCCCGCACAGACAAAGGAGGTAATTTTATGACGCTTGTAGGTTTGGAATGGTACTGGTGGCTGGTGATCGTGGCAGTGCTGGCAATCTCTATCCCGTTCAAAATTAAGTTTATGAAGTGGTGGAGCAAGCGGGAGCAGGAAAAGAAAAAGGAGCAGCACGGGAAATGGGGTGATGATGAATGATTGAAGTAAAGGATTTGACTTTCTCCTACGGCAAAGACAAAAAGGCGCTGCACGGCCTGAACTTCACTGTGGAAGATGGGGAAATCTTCGGCTTTCTGGGGCCGAACGGCTCCGGAAAATCAACGACCCAAAAAATCCTGACCGGGATTTTGAAAGGACACGGCGGCAAGGTGTCGCTGTTCGGGCAGGATATTTCTGCGGCACGGAGGCAGGAGTTTTTTCAAAAAATCGGCGTCTTATTTGAGTTTCCCTATCTGTATGCTAATTTGAGCGCCGTTGACAATCTTAAATATTTTTCTTCGTTCTATCCGAAAGAACAGATACGCAGCATTGAGGAAGTTTTGGAGGAATTGGAATTTAAGCCGGACTTTCTTAAAAAGCCGGTTTCGTCCTACTCAAAGGGTATGCGGCAGAGGGCAAGCATGGCGCGGGCACTGATCAGCAATCCCAGGTTGCTGTTTCTGGACGAACCGACCAGCGGGCTTGACCCCTCCGGCGCTGTCCTGTTCCGTAAGATCATTGAGGAAGAACGTAAAAAAGGGACGACGGTATTTTTGACTACCCACAATATGCTGGATGCCGACCTGCTCTGTGATCGGGTGGCGTTTATCGCGGACGGCGAGATCAAGGCACTGGACACTCCGAAAAACCTGAAAGAGCGAGGCAGCAATCACCGCGTTGTAATCGACTATTTGTATCAGGGGAGGCGGGAAGAAAAGACGATTGAGGCCCCGGAATTAGAAGCAGGTATTCCTTTTGCGCATGACGAGATCATCAGTATCCATTCACAGGAATCAACATTGGAGGATATGTTTATCCAATATACGGGAAGGGGGCTGTCTTGATGTGGAAAAGTCTTTATTCCCTGCTCAAAAAGGATTGCCGAATGATGGTTTCCGGGAAATTCTTCCCCATGTCTTTAGGCTTTTTGGTTCTTTACACTCTGTATGTGAACTTTGGATATATCAAATTCATGGATGCCAGTCTATACAACGTGTACCTGTATGACCCGGCCGGAACACAGACAACGGTTTCCACGCTGGTTCAGCGCATTTCATCGAAAGAAGCGCTGGACGCAGTTTTACTCGATGATACCAACGGTGTCGGCATTGATGCCAGCGCCGGAGAGCCACAGCTTGTATTCTATGAGGGAACAGAAAAGGCTGACCGCCACCGGGCCGACTATGCGCTTTCTCTCCTACAGCCGTCAGGGCATTACAGCGCCCAGGTGATCGGCTCCAATACGCCGGAGCAAAAGGCAAGGAAAGAGATCACCTGTGAACTGCTGTTTTTTGAGATTGCCGCTGTGGGGTTTTTAGGGATTGCCGCTGTGTTGTTCAAGGAAAAAGGAATGGGCGTTATCCGTGTCCATGCCATTTTACCTTTGCAGAAAAATCTGTTTATCCTGTCCAAGCTGGCAGTCTTTCTGCTGTCCGATCTGGTCTTTGCGGTACTGCTCACCGTGCTGAATGTTGGAGTTTCGGATACCGCATCCATATTGCCTGCGGTGCTGCTTCAAACGGCGCTTCTGTCCTTGATCATGGCCTTGACCGGTCTGATTTGCGCCCTGCTTCTAAAGGACTTCCGACAGTTTACATTGACCTATCTTCTGATTGCCATTTTTGTTGCAACTCCTGTGTTCTTGGCTGCAAATACGGCGGTAAAGCTGGATTGGATTTATTTCCATCCATTTTATCATATTTATATGGGCCTGAAAAACGCTTACTTTGGAACTTCCTCGAATAGCCTTGCCTATTATTTGGGGTGTCTGGCTGCAATCGCTGTATTATTCGCAGGGGTACAGCGCGTGTTCCGCAGAGAAATGGGAAAGGAGGGCTGAATATGAAAGGTTTACGTTACCAACTGAAAAGCGTATTGCATGACAAGTTCTGCCTGATGACCTTTCTTTTACCCATTGTCGTTGCAGTAGCTTTAAATTTTGTCGGCGCAATCGACTTTTCTACGCTGGGCGAGTTGCATTTTGGGGTTCTGAAAGGCAATCTGCCGACACAAACCGTTACATGGCTGGAACGCTACGGCCCGGTGACAGCTTATCCGACATTGGAAGAGCTGACAGACGCAATAAAAGAGCCATCTACAAATCTAATTGGTGTGGAGGCTGATGGAAGCAGCATCAAAACAATTCTTTCCGGCGACGAGATGGATATATTTCGCCAAACCGCTGACACGCTCCCTGACCTGTACGAACAGCGAAATGCGGCCGGGCAGACGGAGGTTCACATTTTAGAGCGTCCCGATGTGATGGCTGGATTTCAGGATATGTTCATTGCTGTTACATTGATCGTCGCTATGTTTATGGGATGCACCTTTAACGCAATGAACATGATCTCTGAAAAGGAGGACGGCGTTGCGTTTATCAACGAGATTTTGCCAATGACCCGCAGCCAATATATCATGCAAAAGCTCTTTGTCGGATTTATCTGCGGGTGTCTATCCTCTATTATTACGGTTTGTATCTGCTTCCGGCTTTCTCTGCAAAATGCGGCTCTCATGCTGGTGCTCATTGTGCTTTCCGCATTTGTGGCAGCAATGACAGGCTTATTCATCGGCAGAGCTTCCAATGGGCTGATGGTCGGCGTGGTTTATATCAAAATCGTTATGCTGCTATTTATGGCTGTACCAATCCTGAGCTTTCTTGTGGGAATAAGTCAGCCGCTTCTTTTGGCAGTTTGCTACCTTGTCCCTTCGCAGGCAACATTCGAGGGTATTATGGACTTATCAACAGGCAGCGGGACAGCAGCAGTAAAAGATATTTTTATTCTCTTAGTTCATTGTATTGGATGGTTCCTGTTATATATTGGCCTTTCGATGCATCAGAGGAAAAACTCATAAATGGTTCATAATAAGCCGCAGTCAAAGGAGTTGTTTGATCGCGCAAGAGGCAAAGGGGCCATTAGAGCAGATTATATGCTTTTAGACGGCGGCTTTTGAGAATCAAAGCCGCCGTTGCCTTTTTGAAAAAGATTTACGGAGGGTGTGATAACTGCGCGCTTTTTTAGACCTCAACGACGGCAAAAGGAGGCTAATCTGTTTCTGTTGTCCGTCTACTTTGGCGGTCAGCGTCTTGTAACAAGCATTTTCCGAATCATAACCTACTATATCTACGCAAAAACCGAGATTAAAAGTTATTCCGTTGCACTATTTTCCAAAAATATAATTTTCCTATGCAGTTTCTCTCTCAGCTTAACCATCCAATCTGATTCATTAGGATATTCTTCGCTAATGCAGCGAATTAATCTGGCATACGAATATAAATTGCAGAATCTTCGCATCAGTGTTAACTTTTCAGCATAATCTGGCTCTAACATTTTTACACTTTGATACCCCCGCAGAAAAGTAGTTTTTGCAATCATTTGCCTGTCTGCCGGAATATTCTCCAGCAATGCATCCAGAGCCTGTTCCAAATCAAGCAGAAAGAAATGATACATACTATCTTCAAAGTCAATTACTGGGCAACATTGCCTGGTTTCATCCCAAAATACATTATCCGGCTCGAAATCGTAATGAACCAATC
>OFGX01001963.1_pt1 | contig 11426 bp, 9 predicted proteins | sample 1521831 | NCBI WGS metagenome assembly OFGX01 (sample SAMEA3504080, study PRJEB24116) | mouse gut metagenome | biome: mouse gut; feature: mouse-associated habitat; material: faeces | place: Denmark | collected 2011
AAGACTGAAGTTTTCTAAACGTTTGAGGACTTTAAAGGATATTGTTAGATTAAAAATCTGTTTGGGGAGACAATCAAATTTTATCAGTATCAATTTAACGTATTCCACCGTTTCTTTAATGATGAAACAGTTTGTTAAGAAAATGTCAGAGATAGAAAGAGCATACGGCAATATGAAAGATTCTTTGGTTAATATTTAATATATTGAAGAAATTTGTTCCTTAAAACGAATAGCTTCTTTCATTAATATCTGGTGTCACTAATGCAGTTAAGTAGTTTATTAAAAATTTAAAATTATTATTGACGCAGAAAAAAAATGTGGTATAATGATAGGTGTTTATACGAGTATGTGCTTAAGCATAGTGCGCATATAAACAAATAAAAACCCAATCAGTCGATGCTGCGAGAAGGGACTGAAGGGAGGTCAGGGTGTAGGATGTCAAACGTAATCGTTAAAGAAAACGAGACTTTAGATAGCGCTTTACGTCGTTTCAAGAGAAGTTGCGCGAAAGCTGGTATTCAGCAGGAGATTCGTAAGAGAGAGCATTACGAAAAGCCCAGCGTAAGACGCAAGAAGAAGTCCGAAGCAGCAAGAAAGCGCAAATACAATTAAAGCATGAGACAGGCCTGGAATCATTTCCGGGCCTGTTTTTATGCGCAGGGAAAACGCTTCCCTGCTCGATTGATATACAGCCATGCTGCTTTTTGTTATGTGTGATCGGAATATCTTTTGTCCCATTCTAATATGTATAGTACAGAACAGTGTATGGGGAGTGACAGAAGAAGCATGGTTATAATAATGAGAAAACGGATCGCAGTATGGTTCCTGCTTGGGTGTTTCCTGCTGCACACAGGGTTTCTGAATTTGTCGATGACGGTGCAGGCGGCTCCGGAGGTGGCGACACCGTCCTATGTAGTGATGGAGGCTTCTACCGGTCAGGTGATCTGTGAGCAGGATGCGGATACGAGAAGGAGTCCTGCGAGTATCACCAAGATCATGACATTACTGATCATTTTTGAACACATAAAGAGCGGAAGGATTCATCTGGAGGATCAGGTCATAACGAGCGCCTATGCGAAATCCATGGGTGGATCACAGGTCTTTCTGGAGGAGGGAGAGGCACAGACGTTAGATACGATGATCAAGTGCATTTCTGTGGCATCGGGCAATGATGCCAGTGTAGCCGTAGCAGAGTACATAGCAGGCAGTGAGGGGGAGTTTGTCAAGCTGATGAATGAGAAGGCTGAAGCGCTTGGCATGCAGAACACCCATTTTGAAGACTGCTGCGGACTTACGGATTCCGACAACCATTACTCATCAGCCAGAGACGTGGCAATCATGTCGAGAGCATTGATTACGCAATATCCGGAAGTGTTCGAATATACGAAGATTTGGATGGAGGATATTGAACATAAAACATCACAGGGGACGACTCCTTTTACGTTGGCCAGTACGAACAAACTGCTGAAGCAGTACGAATGGACCACGGGATTAAAGACCGGTTCTACCTCGAAGGCGCTTTACTGTCTGTCGGCAACCGCGAAAAAGGATGACATGGAATTGATTGCTGTCGTGATGGCGGCACCGGATCCCAAAACCCGTTTTCAGGATGCCATTACCCTGTTAAATTATGGGTACAGTGTCAGTCAGATGTATACGGATGAGAATAAGGATCCGCTGCCGGAGCAGAAGATCGAGGGTGGGATTGAGGATATCCTGTATTTGACTTATGAAGGCCCCTTTGAATATCTGGATACGACGGGCAGTAACTTAAGTGAGATCCAGAAAGAGATCAGCCTGCCGGATATTGTGCAGGCTCCGGTAGCCGAGGGAGACGCAGTGGGGGAAGCGGTTTATAAGTTGAACGGTACCAGGATAGGCAGCGTTTCCATTCTGGCGGCAAAGGGAGTGGAGAAGGCTGATTATAAGGATTATTGGAAAAAGGTGTGGCTCCTGTACCTGATGAAGCGGTAAGTGTTTGTTCTGCCGAAATCACTTTGCGTCAGCGTAAGGCTGATCTGTCAAAAGGTATGTAATAGAACGGAAGTTCGCGGATTGCGGGGACATACCGGTATGTGTTATACTTTACAGGTTGTGTGTTTTGCATTATTTATGAGGAATTTGTATGTTGGAAAGAATTGCAATATTAATATTGGTTCTGGCCGTATTATGTCTGTCAGTGGCGGCGTGGGACTGCAACAGATTTATTACGGTGCGGTATAAGATTCTGTCCGGGAAGATAAAGAAGCCCTGCAGATTTGTTCTTCTTTCCGACCTTCATAATAAGTCGTACGGCAAAGAGAATGAAAGGCTGCTTTCGCAGATTGACAGGATATCTCCCGATGCAGTTCTGGTGGCGGGAGATATGCTTACTGCCATAAAAGGAAAAGGCTTCGATACGGCGCTTTCGCTGATGCGGCAGCTGGCGGTAAAATATCCGGTTTATTACGGTATGGGAAACCATGAGTATCGTCTGCAGCTGTATCCGGAGCAGTACGGAAATATATACGAACGCTATGTGGCCGGACTCAGGGATGCGGGAATTGAACCCCTGATCAATCAGAATACCTATCTGCCGGCGTATAATGTGGCAGTCTGCGGCTCACAGATTGACCGGGATTACTACAGGAGATTTCGCAAGCATCCCATGCCGGCGGAATATCTTACGAAGATTCTGGGGGAGCCGAGAGCGGATGCCTGCCAGATCCTGATTGCACATAATCCGCTGTATTTCGAGGAATATGCGGCCTGGGGTGCGGACGTGGTGGTATCCGGGCATGTACACGGGGGTATCATGCGTCTGCCCATACTGGGAGGGGTGCTGTCGCCCAATTTAAGTCTTTTTCCGAAGTATGACGGCGGCAGATTTGAACTTGGCAGGGCATCCCTGCTCCTCAGTCGTGGATTGGGGACGCATACGATTCCGCTGCGGATCTTTAATCCGGGTGAGTTGGTCGTGGTAGAGATAAGTAAGGAAGACACCTAGAAAGGACAAGCTGTTATGGCGATTCCTGTAAAGCTGGAAGTATTTGAGGGGCCGTTAGACCTGCTCCTGCATTTGATCGACAAGAATAAAGTAGATATTTATGATATACCGATCGTAGAGATCACGGAACAATATCTGGACTATATCCGGCAGATGGAAACAGAAGATATGAATGTGGTCAGTGAATTTCTTGTGATGGCAGCTACTTTGATCGACATTAAGTGCAGGATGCTCCTCCCGAAAGAAGTGAACGAAGAGGGAGAAGAGGAGGATCCCAGAGCAGAACTGGTGGAAAAGCTGCTGGAATATAAGATGTGTAAATATATGTCCTATGAGCTCAGGGATCGTATGATCGATGCAGAGCGCAGCTTTTATAAGAGTCCTACGCTGCCGAAGGAGGTAGCGGAGTACAGGCAGCCTGTGAATTATGAGGAACTGATCGGCGATATGACGCTGCAGAAGCTGCATGAGATATTTAAGCAGGTGATGAAACGGCAGGAGGATAAGATCGATCCGGTCAGAAGTACCTTCGGCAATATCGAGAAGGACGAGATTGACATGGATCTGAAGACTACTTATGTAGAAGCCTATGTGCGCAGCCACAAGACTTTCAGCTTCCGCAGACTGCTGGAGAAGCAGAGCAGCAAGATGGAAGTGATCGTCACCTTCCTGATTATACTGGAACTGATGAAGACGGGAAAGATCGCCATCAGCCAGGAGAGTATTTTTGACGAAATCCAGATCACGTCCAGAGCTTATTTGGAAAATGCTTACTGATGTTTCAGATAAGTTCTAAAGTGGCCTGACAGGGGAGGAGCCGGCAGGAATGAAGAGAGCCAGGGCAGAAGCGGTTATAGAGGCGGTGCTGTTCACCATGGGGGAGTCCGTGGAGGTCAGCCGGCTGGCCGAGGTGGTGGAAGAGGACGTGGACACCACAAGGGAAATCTTAAAAGGGATGGAAAAGCGCTATGGCCGGGAGGACAGGGGGATTATGCTGACCTGGCTGGAAAATTCCGTGCAGCTGTGCACCAAGCCGGACATGTACGAACACCTGGTGAAGATTGCCAGGGCTCCCAGAAAGATGGCGTTGACCGATGCGGTTCTGGAGACGCTCTCCATCATCGCCTACAAGCAGCCAGTTACCAGGATCGAGATAGAGCGGGTGCGTGGGGTCAGCTGTGACCATGCCATCAACAAGCTTCTGGAGTATGAACTGGTGATGGAACTGGGCAGGCTGGACGCGCCGGGGCGGCCTCTGCTCTTCGGCACCACAGAACAGTTTCTGCGCTGCTTCGGCGTGAAGAGTCTGGAGGAGCTGCCGGAGCTGAATCCTGTCCAGATGGAGGAGTTCAAGCAGCAGGCGGAGGCGGAAGTGCAGATGCAGCTGGATGTATAAAAGGACGGGCCGCCAAACATAAAACCCGCGAAAGGCCTCATATATTATTTAAAAATCCCATTGGATGGCTTTTGCGTATGATAATGCGGATGAGAAAAATGATATGGGGCATTTTTGCCGCCTGCTGCCTGGCAATCTGCCCGCAGATGCCGCTGTATGCCCAGGAGGACCTGCCCCTGTATGCCACGGCGGCCGTCCTGATGGACGCGGACTCCGGGAGGGTGCTGTACGGAAAGGAAGAGAACGCCGTCATGGCCATGGCCAGCACGACGAAGATCATGACCTGCATCCTGATTCTGGAGAACACCTCGCCGGAGGAGGAGCTGAGCGTGTCCGCCTATGCGGCCAGCATGCCGAAAGTGAAGCTGTACATACAAAAAGGGGAGCGGTATCAGGTGAAGGACCTTCTGTATTCCCTGATGCTGGAGTCCCACAATGACGCGGCGGTGGCCCTGGCGGAGCATGTGGGAAAGCGCTATCTGCCCCAGGAGCTGCGGGATAAGGACGCGGCGGATTATACGGCGGAGGAAAGCCGGCAGGCCGTGGCGGCTTTTGCCGCGCTGATGAACGATAAAGCGTCCAAAATCGGATGCCAGGACACATGGTTCGTCACCCCCAACGGGCTGGACGCCACCCAGACCTTCTCCCTGGACGATGGGACCACGGTGCAGAAAGAGCACTGCACCACGGCGAGGGAGCTGGCTTTGGTCATGTCCTACTGCATCAGGCGCTCCCCCTGCAAGGACGCTTTCCTGGACATCACGCGGACCCAGAACTATAGTTTCTACGCCAATGAGCGCAGCTTCTCCTGCGTGAACCACAACGCGTTCCTGACCATGATGGACGGGGCCCTGACCGGGAAGACCGGCTTCACCAACAAGGCCGGGTACTGCTATGTGGGAGCCCTGGAGCGGGACGGCAGGACCTTCGTGGTGGCGCTGCTGGCCTGCGGCTGGCCCAACAACAAGACTTACAAATGGAGCGACACAAGGGCGCTGATGCAGTACGGCATCGACAACTATTTCTACAAAAGCTTCCTGGAGGAGGGCGTGGCGTTCGACGAAGGCAGGCTGAAGGCCCTGCCGGTGCGGGGAGGGCAAACGGACGTTCTGGGCAGCTTGGCCTATGCCGGCCTGGAGATAGCGGGCAGGCTGGAATCGGAGAACAGCAGTTTGGGCAAGGACAGCCTGGAGCTCCGGGAAGGGATGCTGCTCAGGCAGGACGAGAACATCAAGGTGGTATACAGCGCAAAGGATGAGCTGACGGCGCCGGTGGAGCGGGGTACCGTGGTGGGGACCATAGACTACTGTGTAGACGGCGTCGTGTACCGGAGGGAGACCGTGGTCACCGCAGACTCCGTGGAGGCCATCGACCCCCAGTGGTGCCTGCGCCAGATTCTGAACCGGTTCCTGTGCCTCCGGCCGTAACAGCCGGATGAATTTCTGCTTGCCTGTCTACGCTTTATGAGATATAATACTAGATGACAGAGTTCCCGGAGCGGGGTGCGAAGCGTTCCCAGGCAGCAAAAGGGCATCGCGTAAGATACGATACAAGGGGGTTTGCTATATATGGCGTCTTCCAAGACAGATACGGAAGTGATCATCGGCGGCAAGATGTTCACGTTAAGCGGCTACGAAAGCGAAGAATACCTGCAGAAAGTCGCGTCCTACATCAACAACAAAATCAACGAATACAGCAAAATCGACAGCTTCCGGAGACAGCCTGCGGACACCCAGAGCGTCCTGCTCCAGCTGAACATTGCCGACGATTATTTCAAGGCCAAAAAGCAGATTTCCTCCCTGGAGGATGAGCTGCAGGCCAAGGACCAGGACCTGTACAATCTCAAGCATGAACTGATAGCGGCCCAGATCAAGCTGGACACGGTGGAGGATCAGGTGAAGGCCCTGCAGAAGGCGCGCAGCGAAGGCGAGAAAGAGATTGTGCGCTTAGAGACGGAGCTAAAGAAAAAGTAATATGGCGGGCATCGAAAGCTGCCTGCGGCGGTGTGGAATCCAGCCTGGCTGGATTCTTTTGTAATGGAGATTTTTTATGGAAAACAGACATAAAGTTGAGCTGCTGGCGCCGGCGGGGAACCCGGAGGGCTTCTACGGAGCCGTCCATGCGGGGGCGGACGCCGTCTATCTGGCCGGGGACCGGTTCGGAGCCAGGGCATACGCGCAGAATTTCACCGAGCAGGAACTGACGGAGTGCATCCGCTACGGCCATCTGCTGGGGCGGAAGATTTATCTGACGGTGAACACCCTTCTGAAAGAGCCGGAGATTTCCGGGCTGTATGACTATCTGGCCCCTCTCTGCCAGGCCGGGCTGGACGCTGTGATCGTGCAGGACCTGGGAGTGCTGCGGTTCCTGCGGGAGCATTTCCCGGGCCTGAAGATCCATGCCAGCACGCAGATGACCGTCTGCGACGGATTCGGCGCCTCCCTGCTGAAAGAGCTGGGGGCCTGCCGGGTAGTGCCGGCCAGGGAGCTGAGCCTTGCGGAGCTTACCGCCATGAAACGCCGGGCCGGCATCGAGGTAGAGGCTTTCATCCATGGGGCCATGTGCTATTGCTATTCCGGACAGTGCCTGTTCAGCAGCATCTTAGGGGGCAGGAGCGGCAACAGGGGGCGCTGCGCCCAGCCCTGCCGTCTGCCCTATGCCGTGAGCGCAGGCGGCGGAAAGCGGGAGGAATGCCATCCCCTGAGCCTGAAAGACATGTGCACCGTTGCGCATATTCCGGAGCTCATTGAGGCGGGCATTGACTCTTTTAAGATAGAAGGACGGATGAAGAAGCCGGAGTACGCTGCCGGTGTGACGGATATTTATAGGCGATATATTGACAGATATTGGGAGCTGCGCCGAAGGATGGGCGTCCGGGAGGCGGCGGAGGCCTACCATGTGGAGCGGCGGGACCTGGAGGCGCTCTCTTCCCTCTATGTCAGGAGCGGGCTCCAGGACGGCTATTTTTTCAGAAGAAATGGGCGCGAGATGGTGACTTTGGACAGCCCTGCCTACAGGGAGAGCAATGAGGAGCTCTTGTCGAAGATACGGGCGGAACATATCGGGAATCCGTCGAAACTGCCAGTCGCCGTCTCGGCGGTGTTCCGCTTGGGACAGCCTGCGGAGGTGACCTTTTGCTGGGAGGATATGTCGGCCAGCGTACAGGGCGCGCCTGTGGAGGCCGCCCGGCAGCAGCCTGTCACGGAGGAGAATGTCCGGAAGCAGCTGTGCAAGCTGGGGGACAGCGCCTTTTACGCGGCGGAAACGGAAATTGTCCTGGACCAGGGCTGCTTCTATCCCCTGAAGCAGATCAATGAACTGCGCAGAGCCGCCGTCGCTGAGCTGGAGGAGAAGGTGCTCCGTGTGAGAGGCTATGAACCGGGCCATGGTTCGATGAAAAGCCCGATGAAAAGCCCGGAGCATGGACAACCGCCGTGTACCGGTCATGGAAATGGATCTGCGGCCTCTGGAAGTCATGGATATGCTTTCTATGTCCGCACGATACAGCAGCTGGAAGCCCTGTGCGGCTGGCTGTCAGCGGAAGCCCTGCAGCAGCCCGTCCGGATCTATGTGGACAGCGACCTGCTTCTGCCGGAACAATCCGGGGAACCGTCAGGGCAGGCGCCAAACGCGCTGTCTCTATGCGAAAGGCTTGCCGCAGGCTCCAAGGCCGCCGCATTGTACGCGGCGCTTCCCTACATCCTACGGGAGGCAGACCGGAGATACCTGGAGGAGCTGTCCCGGATAGTGGAAGCCTGCGGCCTGTTCCAGGGCTTCCTGGCCAGATCCATGGACGGCCTGGGCTTCGTGCGGGAAAACCACAGAGACATGTCCTGCAGAACCGATGCGGGCATCTATATCTGGAACCATTCCGCCGCCGAAGAGCTGTCTGCCCTGTCGGACGGCTTCTGCCTGCCCTATGAATTAAAGGCAGCCGAACAGCGGAACCTGCTGAGAGGCCTGGCAGATAAAGAGCTGCCGGAAGCGCAGCTGCCCTGCGAGAAGATGGTATATGGCCGCATCCCCATGATGATAACTGCCAACTGCCTGAAACGGACGATAGGACAATGCGGCGCGAACCGCAGGCCGAAAGGCCAACCGCCGCTCTCCGATGCCGTCCTGACAGACCGATACCGCAAAGAGTTCCCCGTGGTGGCCAACTGCCGCCACTGCATGAACATCATCTACAACAGCGTTCCTTTATCGCTGCACCAATCCCTTTCGGCGCTGCGGGGGGACATGAATCTGCGGATGGATTTCACCATAGAGCCCCCGGCGCAGGTGAAAGGGCTGCTTGACTGTTTCCTGAAAGGAGCCCCTTTCCTGCCGGGAGAATACACCACCGGTCATGAGAAAAGAGGAGTGGAATAAAGCCATGCGGGAATATGTTACAGAGCTATCAAAATTCATCATACCGGCGCTCATGGCAATCTATACCCTGTGCAGCTTCGCCTGCCTGTTCGACAAATGGGGGAAGAAGGTCGCCATCTACGCCTTCCAGGCCGTCTTCCTGTTCATGATCCAGCTGTTCCTGTTCGCGGACCTGGCGCTTGTGAACGGGGACCTGGAATATGTGTTCTTCTACGCGTTCGTACAGGTGCTCCTGCTGGCCATGGCTGTCATGGTGCCCGCCATATATGACAAGGCCAACCGCCTGCTGCTGAACAATATGTGCATGCTGTCTGGGGTCGGGCTGTGCGTCATATCCCGGCTGTCCTTCGGCAGGGCGGTCCGGCAGTATATCATCATGCTGCTGTCCCTGGCGGTGTCCCTGTTCATCCCCTGGGCGCTGTCCCGGATACGCTTCCTGAAGAAGCTGACGTGGGCCTACGGCATCCTGGGCATCGTGATGCTGGGTGCCGTGCTGATATACAGTGAAGTCACCTACGGGGCAGAGATTTCCTTTACCATCGGCGGCGTGACCTTCCAGCCATCGGAATTCGTGAAAATCCTCTTCCTTTTCTTCCTGGCGGCGGCCCTGTGGGACGATACCTCCTTCCCCAGAGTAGCCGTCACGGCGGCTGTGGCCGGGGCCCATGTGGTGATCCTGGTGCTGTCGAAGGACCTGGGGAGCGCGCTGATATTTTTCGTGGGCTATGTGTTCGTGGTGTTCGCCGCCACCAGGAATTACCTGTACCTCTGTGCCGGGGCGCTGGGGGGAAGCGGCGCGGCCTGGGGGGCGTACAATCTGTTTGCCCATGTGAGGAACCGTGTCATCACATGGCTGGATCCCTGGGCTTACATTGACAACGAGGGATTCTCCATCACCCAGTCCCTCTTCGCCATCGGCAGCGGCAGCTGGTTCGGCATGGGCCTGTCCAAGGGCAACCCCGGCGCGATCCCCTTCGTGGAGAAGGACTTCATCTTTTCGTCGGTGTGCGAAGAGCTGGGGGTGGCGTTCGGCATCTGCGTGATCCTCGTGACCCTGTCCTGCTTCCTGGAGATGATGAAGATGGCGGCGCGGATCAGAGACCGATTTTACCAGCTGATCGTATACGGAATCGGCATCATGTACATATTCCAGATATTCCTGACCGTAGGCGGCGGGACCAAGCTGATTCCCCTGACGGGGGTGACGCTGCCCTTCGTCAGCTACGGAGGCAGCTCCGTGATGACCACCATGATCATGTTTTTCCTGATTCAGGGTATCTATATCAGGATGCAGCAGGAAGGAGAGAAGCACAGTGCCAGATAAAAAAGACAGCACCCAACGGAAGAAAAAACCCAATGCGAAGAAAAAGCACCCTCTCAACCGTCCTGAGATCATCGTGACCAGCTGCTTATTCGGCCTGCTGTTCGCGGTATTGATCGGATATCTGGGGTATTTCACCGCCACCAGCGAACAGGAGATGCTCAACAACAGCTACAATTCCAGGCAGGCCATCCTGCTTTCCAGGAACTACCGCGGCACCATCTACTCCGCCGACGGGGATGTCCTGGCCCAGACGGCGCTGGACGGCCACCAGGGGGAGACCCGGGTGTACCCTTACGCAAATCTGTTCTCCCACATCGTGGGATACGCCACGAAAGGCCGCACCGGCATAGAGTCCCTGGCCAACTACTACCTGATCAATACCAGCACCTCCCTGAGCAACAAGGCAGCCAACGATGTGGCAGGCCTGAAGAATCCCGGGGACAGCGTCTATACCACCCTGGACGTGGCGCTGCAGAAGACAGCGGACGAACAGCTGGGCATCTACAAAGGGGCCATCGTGGTGACGCAAGTTTCCACAGGGAAGATATTGGCCATGGTGTCCCACCCGGACTTCGATCCCAATCAGATCGCGTCCGCATGGGATTCCATCATCGCCGACGAGAACAGCTCCGTGCTGCTGAACCGGGCCACCCATGGGCAGTATCCCCCGGGCTCCACTTTCAAGATCGTCACGGCCCTGGGCTATATCCGGGAGAACCCGGACACCTACGACAGCTATTCCTTCCAGTGCACCGGTTCCTTCCGGTCCGGGGAGAGCCGCATCAAATGTTATCATGGCACCAACCACGGCCAGGTGGATTTCGTGAGCTCCTTTGCCAAGTCCTGCAACTCCTCCTTCGCGAACATCGGCACCAGCCTGAGCAAGGAGACTTTCGGGGAGATCCTGGACGACCTGCTGTTCAACCAGCCCCTTCCCCTGACGCTCTCCTATAAGGAAAGCAGCGCGATCCCCACCGGTGGCCAGTCCGTAAGCGAGGTCATGCAGACCTCCGTCGGTCAGGGGCGGACACAGATGACGCCCATTCACCTGAACATGATCACCAGCGCCATCGCGTACGGCGGCGTGCTCATGAAGCCATATGTCATCGACCGGGTGGACGTGCCCGTCTCCTGGACCAACTACCTGGGGGTGGAGGAGCTTTGCGCCGTGGTCAACCACACCGCCGGGGGCTATCCCCCGGGGGGAGAACGTGGAGCTGTGGGATCTGGCCCTGGAAAACACCTCGGGCCGTCCCCATTCGCTGAGTGTGTACTCCTACGCCGAGTTCTCCTACCACCAGATCCCCATCGACAACCAGAACTTCCAGATGTCCCTCTACTGCGCCGGG
>OFGX01001972.1_pt1 | contig 11389 bp, 5 predicted proteins | sample 1521831 | NCBI WGS metagenome assembly OFGX01 (sample SAMEA3504080, study PRJEB24116) | mouse gut metagenome | biome: mouse gut; feature: mouse-associated habitat; material: faeces | place: Denmark | collected 2011
CTTGACAAACATTGTACTTTCTTTGGGAAAGTATTAAAGACTCTCAGTGAGAAAGATTACTGGGATATTAAGGCAGAAACCCTGATGGACTGCTGTATCAGCGCCCTGCCCTATGCGGGAAAGGTGCCGGAAGAGATTTTCTACAGATTTGTGGCATGTCCGCGGGTGTCCCGGGAATTGCTGCGTCCCTGCAGACTGGCGCTGGAAAAATACGTAGATGAAGATACCAAAAACCAAATACGTAAGAATCCCGGTATTCTTCCGGAGCTGGCGGAAAAGTGGATACTTTCCATGCCGGAACAGGAATATGAGGACTTGATTACAACTCCCCTGGGCTGCCTTGCAGGCGGCGTGGGAAGCCGGTATTCAAGGGAAGTGTTCTGTGTAAATCTGTATCGGAGTCTCGGCATTCCGTCCAGGTTAAACAGGCTGGATGGAGGCCTGGAATACTATTTGGATGGTCAGTTCCGGAGGGCGGAAGGCGGTGAGGAAAGCTGCAGGCTTACGCTGTGCACGGATGATTCCTTAAAATTAAACGAGAGGGAACATTATTCCCTGGAGCGGTTTGAGGAAGATGGTTTCTGCCGCCTGGGACTGTGGGATTGTCAGATGGAGGGAAATCAGGCAGAACTGCAGCTGAAACCCGGTATGTACCGTATTCTGACCACAAATCGCAGGAGAAATGGCGACCAGCTTGCAAAAATGCTGACATTCCGGCTTCAAAGGGGCGAAAGCCGTGAGATCCTTTTGTCCATAAGGGATATTCCCGTGGAAGATTTGTTGTCGCGGACAAAAACAGAGGACTTTTCTGTAAGTACCCTTGAAGGCCATGCTAGTCTGCTGTCCGGATTCACCGGGGAAGGAAAGGCTCTTTTCCTGTGGCTGGAAGTGACCAGGGAACCCACAGAACATATTCTGAATGAGCTGTTTGACCTGAAAGAAGAATTTTCTGCCCTGAAAGTGCCGTTGTATGCGGTGCTGCGGGATAAGGAGGATCTGCAGAACGCCACTCTTCGACGGACAATGGAAGCGCTGCCGAAATTGACGCCTCTTCTGGATGATTTCGGCGCAAACTATGAGAAGCTGGCGGAAACCGTGGGACAGCAGGCAGGAAAACTTCCCCTTGCAGTGGTTATGGAAGGCCGGGAACAATGTATTTACAGTGATGCCGGTTACAATGTGGGACTTGCGGATATGCTGCTGCGGGTTCTGGAATAAAAATGTCAATGGGAAAATTGATAGAAATAAAAAAGGGGCTGCCATCGGCAGTCCCTTTTTATGCGCAGGGGCGCATAAGGAAGATTGTTGCTAACGCAACATGCGCCCCGCGCGGCGAGTAGTGGAGAAGGACATTCCCCTACTGGATTGCGCACGGGACATATAAGGAAAATAGTTGCATAAGGAAATTAGAACATGCTCTCAGGCCGGAAAGGAAGTGGTTTTTCCATCGGAGAAAATGGCAAGCACAGTTTTTCCATCCGCTCCGGGGCAGGTGATCTCAAAGGTATGGGCAGTGGTGCCAATCTCATAAGGGAGATCCCGCACTGTTTTGTTTTCCTGGCAGGGGCTGAGCCTCTCAAGGGTTTCCTTTAATTTGTCAAAACTGTCCGTATAGTTTCCGGTTTCGTCCCGGAGAGCCTGCTGGGCATAATAAAGTTTGCGCAGTTCCCATTTGCGGTATTCGTCTTCCGGAATGGGGAATGCTTCGGACTCCCGGCCTTTTTCTGCAAAGAAAATAAAGGCCCACAGTTCCGGATAGTGAATATTGACAACGCCTGTGGGAGCCCACACCCAGTTATCTTCCGGCAGGGGACATCCTGTTTCCTCAGACAGACGTTTCTGGAAAGCGCCGTCTTTTTTGTCCACTTTCCACTGTACCCTGGAGAAATTCATCCGGTAATATTCCCCGGAAACGGGAGGACGGTTTTCGGAGGCACATTCCTGCAGGGCCGCAAAGGGAATCACGACCTCCACGGACCAGGAACGGCTGTCCGCTTCCGGACAATTCAGCTTTCCGTCAATGTGTACGGCAGTACGCATTCCACGAAACTCAAAACCGTTCACCGGCTTGCCGTTATCCCGGTAAGCTTTGGTCAGAAGCAGGTCCCAGGTAGTGTTCAGGGCATTCATCTCAAATTCATAGTAAGCCTGGGTATCGGAATCAGGATCTATAAAAATCTCAAAGTCATTGTCATGGAAGATGACACAGTCATGTTCCGTGAGGTGTGCCCAGATTTCATTTCCCTCCAGGAGAGCGCCGATATAAAGATTTTCATGATCCCATGCCAGCTTGGCCCGGGTGCGGAATCTGGGTATGGGACGGATATCTCCCTCAATATCCGGAAAATCTTCCGTAAAAGGAATGTCTTTCCAGAAATCCTTGTCTAAATTTCCATCCAGTTGAAATTCTTTCGGATTGTAGCGGCAGACATAGACGGGGGGATGGAATCCCACGGCCGGAACAGGTATGCGGTGTTGTGTACTCATATGATTACCTCACTTATTTGGATTTGCCCTGATTATAACATTTTGGGTCCGGGAAGTAAATAGGCAGAAAAACCGGAGAAGTCAGGCGTCCGTGGAAACGGTTCAGACAGGGTGTTGAACTGTTGCGGCCGGCTTCAGAATGAAAATGAAAGGGAAGAAAAGTGAAATATGGTCAATATGGACAGAATATAAAATTCTGTTAAGGCAAATTAACAAAAGATAAACTGAGGAATGGGTATAATTAACAAAAAATAAATAGAATATTAAAAAATTAGTTGACAAATTGTTCACAAAAAGATAAACTTATAACTAATCTTAATAAAAAATATTAAGAGAGTTCTCAAAAAACACAAATCAATAAAAGGAGGATTATTGATGAGAAAGAAATTGGCAATGAAGATTTGTGCCCTTGCAATGACAGCTGCAATGGTAGGCACAATGGCTGGCTGTGGCAACGGTGACACAGCATCCGGCAGCGCAAATGAAAGCGGAAGTGCTGCAGAAGGATCATCTGACGCCGGAGCCGGTACAGAGGAATCAGGGGGGGCAGATCAGGGTTCTGAGGAATCTTCTGCAGATGGCGGAGAAGGCGCCGAAGGCGGAGAAGCAGCCAGCACATTTGATGGCGGCGGAGCTACCATCAGAATCAACGGCGGTATGTGGGATGACCTCAGGGACGACAATAAGAATGAGGACGGAAGCTACGCACAGAGCTATACCATCGCATGGGACATGGCAGCCCAGCTGGAAGCAAAATACAACATCAAGCTTGAGTATGTGAAGCTGCAGAACGACGACGGTTATGATACCGCTACCGCAATCCAGAACGGAATTCTTTCCGGAGAGTGCTTTGCGGATATTTTTACCGCAGGCGACGACGTAACCCTTTCCCTGAGAAATTACCTGGTAGATATTACTCCGTTCAAGGATTCCCTGGAGATGGGTTCCATCTACCTTGAGCCCGCAACCTGGGCAGGCAAGTGCTACGGATTTACCTATGACAACATGGGCAGCGTTTATGTTCTGGCTTACAGCCGTGACTATCTGCAGTCCATCGGTATGGATGTGACACCTACCCAGAAATTCCTGGAAGGCAAGTGGAGCTATGAGGACTGTACGGCATATCTTACCGAGCTGAAAGCAAAGCTTCCGGATGGCGTATATCCTTTCGGTATACATAGCACTCACTGGGCAAGTATGGCTCCCGCTGCAAACGGCGCAGTTTCCGTTGATTCCGACGGCGGTATCCACATTGCAGACGAGAATTACACAGTGACCCTGGAGTACTACCGCAGTCTGGTTGACGCAGGACTGGCAGCTCCCATTACGGATGTGAAGAAAAATGATGATGGTTCCCTTTCCGCAAACCAGACCTATGGTATGGACAATATGTGTGCATCCAGCGGACCTAAGAATGCGGAAGGCGACAATGTGGTTATGACCATGGTAGAGGCATGGCAGATGGAAGGTCTTGAGACCAGCCTGGCAGGCAGCTGGGGTATCGTTCCTTTTCCCTGGGGTCCTGATGTAACCGTAAGCGGCGATTATACCACTTTGAGCGAGAATTACAGTGTTGCACAGTCTATCTGGACCAACATGCTGGTTCCCAAGGCTGAGTACAGGGCAGCAGGCGCAAAGGATATTCCGGACGAGGTGCTGTTCCAGATTGCACGCGACTGGTGTGATATGAAGAATGTTGCCGGCGGACAGGTGAGAAAGGCAGCGTTTGACGCAGAGCAGAGCGGAACTCCTTATGTGAACCTGGGATATGATCCGGGACAGATCGGAGCATTCAGTACGGAAGAAGACGCGGCGCTGTATGACTGGCTGCACTCCAGAGTTATCGTTGACTGGGGTCATGCTATGCAGACTCTTGAGTATGTTAACGTAAACAGAAACGCTGCATTTGTTATTGCAGCCGGTGACGACGCAAGATCTTCAGGAGAGAGCTTCAAGCAGGCAGGCGAAGAGAAACTGGCCGAGGCATTTGGCAGCAACTAATCCGAACGGAATGAAGTAGAATATATTGATTACATTTGTGTGGCTGTGGTTCCCGTCTGAACGGTGGGGGCACAGCCACATAATCGAAATGAAAGGGCTGATGGGGTGAAAAAGAAGAAAAACAAGACCCGCATTCGCAATATTAGCATTCTGGTTGTACTGGCTGCCATCATTATCATAGCATTTAACCTGGCCTCCAGTGACGAATATGCAGAAACCCGTGATAACGTTCTGGCGAAATATCTGAGTTATGAGAATACTTCCGCTGTCACTTATGACGCTTATATTTCCCAGCACGCGAAAGCGTATGTTTCCGACCAGACACAGAAGATCGCGGTGAAGGCTTCTGATTATGCGGAAACGGATATGACCGGTTTGACGGAAAATGAAGGTGTGGTATGGACACAGGACGAAGGATCCGTTACTTATCAGTTTAATGTACCGGAATCCGGCCTGTATCATATCCAGCTTACATATTATCCTGATGTTACCAGTACGCAGTCTATATTGCGCAATGTGTATGTAAATGGAGAGTTACCGTTTGACGATTGTAAAGATATTACCATCAACCGCCTTTGGGTGGATGACAACAAGAATTGGCTTATGAATACCAACGGCAACCAGGCTGCTCCCACGCAGGTGCAGGGAGAGGGACCCGCGGTTGCATATATTAATTCTTCTGACTGTGACACCTTGGGGAACTATATGTTCTATTTTGAGAAGGGTGAAAATAAAGTGACCCTGGAGTCAGCACAGTCGGCGCTGGGACTCAGTGAGATTGCCCTGGTTCCAGCATCAGAACTGCTGGGCTACGAAGACTATCTGGCCAGGTGCAAGAATGCGCTGGATGCGGAAGTGATCAGTGCCAACAATGTACCGGATGGCGCCATTGTCATCCAGGCAGAGGACGCGGCCGTGAAATCCAGTTCTTCCCTGTCTCCCAACAATGACCGGACATCCGTGGCAACACAGCCTTATCATGCCACTTACACGGTATATAATACCATAGGCGGAGAAAGCTGGGCAACTGTAGGACAGAATATTACATGGACAGTGGATGTGAAGCAGGCAGGTCTGTACAAAATAGGTCTCCGTTTCAAACAGTCCCTGAACAGAGGTTTTTATTCTGCCCGTTATCTGACCGTAAACGGAGAACTTCCTTTCAGGGAAGCAGGAGAAATTAAATTCGATTATGCTCCCGGATGGCAGACTGCTTTTGCAGGGGGAGACGCAGGGGACTATTATTTCTATCTGAAAGAAGGTTCCAATACCATCACAATGAATGCCACATTGGGAAGTCTTGCAGATGCGGTGGATCTGGCCAGAACAAGTGTGGATAACCTGAACAATCTCTATCGTGAGCTGACTGCGGTGACAGGAGTGGATCCTGACCAGTACCGTGATTATCAGATTACGGATTATGTTCACGGCATGGTGGATGTTCTGGAAGTAGAATATACGCGGCTGAATGCGGTGGTGGAAATGTTCGGCGAGAGCATGGAATCCGCCAACAAGACATCAGGCGTGGTAGATATGATGAATTCCATGGTGAAGCTGATCAAGAAACCCGATGATGTTGCAAAATACCTGGGTGATTTTAACTCAAAACTTTCTGCCCTGGGAGAATGGATCAACAGCATCAACAATCTTCCCGTGGAACTGGATTATCTGATGGTAACCGGAGACGGTTATAATCTTCCCAAAGCAGAAGGGGGATTCTTTGCAAAGATTGCACATAACTGGAATGCCTTTATCGGCTCTTTCACCAATGACTTCAAAGTACATGCGGAAGGTTCCGATAATTCCCAGAAACAGCAGCTGGATGTGTGGGTAGCCACGGATACCAGAAAGCAGTATGACATCATCCAGAAGATGATCAATGCTTCTTTCAAGGATTCCAACTATGAAGTGAATCTGAGTATGGTAGGCGGCGATACCGTACTGCCTGCTACAGTGGCGGGAGAAGGACCGGATGTGGTATTACAGTCCAGCTACAGCCAGCCCACCAACTTTGCATACCGCAGCGCGGCATATGACCTGACACAGTTTGCTGATTTTGAAGAAGTATTCCAGCGTTTCCCTGAGGATACCAGGGCATTTCTGGAGTATGAAGGCGGGGTATACGGTCTGCCGGATCAGTTATCCTTCCCCGTGATGATCTACAGAAAAGACATTCTGGATGCGCTGAATCTGGAAGTGCCGGAGACATGGGACGATCTGGTGGGAATCATTCCTTATCTGGAAGCAGACAATATGAGCGTGTATCTGGCAAGTAACGAATACCTTACCCTTGGCGGAGGAACCAGTTCCACCACAGTGCCTGTGAACAGTATCTTCCTTTCCATGCTGTATCAGCAGGGCTATGAACTTTATAATGAGAGTCATACCCTGAGTCTGATGGATCAGGTGGATCACATGATGGTATTTAAGAACTGGACAGAGTATTATACCAATCAGGGACTGAACTATTCCGTAAACTTGTCAACCAGGTTCCGTAAAGGTGAAATTCCCCTGGCAGTGGTGGATTATACTTATGTCAATACTCTGAATGTATCTGCCCCTGAAATATCCGGTAAATGGTCCATTGCCAAGATACCGGGCACCATGAAAGAGGATGGAAGTGTGGATCATTCCGCAGCCTGCATGATCGGCACCTGCTTTATCGTATCCTCCACAGTGGCTAAGGATGGCATGGCCAACGAGTCCTGGGAATTCCTGAAATGGTGGACCAGCGAAGAGACACAGACAAAGTACTCTACCGAGCTGAAGGTAGAAAACGGAGAAGCGGCAGAATTCCCTGTCTCCAATGTGAATGCCATTGCAAACGGCGGTCTGAAGGAAGAGTTTAAGCAAGTGGTGCTGTCCCTGCTGGATGATCTCCGCGCAGAGCCCCAGATCCCCGGCGGTTATATTACGGGCCGTGTGATCAGAAATGCATTTACTTCGGTTGTAACTGACAACACAGATCCGGTAGATACGCTGTATATCCTGTTGGATGATATCAACAAGGAGATTGAAAGCAAACGTACCGAGTTCGGTTTAAACACGGCAGAATAGGAGGGGAGAGATGGCTGCTAATAAGATATCTTTTAAAAGAAGGGCCGAATTGACCCTTAGGGACGTGAAGCGCAGCATCCCTTTGTATGTGATGATCGCCCCCTTTATGTTGCTGTTTTTCACATTTGTGGTATATCCGGTGTTAAAGGCTGTATGGTTCAGCTTTACAGACTATAATGTTCTGGAGAAGGCCAATTTTGTAGGTCTGCGCAATTACCGCAAGCTGTTTTTGGACGATTCCACTTTTATCACTGCCATCAAGAATACTTTCATTATCGCAGTGATTGTAGGACCGGGCGGATACATTCTCTCTTTCCTGCTGGCCTGGATGATCAACGAACTGCCCCATAAGGTAGGTACTGTACTGACGGTGATTTTTTATGCGCCCAGTATGGCAGGTACGGCTGTGGTGGCTGTGTTCGCACAGATTTTCTCCAATGACAGCAACGGTTATCTGAACGCTATACTGCGTAATCTGGGGATTACGGATGAAGCCATTCTGTGGCTGTCTGACGCGGATGTGGTAATGGTAGTCGTCATTCTGGCATCTCTGTGGATGAGTATGGGTGTAGGCTTCCTTTCCTTCGTAGCCGGTGTCAAGGGTGTGGACGAAGCCCAGTATGAGGCAGGCCCCATCGACGGTATCCGGAACCGCTGGCAGGAGCTTTGGTATGTGACATTGCCCAATATGAAGCCCCAGCTGCTGTTCGGCGCCGTTACCACCATCACAGGTTCCTTATCCGTAGGTACCATTGGAGACAGCCTTGTAGGTTTCCCCAGCCCCAATTATGCGACCCATACCATTGTCAACCACCTGAACGACTATGGTTCTATCCGTATGGAAATGGGTTATGCATCGGCAATTGCCGTTATCCTGTTCCTGATTATGATTTTATGCAATATGCTGATCCAGAAGCTGCTGCGTAAGGTCGGAACCTGATCGGAGAGAGGAAGGGTGAATATGGAAACGTTAAAAAGACTTTATCAAAATCATTTGACTAAAAAGAGAACGAAGAATTTTAAGCCGACTGTGAAGAAATCCAAAAGAAGCTTCTGGGGAAACGTAATTCTCGGATTGTTTCTTCTGGCCATGGCTTTTACCTTTTTCTTCCCGGTAGTGTATATGATCAGCCAGTCCCTGAAACCCATGAACGAGCTGTTCATATTCCCTCCAAAGATTCTTGTCTCCAGTCCGACCACTAATAACTATCGGGATTTTGTCAATGTCCTGGCAAATACGGTGGTTCCTGTAACCAGGTCACTGTTTAACTCGCTGTTTGTGGTAGCCATAGGTTCCGTGGGCCATATTGTACTGGCATCCCTTTGCGCCTACCCGCTGGCAAAATATAAATTTCCCGGCAGCGCGTTTTTGAACCAGATGATTGTGTACTCCCTGATGTTCAACACGGCAGTTACCATGATACCCAACTTCCTGACCATTGCCGGTCTGGGAATGCTGGATACCCAGTGGGCTATTATTATACCCGGTTTTGCGTCTACCCTGGGTCTGTATCTGATGAAGAACTTTATGGAACAGATTCCGGACTCCCTGATGGAGGCAGCACAGATCGATGGCGCCGGATACGTAAGGATTCATTTTACCATCGTGATGCCGGTGGTGAAGCCCGCACTGGTGACAGCTTTTATTATGGTATTTCAGGCTTTCTGGACCAATACCGGCGACAAGTTTATCTACACGGAGGCACAGAAGGGATTTGCCTATGTGGTGGGACAGCTGGCAAGCGGTAAGATCACCGGCGTGGGCAGCTCCTATGTAGGTATTTCTTCCGCATCGGCCGTTGTCATGTTTGCGGTACCGCTGGTGGTATTCCTGATCATGCAGAACAGCGTGGTATCTACGATGGCAACATCCGGAATGAAAGAATAAGAGGTGGCGTATGCAAAAATCAAAAAAGATTTGGAGTAAGTGCCTTGGGGGACTTTCTCTTGTATTATGTGCCATCCTTGGATTTGGCACTGTATCCTACGCGGCAGATTCTTATTCCTATGACATCTGGGGCAATGTGATTGCTGCACCGGCTGCATACGAATTGGAACAGACGATATACGCAGCGGATCTGGGAGTTGAGAGCATGGCTTCGGCATCGGGTGTCTTCTACCGGAATGACAAAGTTTACATTGCTCTGAACGGAAGTATCGTTATTGCCGACAAAGAATTTGAGAATTTCAGTTATATTACGGATTATGTAAGAGAGGACGGTACCCAGAGTACGGTCAATGCCCCCACCGGCATTTTTGTCACGGAAGACGAACACATTTATATCTGTGAACAGGCCAAGGGAGAGATCATCGAATTTGACGAGAACGGAAAGTACATAAGGGCTATCGGAGATCCTGAGTGTATCGGTCTGACTACCACATATGCGCCCAAAAAACTTGTGGTGGACAAAGTGGGACGTATTTATGTACTGGTGCAGAACTGTTATGAAGGTTTGGTGGAACTGGACCCGGAAGGTAATTTCAACCGTTATGTTGGCGCTACCGAGGTATCGTTCAATATGCTGGACCTGTTCTGGAGAAATCTGATGACAGAGGAGCAGCTGGCGCGAAGCGCACTGTGGCTGCCTACCTCCTACAGTGACCTTGCCATTGATGAGGATGGATTTATTTTTGCCAGTGTATCGGGAGCTTCCGATGATGAACCCATCAAAAAGCTGAATTCCTCAGGTGACAATGTCATGCCGTCGCATGAGTTTATCACGGAACCCATGGGAGACTATGAGAACAAGAAGTCTATTTCCAACCTGACCAATATTGCGGTGGCGGACGATGGCAGATTTGCCGTTCTGGATACCACACGTTCCCGGATATTTGTCTACAGTCCGGATGGTTATCTGATGTATGAACTGGCTGGAAACGGAAACGCGGAAGGACTTTTGAACTCTCCCTCCACATTCTGTTTTATGGATGACAAGATTGTGGTGGTAGACATTGTGTACCAGTCCCTGGAAATTTTTGCTCCTTCTACTTACGGCGCACTGATCAATTCGGCTCTGCAGGCTGAATCAGAGTATGATTACGCCACGGCGGCAGGCTATTGGGAGCAGGTTCTGGATATCAACAACAATTTCTATTATGCAAATCTGGGACTGGGCAAACACCAGATGCGTACAGGGGAGTATGAGAAAGCCAAGGATAATTTCTATATCGGCGGCGACAGAAGCTATTACTCCAATGCATATGCCCAGGTGTCCGGCGAGTGGATGAACCGTAACTTCAGCAAGATCATAACAGTGCTTGCAGTGTTGCTTGTGGCGCTGGTGGCATGGAAGATCTACAGAAAATTCCGCCCTGCACAGCCCAGGGACACAAAACTGACAAGATTCTGGAAAAAGACCAAGTTTACATTGTTCAAATGGCCGGGATATGTGCTCTCAAGTCCTTTTAAGGCATTTGACGATGTAAAGTATTATGATGATGGTTCACTCGTGTTTAGCGTGGTGGTTATCATTCTGTTTGGATGGATCAGTCTGATTAAGTACAGGTATACGGGCTTTATGGTGTCCTTTGTGGATATTGACAATGTGAATGTGCCCCTGATCGTGGGCAGCACCATTCTTCCCTATGTGGCCTTTATCGTGGGCAACTGGGCTGTGGGCGTACTGCTCTCAGGCAAGGGAAAGGTGATACATATCACAAAGGTGGTAGGGTATTCCCTGTATCCTGCCTGCTGGCTCTACCTGGTAGGTACGATCCTGTCCAATTTTGTCACAGAGGATGAGGCGGCCCTGGTAAGCGCCCTGTTTACATTTGGTATGGTGCTGTTCTTCTTCTATATGTTCATCGGAACCATCATGGTGAACCAGTATACCTTTACCAAGAA
>OFGX01001981.1_pt1 | contig 11343 bp, 8 predicted proteins | sample 1521831 | NCBI WGS metagenome assembly OFGX01 (sample SAMEA3504080, study PRJEB24116) | mouse gut metagenome | biome: mouse gut; feature: mouse-associated habitat; material: faeces | place: Denmark | collected 2011
CCTCATCGGGAGTCTCCACCAGCGGCTCGTCCTCCACGGGGATGTCCGTCTTGGGGACATCTTCCACCGGGATGTCCTCCACGGGCGGCTCGACCGGGGGAGTGCCGGGAACATCCGGGATGTCGGGTGCTTCCGGCTCCTCCGGCTTTTCCGGGGTCTCAGGCTCCGGGTCGGGATAGGTGTACCCCTTTTCCCAGGTGACCTCCCACTCCCGGTCGTTCTTCTGGATGGTGGTGACAGTCACGGAGGTCTCCGTCCAGCCCCCGGTAGTCGTGGTGGTGTCTGTCCGGGAGGTCTCGGTGGCATCCACCTTCCGCCCGGTGGTGCTGGCCGTGTCCGTCACGACCCCAGCGGCGGCCTCGTTCACGGTGAAGTTCAGGGAAACGGACAGGTCCACCGACTGCCTGCCGCTCTCGATGCCCACGAAGGTCTGGGAGGAAACGACCGGCTCTCCATTTTCATCACTGCCCACGGGCTCTGTACGAACCTCGGAAGTAAACAAATATACGCCCTCTCCAATGTTCTGCGTCCCAGTGAGCTGTAGGTCGATGTTCACGCCGTCTGCCAGTTTCAGGCCGGAGAGAGTATAACTGCCATCCTCGCTCCGGGGGATCACGCCATACTGCGTTTCAGAGTCATCTCCGGCAAGCCGCCGTGTCTCCACGATCTCGCCGTCTACCACCACATGAACCAGCAGATCGTCGCTCTCCGTGTCTGGCATGACTGCCAGCGTAAAGGTCAGGTCAGCCTCATATTTGCCGGAATCTTCATCCTGCTGGCCTACGGCCAAGCTGGCGTTGGTAGCAAAATTGTTCTCATTGATGAGGGTATTTTTGTGGGTAGGCGCTTCGGTCTGAGTAATCAGGTAATCATAGAGCGCTTTGGTCAGCGCCCCCTCCCGGCTGTCCAGGTCCCGCCAATTTTTCCCAGTCTTGGCCTGGTAGTAGCTGGTGAACGGGTCATCCCGGTCGATCATCATGTCGCCGCTGTTGCCGAAGGTCCAGAGCGCCGCCTGGGTAGCCGCCAGCGCCATGCCGTCCGTGAGGTAGGTGTCGAAGCCCCAGGCGGTCGCCAGACCGCCGTAGTTGTTCCGGTCGATCTCGCCGTTGTTATAGGCGTCCACCAGCATCCGCTTCACGGCGTCCAGGCTCCCGGCCCCCTCGCTGGTCCCCCAATAGCCGTTCTGGGCGATGGCCCGGATGTGCGCCGCCGCCTCGCTGTCGTAGTAGCCGGCGTCCTCCACATTCTCCATGTCATAGCGGAAGCCCGCCTGGGGGCTGACGGCGAAATCGGCGCAGTAGACGTAGTGCTCGTTGCCGTCCTTGTCCACCAGGACATACTGGTGGGCCTGCCAGCGGTCGCTGGGGGAGGCTGTGCCGTCCCCGTCCACCTTGACGGCATCCACACGGATGGCGCTCTCCAGGCCGTACTTGCCCAGCCACTGGAAGTCGTAGCCCTCCGGGTCAAACTCTGCGCCGTCCTTGTCCGCCCGGTGGTGGAGGTCGGTCTTTTGGTCGGTCCTGCCCACATCAGGCTCCGCCACGTCCGCCTTCACGCCGGTGGTCTCCAGGATGCCGTCCTGTCCGCCGGCCGTGACATCGCCCATCTCGGCGGTGACAGTGCGGTCATTGGCGGCAATCCGCTTTGTCTCTGTCGTGGTGGTCCTGGTCGTGGTGGTGACAGTACCGCCCGTGGCCTCCGTGAAGGTCACGGTGGTGACGGTCACATCCGTGACCTCGGTGAGGGTGCTGGTGTCCTTCGTGCCGCGCAGGGTCTCCACGGCAGTGCGGACATTGCCCTCCCTGTCGGTGGTGGTGGTCGTGACCTCATAGCCGGTCAGGGCGCCGTTTACATCCCGCAGCTCCGCCACCTTGACGGTCGTGGTCTCCCCGGTCTCCGGGTCGGTGGCCTCGCCCTCGGCGGGCTTATCGGGCAGGACGGTCTCGGACACCGCTGCCCCGGTGGTGCTGGTCTTTGTGGTGGTGGTCTGGTAGCCCGTGAGGTTGCCGTCACCGTCATAGACGGGGGCCACATCCACCTTTGTCGTCACGCCGTCCGCATCGGTGAAAGGCTCCCGCGGCTGGGGCATCTCAGGCGGCTCCGCGCCGGAAACGCCCTCCGGGAGGGCGGTGGTGACGGAGGTCTCCTCGGTGGTGGTGGCGGTAAAGCCCACCACGGCCCCATCCTCGTCCAGCACATCCTCCACCGTCACAGTCCTGTGGCCGATGCCCTCCCCGGTGCCGGGGTCCGTGATCTCGCTGTCCTCCGCATCGGGGCGGGCAAGCTGTCCCGCCAGGGCCTCCTTATCTACCGCCGCCGTCCCAGTGGCGGTGCTGCCGGGGGTCAGCTCCACCGTGACACTGCTGTCGCCGTCCTTGAAAATGGGGTCAACGGCCTCGCTGGAGGAGGCGGCGGTGCTGTCCACCGTTTCAAACTGGCCGGGGACCTCTGTTGTGATGGTCTCGCCCTCCGCCGTTTCGGTCACAGGCTCCTTGTCCTCCACCGTTGTCCCGCTTGCCACTGTCTCGGTGGCAGTGGTCTCATGGCCCGTCTCGCTGCCGCTCTCCTGGATGACGCGGCCCTCCTCATCCAGCACCGTGGTCTCGGTCGTGACCGCCGCGCCCTCCACCACAGGCTCCTCACCCTCCGGGCTGGCCCAGGTGATCTCGGTGGTGATGGTGGTGGTCCTGCCGTCCTCGCTGGTGACGGCCTCCGTGGTCTCGGCGGCAAAAGCCGGGACACTGGACAGGCTCACGCACATCGCCGCGGACAATGCCAACGCCAGCCCCTTGTGGAACTTCCTGAAGATCTTAGGCATACTGTTTATCACCGCTCCCTTCCATAACAATGTCACTGTTGACCTCGTTCCCCCAGACATCCCAGCCCTCCGGCTTTGTCCGGGCGAACAGCTCGATCCGGGGGACATCGCCCATGAGACGGACGATGCGCTCCCGCGCCTCCTGGGGCTTCCTGCTGTGTTCCTCGATGTGGGAGAGGATCACCTGATGGACGCCGGCGGACACCCGGCTGGGGTTCCCCCTTGTGGCAAGGAGGCAGACCTCGGCGTTGGCCCGCGTCCAGTACCCCAGCCCCCAGAACAGGCTGTCCGCCTTCTTGTTCTGCTTGACCCAGACGAAGGCCGCCGTCTTGTAGGTGAAGCCCCAGCTCTCCAGTACGGCCAGCCCCTCCCGCAGGCAGGGGAACGTCACCCACAGGAACAGGGCGCAGTCCCTGTCCGCCAGCTCGTCCACGGGCAGGCCCTTGATGGCCTCGATGTCCATCGTGGGGTAGTGCTTCTCCGCGCTGCGCCCCATCCCTTTTGCGGAGTACGCCTTGAACTGCCACGGCGGGTCAGCGTAGATCACACTGTACTTTTTCTTTTCCATAGCGCCTCCTAATAGAGGGCATGAAAAAAGGCGGCTCCCGCCGCCTCACACGCCCTCTGTTCACACAGGTTCATCGTCCTCTGCGTCAAAACCGCCCCCGTCCTCATCGTCAGGGCCGGCGTCCTCCGGGAGGCCGTAGTCCTCGTCATCCTCCGAATAGTCGGCGTCCGGGTCCGGCTTGGCCTGTTCCTTCTTCCCGCCGCCCTTGAAGAACTTCGTATAGGCGAAGAAGCCGCCTCCGCCCAGGAGCGCCAGCACAAGGACCAGTACGGGCAGGGGGTCCACCTTTGCGGCGGGCTTGGCCTCATCCGGCTTGTCCTCGTCGTCCCCGTCCTCCGGCTCCTGGGTCTCAGCGGGCGGCTGGACCTCCGGCTCCGGCTTGGTGTATTTCGCCGCCGTGTCCTCATCCATCAGGGCCAGCAGGTCCGCCTCGTCCACCAGGTTCAGGAAGTGGACGGTCTGCTCCCCCTCGTCATCCCGGTCGATGATGAGGTAGAAGGTGTTCCCGGCCTTTGTCACCAGCGTGATGAACTGCTTGCCGGAGCCGTCCGCATGGGCCTCATCATAATCGTCCACCAGCGTCAGGTTTCCGTCCGGGGTGAGGGCGGCGGAAGGAGGACCTGCCGCATCGGTATTCCCCATGCTCATCATCAGCAGGAGCATCATCATCAGGGTGTCCTCGTCAAAGCCGCTTGTGTCAGGCGCATCCTGCCCCTCATCCGCGGGCGGGGCGGCAGGGGACTCCTGTTCCGCCACATCCAGATAGTCCTTGTAGACATACCCGGTGGCCTCCGGGACCACGACCTCATACCAGTCGCCGCTCTCGCCAACGACCTCCACCTCCGTACCCCGGAGCAGATGCCCGATCACCGAGTGTTCCATGCCGGAGCCGGAGCGGAGGTTCAGGTAGGTGTCGCTGCGGACATTGACTGTGCCAACGGCAACGGTCTCTGTCGCCGCCTCCGTTCCGGCATCGGCATCAGCATCGGTATCGGTCTCCTCGCCGGTGTCCTTGCTGGTATCGCCGCCCATCAGGGCCTCCATGATCTGCTCCATGCCCTGGGCGGAAAAGGTGATCTTCCCGTCCTCGCTGATCGTCACACCTTCCGGCAGGACGATCTTCGTGCCGAGGGTGGCGCCATCGGGCAGGGCGGGGCTGTCAGTCTCCACAGCGTCCCCGGCAGTCCCGTCCGTTCCAGCGGGGGCTGTCTCCACAGCCTCTGTCCCAGCGGCCCCCTCCGTGGAAACCGGGGAATTGTCCGCCGCAAAGCACACGGCGGAGAGGTTCCCCATCATCAGAACGCCCGCCAGAAGGCCGGCGATCATGCTCTTAATCTTCATGCTCTTTATCCTCCTTGATCTCAGAAGTATTGTTGTCACGGCCAGCCAGCGCATCCGGCGCGCCCGCCCCCGGCACAGCGGCCGGGAAGGGGAGCAGCCCGCCTTGCAGGGCTTTCAGGACCTCCGCAAGCTGGTCCGGGGTCAGGTTCCGCGCCCGCACCATCTCGTGTATCTCCGTGTTCTCCTGCTGGGTGTACTTCTGGCAAAGCTCCTTGTAGCGGGCGTCCCACAGGTCGCGCTTTTCCTTTGCGCGGTCCCGGTCGGCCCTGATCTTGTCCAGTCTCTCGCTCATTTTCGCTCCTTTTTGCTGTGCCTGAAACGCCCGGAACGGGGATGCGGGTGTCCCCGCTATCTCTCTATGCCGGGGGAGTGCCTCTCCTTTTTCATTTCAGGCGGTTTCTGTGTTGCCGCCGCCTTTCTCTCCGCAAGGTCCTTTATCACCGATGTCCGCCCCACGGCCTCCTTCTCCGGCGCAAAAGCCTCCCGCTCCTGGGCGTCATACAGCGCCTGCAAGCGGCCTTCCGCCGATGTGAGCATATCTTGCAGGATGGCTATCCGCTCCTCTATGCGGTCAGATGCGTCACTTGCGCCGCCTGTCTCCAGCATGAAGCGTTCCAGCCGGTCCTTTTCGCCGCCGATATACTGCTCCAGCAGCTCACACTCGGCCATCAGGCTCCCGATGGTATCGCCAGGATATGCCTCGGATGGCTGGCGCGGGTCTTTCCCCATCTCATCCATCTTGTTCCTCACCTCCCATGGTCTTGTGGTCTTGCCAGCGGCGTCACCTGATGCGCCCGAAGCACAGGAAATGGCTCTGCCAATAGCTGCTCTCGGTGCTGGCGTAGGAGATGGGGTTGCCGCAGTGGATCATCATCCCATCGCCCACATAGATGCCCACATGGGTAGCGTCGCTGGGGTCTGAGGCGTCGTAGGTGTGGTGGAAGAAGATCAGGTCCCCCGGCTTCGCCTGGTCGGGCGGGATGATGTCGCAGATATTTTTCAGCCCCCTGGCGCCCAGCCGGCCCACGTTCCAGCCATTGCCGCTGTGGTTGATGACCCACGACACGAAGCCGGAGCAGTCAAAACTTGTGCTGGGGGAACTGCCGCCCCAGACATAGGGGTAGCCCAGGTACTTCTCCGCCTCGGTTATCATCCTGCGGAATTTCTCATCGGTCAGCGCCTCGCCGGGGATGTCATAGTCCGTGTACTCGCCCCCGGACACGCCGTACACATCCTCCCCGAACAGCTCCGAACGGTTGCCGCTGGTCGTCATCAGCACGTCGTAGCGGTCGGCCTGCTCCGTTGTCAGCCCGGAGTCCCGGATCACCGCCCCCAGCCCCTTGTTGGTCAGCTTCACATTGAGGATATGATAGTTGTACGGCACTTCCACATCGTAGTCGTTGCCCTCGCTGTCCGTCCTGGTCTCTGTGCGGTAGCGGACCTCTACCTCCGGCGTGAGGGTGAGGGTGTACTGCTGGGCGAACAGGCTTTGCAGGGTGCTTTGCACCTCCGCCCTGGTGTAGTCCTCGAACAGGACGGTCAGGTAGGAGGCCAGCTCATAGGGGTTGTGGCCGATCTCCGCCAGGTCGTAGCGGTACTCGTCATAGCCGGGGTGGGTGCTTTCGATATTGCTTATCTGGTTGTCCAGGGCAGTCTCCAGCGCGGAGTAGTCCGCGTCGGCCCCCAGGATGTCAGCGTCCTCCGCCGTGTAGGAGGTCCCCAGCACAGCGTTCCCGCTCCCGGCGAACATGGCGGTGCAGGAGGAGAACATCCCGGCGATGAGCATCACCAGAAGCCCCAGGGCGCCAACGATGAGGATGGCCTTGGGATGCTCCTTCACGAACTCGATCCCCTTGTCCACCACTGACTTCGTTCCCTCGGCGGTCTTTTTGCCGCCCTTCGCCGCCCCGGAAGCCCCGGCTTTGCCGCTGGCCTTGGCTTCCATATACCGCTTTTTCAGTTCCTGCTTCTGCCGCCACCTGGAGATGGGGTTGGAGGAGGGGTTGGTGTCATTGTGGCGCTCCCGCTGGTACAGGGCCTCCACATTGGCGCTGTCTGACTTCCGCTCCAGCCTCGCCGCCTTGTCGTACTGTTTCAGCTTGTGGCTGTAATGGCGGTTGTTCACGACGTTCCCGGTGTTCCGCACCGTGGACTCCCCGCTTTGCAGGGCATCCGCGCCGGAGTTGCCCTCACCGTCATTGTCCGAACGGCCCACAGCGTCCCGGACGGTGTTCCTTGCCGCATGGAGAGCAGCGGCGGGGGCGTTCACCGCCGCCCGGCCACCCACTCCCGGCTTCCGGGCGGTGGCTTCCGTCACTTCGATGCGGAGCTTGCCCCTTGCGGCTTTCGTAGACTGCCGTTCCGGGCGCAGCTTATCCGAGAGCCGCTCCGCGGTGGCCTCCACCTTGCCGCTTCTGGCGGTGGTGCGGGGTCGCCTTTTCGAGGGGGCTTTTTCCTTTTCCCTGTCCGCTTTGGAGGACTGCCGGGACTGGTGGAGCTTATCCGACAGCCGCTCATCCACGGCCTCGGCCCTGCCGCTGTCACGGATGATACGCACACGCCTCTTGGTCGGGAGCTTCTCATTCGCCCGGTCCGCTCTGTCGGCGGCCTTGTCCGCCTTTTTCGCCGCCCTGCGGATGTCCCGGTCAGAAAGCTCATCCTCCGTAAAATGGAGGCGGCGCGCCTTGTCAGCCATTGCTTACCTCCCGTTCCTTGACCTCCGTCAATTTGGTCGTCATGATCTTGTAGAGTTCCAGGTCGGTGGGGAAACGGTCCACGAAGGGCAGGATGACATTGCCGAAAAACAGCAGCCCCTCACCCTCGCCGGAGTGGGTCACATAGGAGAGCTGGTGGGGCGAAATGTTGAGCTGCTTCGCCAGGATGGCGCGGTCCCCCGCCGCCTGGTTGAGCATGATGATGAAGTCGCTGTTCTCAAAGATGTTCTCCACTTCCCGGCTGGAGAGCAGGTCCTTCACATTCTGGGTGATGCCGGTGGGGATGCCTCCCCATTTGCGGAACCGTTTCCAAATCTCCACGGAGTAGGCCGCCGTCTGCTCCTCCTTCAGGAGCAGATGGAACTCGTCCATGAAATACCGGGTGGCCTTGCCCGCGCTGCGGTTCTGGGTCACGCGCCCCCACACCTGGTCCTGCACCACCAGCATCCCGATTTTCTTCATCTGCTTGCCCAGGTCCTTGATGTCGAAGCAGACGATGCGGTTGGTGATGTCCACATTGGTGCGGTGGTTGAAGATGTTCAGGGAGCCGGTGACATAAATTTCAAGGGCGGTCGCCACATGGCGGGCCTCCTTTTCCTCCTGCTTTAAGAGCGCCTCGTAGAGGTCCTGCAAGAGGGGCATATTCTCCGGCCTGGGGTCCTCGAAATACTTCTGGTATATCTGGTGGACACAGCGGTCGATGACCGTTTTCTCCACCGGCTGGAGGCCCTCCTTGCCGCCTACCACTAGCTCGCACAGGGAGAGGATGAAGTCGGCTTTCAGGGCCACGGGGTTGTCCTCCTCGGAGTAGTTCAGGTTGATGTCCATCGGGTTGACATACTGGCTGCTGGACGGGCTGATCCTGATGATCTGCCCGCCGAACCGCTCCACCAGCGGCGCGTACTCCGCCTCCGGGTCGCAGATGATGACATCATCGTCCGACACAAGGAAGGCGTTGGCGATCTCCCGCTTGGCGGCGAAGGACTTGCCGGAGCCGGGAGTGCCAAGGATCAGCCCGTTGGGGTTTTTAAGAGCCTTCCTGTCCACCATGATGAGGTTGTTGGAGAGTGCGTTCAGGCCGTAGTAGAGGGACTCCTTCCGATCCTGGAACAGCTCCTGCGTGGTGAACGGGATGAAGATGGCGGTGGAGCTGGTGGTAAGGCCCCGCTGTATCTCGATGAGGTTCTGCGCCAGCGGCAGGGAGGACATCAGGCCCTGCTCCTGCTGGAAGTCCAGCCGCCGCAGGACGCAGTTGTGCTTCTGGGCGATGCTCTGGGACTGGAACACGTTGGTCTCCAGCTCCTGCTCGGTGCGCCCGGTGTTCATCACCAGGAACGTCACCATGAACATCCGCTCGTTCTGGCTCTGCAATTCCTTCAGGAGCGCCTTGGCGTCCCTGCCGTAGGTAGCGAGGTCGGAGGGGATGATGTCGATGTCGTACCCGGCGCGGACGGCCTTCTTCTGTTCCTCGATCTTGCTGCGGTCCAGCTCCGTGATGGTGTGCTTCACCGTCTTGATGGCCTTGTTCTGGTCGATGGACTGGATGTGCATGGTTACGATCTGGCTGGAGTCGATGTCCAGGATGTCCGCCAGCATACGGTCGCTGATGTCCGAGGCGGTGATGGACAGGAACGACAAAGCGCCGTACATACCGCCCACCTGGAAGGTGCGCCGGCCGTTGAAGGCAAAGGCGGCGGGGGCGATGAAGTCCTTCACGGACAGCCCGGACTCCACCAGCCACTTCCACTCAAAGGCGAACGGGTCGCGGTCGCCCATGTGGAACATGGAGTGCATCAGGCGCAGGCGCTCCTTCCCGTTCAGCACAGCGGCGGTCACGCCGATGCGCTTGAAGTTGTTCAGCAGGTCCGTCTCCACATGGTCCAGCCGGGGCTTCGCCTGCCGCATGGAGGCCGCCTCGATGCCGAAGGTCAGGTACTTCGCCTTTGTCAGGCCGTTGTTGCCCCTGGCAAGCTGGCTTTTCAGCATCTGGCTGTACTCCGCCCGGACGCTGTCAAAGGCGTCCCCAGCGGGCGGGATGCGGACGGACTTCTCGAAGCTCTCCGCGTCGGTCGCCATGTTCATGAAGGACAGCTCGAAACGGATGGAGCTGTCGAAGAAGTTGAGGAAGCTGCACCACTCCTCAAAGATGGCCGTCTTGTCCTCCTGCTGGGCGAGCTGGTAGTTGATGTCGTTGAACTGGACGGTCTTGGTGTAGTAGTTGTCGGTGACACGGCAGATGCCGTCCGGGAACATCCGCTGGAACGGGATGGACTGCTGGGCGGTGCGGGGAGTGCCGTCATCCCTGCGGGCCTTCTCGATGATGGCCCTGATCTGCTTTTTCTCCGCCTTTGTCAGGCTTGCGGGGAGAGCGATGGGCTCCGCTTTCCCGCGCCCGCTTTTCCGCGTTTTGAACAATGGCCTGTACCTCCTTTTCCACTTGGTCCTGCCGCATGAGGGCAGAGTAATAGTTGTTGGTCGCATAGGGGCGGACCTTGGGGCGGACGAACTTCGCCTGGATGAAGTGCCGCGCCACCGCCTCCAGCGGCTGGCCGTCCTTCTCGTACATGGCGAGGAAGAACAGCGGGAGCATGAGGACAATCATCCCCATGACGGAGAGGCTGGTGTTGCCGGAGCGTTTCATCAGGAAGAACGCCGGTACGCCGATGAGCGCCGCCGCGCCGAAGCAGACGAGCTGCCGCTTCGTCAGCCCAAAGAACACCTTGGTCTTTACCCGCGTCAGGTCGCGGGGGATGGAAATATACGCTGCCATGATGACCTCCTTTCCCGGTCAATGGGCGTTCAGTACGCTTCGGGCAAGGCCCCCGGTCTTGAACAGGGTGAACACCAGCAGGACCGTGTACCCCACCACGCCCCAGAGGGAGCCAACTATATCCGAAGTGAACGAGATGGACTGTATCAGCACAGCGTAGATGCCGACACAGATGATGATGAGGAAGCCCTGGAAGCCCAGGGCGAACAGGGAGCGGAGGTAGTTCTGCCCGGTCTGGCTCTGCTCCCGGCTGCCGAAGGTGGACAGCGGGATGGGCGCGAGGCTCGTCATCAGATATATCTCGATCATGCGCCCGTAGACGATGACGAAGATCACGATGGAGAGTATCCAGAGGGTGAGCTGGATGACGAAGCTCATCAGGTAGATGCCCAGGAGCGTACCCACGCCGTAGGTCTCCAGCGTGGCCTCCATCGCGGCGATGGCCTCATCGCTGACCGATGTGGACGCGCCGATGATGCCCCCGCTCTGGGAGATCACGCTCTGGCAGACATCAAAGACCGCCATCACGATGTTGAAGCAGTTGGAGATGAGCGTGACAGCCACGAAGGTCTTGAATATCCACTTGAAGATGATCCATGTCTCGAAGTTCGAGAGGTTGTTATGCTCAATGATGAGCTGGATCAGCTCGTAACAGGCAATGAAGGTGAGGATCAGCCCCGCTATGGGGATGATGACGGTCTCCGATACGCTGCGTATCATGGAGAAGATGCCGGGGGAGAAGCTCGCCGGGGTCATGCCCACATCCGTGGCGATCTCCCCCACGCGGGAGTTGACCGAATCGAAAACACCTGTGAGGTTGCCCATGATCCCGCTGATAAGCAGCTCTTTGAGCCATTCCGCGATTGCGTCAAGAATACTGCCCAAATCAAATACCTTGTCCTTTCATCTGGTGGGGCAGGGCGGCAGGGCGCCGCCCCGCCCTGGTTACAGCGGGCCTTGTCCTGCCTCCGTGTCAGGCGGTGAACAGCCCGGAGAGCAGGGGGACCAGGGTGATACCGATGAGGGCGACGCCTCCGCCGGCCATCAGCTGCTTCATGCCCTGGCTCTTGGCTCCGGGGTTGTCGTTGCCGTAGCCCTCCAGAAGGTTGATCGCGCCCCACACGCCGAGGCC
>OFGX01001991.1_pt1 | contig 11315 bp, 7 predicted proteins | sample 1521831 | NCBI WGS metagenome assembly OFGX01 (sample SAMEA3504080, study PRJEB24116) | mouse gut metagenome | biome: mouse gut; feature: mouse-associated habitat; material: faeces | place: Denmark | collected 2011
GGCGCAGAAGCAGGCAGAGGAAGTAGTAAAGGTTATTACTCTTCCGGAGGTTCTCACGATCAAGGAGCTGGCTGATAAGATGAAGCTGCAGCCTTCTGTGATCATCAAAAAACTGTTTTTGCAGGGTCAGATAGTCACAGTGAACTCAGAGATTGATTTTGACAAGGCAGAAGAAATTGCCATGGAGTATGATGTTCTCTGTGAAAAGGAAGAAAAGATCGATGTGATCGCCGAGCTTTTAAAGGAAGACGAGGAGGACGAGGCAGATATGGTTCCCAGATCTCCGGTGGTCTGTGTCATGGGCCATGTAGATCATGGAAAGACCTCCCTTTTGGATGCCATCCGTTCTACCAATGTGACTTCCCGGGAGGCAGGCGGTATTACTCAGCATATCGGTGCATATACCGTGGAGATCAATGAACAGCAGATTACATTATTGACGGTCAGAAGATTACCTTCCTGGATACCCCGGGACACGAGGCATTTACAGCTATGCGTATGCGGGGCGCCCAGTCTACGGATATTGCCATTTTGGTGGTGGCAGCAGATGACGGCGTAATGCCTCAGACCGTGGAGGCGATTAACCATGCCAAAGCGGCAGAGGTGGAGATCCTTGTAGCCATCAATAAGATCGATAAGCCCAGTGCGAATATTGACCGGGTGAAGCAGGAGCTTTCTGAGTATGAGCTGGTTCCCGAGGATTGGGGAGGAAGCACGATCTTCGTGCCCGTGTCCGCCCATACCAAGGAGGGAATATCGGAGCTTTTGGAGATGATTCTGCTGGCCGCAGAGGTGAAAGAGCTGAGGGCAAATCCCAACCGGAAGGCCAGAGGACTGGTGATAGAGGCAGAGCTGGACAAAGGAAAAGGCCCGGTGGCCACGATTCTGGTACAGAAGGGAACCTTGCGGGTAGGAGACAGCGTGACAGCCGGAGCCTGTTACGGCAAGGTACGGGCCATGATGGACGACAAGGGGCGCCGGGTGAAGGAGGCAGGACCTTCCCAGCCGGTAGAAATACTGGGATTAAACGATGTGCCGGGAGCCGGAGATGTGCTGATGGCTACAGAAAACGAGAAAGAAGCCAGAAGCTATGCGCAGACATTTATCACAGAGAGCAAGAACAAGCTGCTTGAGGACACCAAGTCCCGCCTGTCCCTGGATGATCTGTTCAGCCAGATCAAGGCAGGCAATGTGAAGGAGCTTCCGATTATCGTTAAGGCGGATGTGCAGGGCTCCGTAGAGGCAGTAAAGGAAAGCCTTGTAAAGCTTTCTAACGAGGAAGTGATGGTCAAGGTGATCCACGGCGGAGTGGGTGCGATCAATGAATCGGATGTGACCTTGGCGTCAGCGTCCAATGCGATTATCATTGGCTTTAATGTAAGGCCCGATGTGACAGCCAAATCCATTGCAGAGCGGGAAAAGGTAGATCTGCGCCTGTACCGGGTGATTTATCAGGCCATTGAGGATGTGGAAGCAGCCATGAAGGGTATGCTGGATCCGGTGTTCGAGGAGCAGGTGATTGGCCATGCGGTGGTACGTCAGCTTTTCAAGGCTTCTGGCGTAGGCACCATCGCAGGCTCCTATATTACCGACGGAAAGTTCCAGAGAGGATGCTCTTGCCGGATTACCAGAGGCAAGGATCAGATTTTCGAGGGCGCTTTGGCATCTTTGAAGCGGTTTAAGGACGATGTGAAGGAAGTGGCTACTGGGTACGAGTGCGGTCTGGTGTTTGATAAGTTTAACGATCTTCAGGAAGACGATGTGATCGAGGCTTATATTATGGTAGAGGTTCCTCGGTAGGAGGAACGCAAAAAACAGCAGAAAGGATGTTTTATGCGGAAAAACAGCATTAAAAATACACGGATCAACGGAGAGGTACAGAGGGAGCTAAGTGAGATCATCCGCACGGAGATCAAAGATCCCCGTGTATCTGGTTCTATGATCAGTGTGGTATCTGTGGAAGTTACGCCGGATCTAAAGTATTGTAAGGCGTATATCAGTGTTCTTGGCGGTGAAGGGACAGCAGAGGAAGCCATTGCAGGCTTAAAAAGCGCTGTGGGATATATCCGCCGGGAGCTGGCCCACAGGATTAATTTAAGAAATACTCCGGAGATTAGCTTTATCCTGGATCAGTCTATTGAATATGGAGTTCATATGTCGAAATTGATTGATCAGGTGGTAGGGGATCAATCCAAGGAACAGGATGATCTCTAGAAAAGATCAGCAACTTTGGGAGGTGATTGCATGAGCCGATTGATGGAAATGGCGCAGAATGCGCAGACCATTGCGATCTTGGGGCATGTGCGTCCGGATGGGGACTGTGTTGGTTCCTGTCTGGCCGCCTGCAACTACCTGCTGGAGCAATATCCGGATAAGACCGTTCAGGTATATTTGGAGAAGCCGGCGGACAAATTCAGCTATCTGAAGCGTTTTGATACGATCAGTCAGGATGCCGGGTCAGGAATGATTTATGATCTGTGCATCTGTTTGGACAGTGGGGACAAGACCCGGCTGGGAGATTTTCAGGGATATATGGATCAGGCAGGGCACAGCATCTGCCTGGATCATCATGTTACCAACCGGGGATATGCAGAGGAGAATATTGTTTATGCAGAGGCAAGTTCTACCTGCGAGGTGTTGTTTGACTCTCTGGATGAGGAGAAAATCAGCCTTTCTGTGGCAGAGTGCCTGTATACGGGAATCATTCATGATACCAATGTGTTTAAAAACAATAATACCTCTCCTCATACGATGGAGATTGCCGGGAAGCTGATGGCAAAAGGAGTTTCTTTTGGCAAAATTATTGATGAGACCTTTTTTAAGAGAACCTATGTCCAAAATCAGATTTTGGGGAGGGCTCTTTTGGAGAGCATTTCTTTTATGGACAGGAAATGCATCTTTGCGGCAGTGCGTCAGAAGGATATGGATTTTTACGGTGCAGGAAGTTCGGATCTGGATGGAATCGTGGAGCAGCTTCGGGTTACAGATGGGGTGGAATGCGCTATTTTCCTTCATGAGACGGAAAACCATGTGTATAAGGTCAGCATGCGTTCCAACAGCCAGGTGGATGTAAGCAGGGTTGCAGCTTACTTTGGCGGCGGCGGACATGTGCGGGCGGCAGGCTGCACTATGAGCGGCAGTGTCCATGATGTGATCAACAATCTGTCCATACATATTGCGGAACAGATAAGCCCGGAACCAGAAGAAGAATAGGAGAAAGGCCATTGCCCAGGCAGCAAACGACATGACAGAAAATCATGGCGGAAAAGGGCAGTGAGAAGCAGCAGGTATGGACGGAATCATAAATGTATATAAGGAAAAGGGATATACCTCTCATGACGTAGTTGCGAAAATGAGAGGTATTTTACGGATGAAAAAGATCGGACACACCGGTACTTTGGACCCTGAGGCAGAGGGAGTACTTCCAGTCTGCTTAGGCAGGGGAACAAAGCTGTGCGACATGCTGACAGAAAAGGATAAAGCGTATCGAGCTGTTTTGCTTTTAGGGATGGAGACAGATACACAGGATACTACGGGAAAAATCCTTGGCCGATGGCCCGTAGAGCAATCTGCAGACATGGAAAAAGCAGTGTCAGAGGCCATTTTAAGCTTTATGGGGCCTTATGCACAGATTCCCCCTATGTATTCAGCCTTGAAGGTAAATGGAAAGAAGCTGTATGAGCTTGCCAGAGCCGGAAAGGAAGTGGAGCGGCAGCCGCGGCCTGTGGAGATCCTTCATATTCAGATAGAGAAGATGGATCTTCCCCGTGTGGTGATGCACGTGGAATGCTCCAAAGGAACTTATATCCGCACACTTTGTCATGATATTGGCAGAAAATTAGGATGCGGCGGATGTATGGAGGAGCTGGTGCGTACCCGGTCAGGCCGGTTTGAGATCAAGGACAGTCTGCGGCTTTCCCAGATTGAAGATCTGCGGGATAAGGGGGAGATAGAACATTTTGTGCTGCCTGTGGACTGTGTGTTTGAGGAGCTTCCCAAGTTGACAATGAAGCCTGGGGAGGGAGACAAGCTGGTTCATAACGGGAATTTTTTTGGGGCAGAGCTTGCAGGCGGAAGTCAGTTTCTTCGTGCAAGGGTTTACGACAGCAGCGGACAGTTTATCGGGATTTACGGATATGAGGAAAACAAGAAGCGGTATCAGCCGCAGAAATTATTTCTGGGAGGCAGCTAGATGAAGGTTATTGCGGGGACAAGAGACTTTCAGATTAAGGATCCTACGGTAGTCACCATTGGGAAGTTTGACGGCCGCCATAAAGGACATCAGAAGCTTTTGCGGGAAATGCTGGGCTTTCGGGAGAGGAAAGGATACAAGACAGCCGTTTTTACCTTTGATATGGCGCCGGCTAAGGTGGTGTCAGGCACAAGGCAGCAGATGATTACCACGAATCAGGAGCGGCGCAGAAATATGGAACGGATGGGGATGGATTATATAGTGGAATACCCCTTTAATCAGCAGGTGTCCCATATGCCTCCTGAGGAATTTGTGGAGAAGATTCTGGTAGGGCAGATGGGAGCACGGGCGATTGTGACCGGCACAGACTGCGGCTTTGGCTACCGTCGTAAGGGAGATGCAGCGCTTTTGAAAAGATTGGCTCCTGAGTATGGATATGAGGCGGTGATCATTGAGAAGGAACAGGATAAGCATCGTGATATCAGCAGTACTTACATCCGGGAGGAATTGGATGCAGGAAATGTGGAAAAGGCCAATGAGCTTTTAGGGGAGCCTTATGCCATTCATGGGCAGGTAGTTCACGGCAATCATATGGGGGCGCCTCTCTTGGGATTTCCCACAGCAAATCTTTTGCCGCCGCCGGAGAAATATCTTCCAAGATTCGGAGTCTATGTATCTCTTGTGCAGGTAGATGGAACCTATTATGGCGGAGTCAGCAATATCGGGAGAAAACCGACCATTGACGGGGAAAATCCGGTGGGCGTGGAGACTTTTATCCTGGGGCTTGAGGAGGGAGCAGACCTACGGAAAGGACATTCAGGTTCAGCTTTTAAATTTTGAAAGGCCGGAAAGAAAATTTGCAGGACTTGAGGAGTTAAAAGAGCAGATTGAAAAGGATAAGGAGTATGCAGCCAGGTATCTAAAGAACCGGAAGGATCAGGCAGAGAGCTGAAAAACAGGAAACAATAAAATAACCTGTCCTCTTGAAAAAGAAAATCAAGAGGGCAGGTATTTTTTGCGATTTAATGGTAGATTTTTTTTGTCTCATAGATAGGCTCAGAGGTTAAATCCAGGCCCAATTTGGAGAAAAATTTAATGTCTACCGGAGACAGCATGACAGAGGTATGAACCTGGCAGCCCCGGAGTTTGGGGAGCTGCTCCAAGGCAGTCCTGGCATTCTGATCCGTGGCAGCGCACATGGACAAGGCGATCAGAACTTCGTCTGTGTGGAGACGCGGGTTGCGGCTGCCTAAGTAGCGGGTCTTTAATGCCTGGATCGGTTCAATGAAGGCAGGAGAGATCAGATGCACTTCATCGGCAATTTGGCCTAATTCCTTTACGGCATTGAGCAGGGCAGCGGCTGAGGCTCCAAGAAGGGCGCTGGTTTTGCCGGTGACAATGCGGCCGTCAGGAAGCTGCAGGGCAGCGGCAGGAGAGTTGTTCCGGGCAGCCAGTTCATTGGCTGCTACTGCTACAGGACGTTGATTGGCGTTGATCTTTGCCTGTTTCATCAGAAGTTCAATCTTATATACCTCCTCCTTGCTGCCTTCATCTGCAACAAGACGGTTTAAAGCCTGATAATAGCGGCGGATGATCTCCTGACGGGACGCCTCCCGGCATACTTCATCGTCAATGATACAGTTTCCGGCCATATTGACCCCCATGTCAGTGGGAGATTTGTAGGGGCAGTAGCCGTAAATGCCCTCAAACATGGCAGCAAGAACCGGATAAATCTCCACATCCCGGTTATAGTTGACCGTGGTTATGCCGTAAGCATCCAGATGGAACGGATCGATCATATTTACATCATTCAGGTCTGCAGTGGCCGCTTCATAGGCTAGGTTTACCGGATGCTTTAAAGGAATATTCCAGATGGGAAATGTCTCAAACTTGGCATATCCTGCCTTGATGCCCCGCTTGTTTTCATGGTAAAGCTGGGACAAGCAGGCAGCCATCTTACCGCTTCCGGGGCCTGGGGCCGTGATGATCACCAGAGGTCTGGTGGTTTCGATATAGTCATTTTTCCCATAGCCGTTGTCGCTGACAATGTGGGAGACATTGTGGGGATAACCGTCAATGGGATAGTGGCGGTACACCCGGATTCCTAAGTTCTCCAGCTTTGTCTTAAACTGGATGGCAGCAGATTGTCCGGCAAAGCGGGTGATCACAACGCTCTCAGCCCGAAGGCCCTTGTCGCGGAATTCCTGAATCAGCCGCAGCACGTCCATATCATAGGTAATCCCTAAGTCATGCCGAACCTTATTTTTTTCAATATCAGCCGCATTGATGGCAATGACAATTTCTGCCTGATCTGCAAGCTGAAGCAGCATTTTTAGCTTACTGTCAGGTTCAAAGCCAGGCAGAACCCGGGAGGCATGGTAATCGTCAAATAGTTTTCCCCCAAATTCCAGGTATAATTTGTTTCCGAACTGGCTGATGCGGTCACGGATGTGTTCGGACTGCATGGTGAGATATTTTTGGTTGTCAAATCCTGTCTTCATAGTTGTCAATACCCCTTCTTATTCGGTCTTGTAAAACTTATTGGAATTAAGCAGCTTTTCCTTCTGAATATCCGTGATGCTGTCTGTGATATCCTTGATAAATACATAAAACAGCCGGTTTTCTTCTCCCCACTCGGAGTTTTCCAGATGTCCGCAGTCATCGATCCAGCGGATTTGTCCATCCTTGCGGATAATCCGGTATTGGACATAGTCCATATTTTCGTCAGAATGATCAACCTGCTGTTCAATATCACATTTAACCCGGTTTAAATCTTCCGGATGCACCATTCCCTTGAAAGAGTTGTTTACCATATCCATAAAGTCTTCCATAGATTCACATCCAAAGATTTCTACCACTGCCGGGTTTGCATAAAGAATCTTTTCGTCCTCCTTGGCCCGGTAGATAAAGAACCCGTCAGACATGTTGGCCAGAGATTCCGCCATGCGGAGCTGCCTGCGGTTTTCCTCTTCTTTCATAATAGCGTCAATGCTTCGAATGGTGATCACGGCAGTCTTGGGTATGCCGTTTTCCCGCTCACTAACCGTCACACTGGTCAGGCACCACTCGTCTGCTATGTCTTTGGCGCTTCTGCGGTATCGGTATTCTACAGAATTTTGATCCTTAAGGGCAGCTCTCAAATTTTCTAAGGATAAAAACCGGCGGATGTTGGCTTCGTCGTATTTTAAGATCTTTCCTGTGCCAAAGTGGCGGTTAATCACAGCCTCATAATTTCCACGTTCCATCATGCGGTTTTCATCCGGGTAAATCATCCGGCAGTAATTGTCTTTGAGATGAAGAAAATAAACCTCCCGGTAGGAAAGCACCATGCTGTTTAGAGCGCCTTCATGGATCTGCATGTGGGTCACGTCCCGTATCAGACAGGCAACATACCCATATTCGTATTGGTACAGGGTTAGCTGCAAATAATGGCCGGATACAGAGCTATAGGCATAGTGATTCAGGGTTTCACCTAAGAAGGCAGCCTGATAAGCCTTGGTTAAAAGCTCCTTCTGATTGTCTCCAAAGGCTTTTAGGATCAGATGGCGGAGACGCTGTTTATCATCCCCGCATACCTTTTCCATCTCATGATTAATATAGATGATCTCATAATCACAAGGAGCGCCGGAAGGATCCAAAAGGATTTTGGAAAGGCCGTATCCGCAGGGAATATTGCCGTAGTACTGTTCCAGACGGTTCTGCTGAAGCTGGGTAATCTCTGATACTTGGGGATCCGGCGCCCGGCGCCCTTCTGCCTTTTCCCGCATGGAGGTCATATCAACCAAGGAGCCGTAAAACAGCTTGTGCCCTTCTTTTTCTCTCAGGAAAAAGACTCTCATATAAACCCACAGCACCTTGCCGTCTACCCGAAGGTAGTGGATATATCCCTCTGCGCTTTCCGGGCGGTTGTCATAGGCACGCTCAAAAAGCGAGAATAAAATAGGGCGGTCGTCGTCCCGGACATGGTTCCAGAATTTCCTGTTATAATTGGCCTCCTCGCTGGGGGAAACGCCGGACATGCGGAAATACTGATCATTGACCCGGGTGATTTCGATCTGATTTTCAAAAACATCGTAAAAAGCAGCAGCCCCCAAAATATTGTTGACCATAGTATCTGTGAACAGATTGCCATCTAAAAATTCTCTTGTATGAAGGGACTCTACCTGTCTGTATCTCAGCCCCCTGTGATCTAACTTTCTCTCGTCAGATAAAAGAAGCTCAAACTGGTCAATGGAAAGCGGCTTATAATAGTAATAGCCCTGGGCATAATGGCAGCCCATATTTCTCAGAAACCGTTCATGCTGCAAGGTTTCCACACCTTCCACAATGATGGGAATCCCTAAAAGCCGGGCCATATTGACTACGGATTCTAAAATGCCGATTCCTTTTTGTTCCTCCTCGTCCTGAATATCGAGAAAACGCATATCAATCTTCAGCACGTCCACTTCAATGCTTTTTAGCATATTCAGAGAGGAATAGCCGCTTCCGAAATCATCCATCATCACAAGAAATCCTGCATCCCGAAGGCGTTTGACAGTCTGATTGATGGCGTCATCATCTTCCGCATAAGCGCTTTCTGTAATCTCAGCTTTGATAAGTTTTGGCGGAAGGCTGTATGTATGAATCAGCTCCAGCAGATATTGGGGCACGTCCGTGGAAAGAATGTCAATACGGGAAATATTGATGGATATGGGAACCGGAGAGTAACCTTTGTCAATCCAGCCGCGCATCCATTGACAGACCTTTTTCCATACATATTTGTCCAGATGGATAATAAACCCGGTTTTTTCCAGAACCGGAACAAAGACTCCCGGCGGTATCATGCCCTTTAGAGGGTGATGCCAGCGTACTAAAGATTCGGCTCCCACGATCTTTCCTGTGGTGATATCGCATTGAGGCTGTGCGTAAAAGGTAAATTCCTCATTCTGGAGGGCATCCTTGATCTCGGATAAAAGTATCCATTCTTCTTCCAGCTTGTTCTCCATTTTAGGATCATAGATGCGGATCCGGTCAGCAGAGTTGTCCGGTATTTGGGAGAGAGCCATGGTTGCCCGGTCGTGCAAAGTCTCGGGAGAAAGGCTGATATCATCAATAATGCAGACTCCAAGGGAAGGGCGAAAGCCGGTCATGTCGCTCCACTGGAGAACAGCGTTTGAGATATCTTCTTTTAACTGCAGGATCATTTCCTTTTGAGAAGGCATAATAATGCAGAAATTATCGCTTCCGAAATATCCGGCAAGTCCATGATGGCATTCTTGAATATTCTTGAGATGATCTGCAATATAGATCAGAAGCTTGTCTCCTGCATCTCTTCCGTAAAATTTGTTGAACAGGCGGAAATGTGCCATATCAATGGCAATCATAACATATTCTTTGGCAGGCAGGTTCGGAATAACTGCCTTGGCCTGATTTATAAAGCCCCGGCTGTCATATAAGCCTGTTAAGGGATTGAGTTCCGTGTGGGATGGGTGGATGGGTGGTTCCATTTTCGGGGACATTTGATGTTCCATATAAGGTCCTCCTGTATACTTGGTTGAGTCTATTGTACTATTTTCCAGAGGTGAAATCAAGAGCAATCCGCCATTCCCGCAAATACAGAAAAATTCAATTATCGAAAGTAAGTTCGATAAATTACTTGCTTTTTACACTACTTTTTGTGTATAATGGGAACATGCGCTTTTTTGAGGGATTCTGAGGGAATTTAGTCTTTTAAGCAAAAAGGCGAAGACGAATGGATGTGACAGAACCGTCACGGCAGCTTTGGCAGTTATGGAAATGTCTTATGAAAGCTAAGAGGCCGTCGGCAAAATGGTTGCGAGAGAGGAGTATCAATGGCGAAGACACAGTATAATGCAGACAGCATTACCGTCCTGGAGGGGCTGGAGGCAGTCCGGAAGCGGCCAGGCATGTACATAGGAGGAGTGGGGACCAAAGGACTGAACCACCTGATTTATGAGATTGTGGACAATGCGGTAGATGAGCACTTAGCAGGATATTGTGATCAGATCCGGGTGATTCTGGAGGCGGATGGTTCCTGTACGGTGAAGGACAGCGGGCGGGGGATTCCGGTTGAGATGCATAAGAAGGGAATGTCTGCGGCGAGGATTGTGTTTTCTACTCTTCATGCCGGAGGGAAGTTTGACAATAATGCTTATAAGACCAGCGGAGGACTTCACGGAGTGGGATCTTCAGTGGTCAATGCCCTTTCTGTTCATATGGACATTAAGATTCATCGGGGCGGGAAGATTCATCATGATGCGTATGAGAGAGGATTGCCGGTGGTGGAGCTGGTGGACGGACTGCTTCCGGTGATAGGAAAGACAAAGGAGACGGGGACAGAGATTAATTTTCTTCCGGATGGGGAAATCTTTGAGAAGACCCGTTTTAAGGCAGACTGGCTGAAAAGCCGGCTTCATGAGACCGCTTATCTGAACCCTGGACTGACGATTATCTATGAGAACCGGCGGGAAGGGGAGGAAGAAACAGTTACTTTTCATGAACCGGAGGGTCTGGTGGCTTATGTGAAGGAGATTAATAATGGAAAGAATGTTATCCATGACCCGATTTATGTAAAGGATAAACTGGAAGGGATTGAGGTAGAGCTTTCCATTCAATTTGTAGATACATTTGAGGAGAATATCCTGGGATTCTGTAATAATATTTTTACTCAGGAAGGCGGTACCCACTTGGTAGGGTTTAAGACCCGGTTTACTCAGATGATCAATTCTTATGCCAGGGAGTTAGGGATATTAAAGGAGAAGGAGCCTAACTTTACCGGGGCGGATACCCGGAACGGAATGACGGCTATTGTGGCGGTGAAGCATCCGGATCCGATCTTTGAGGGACAGACCAAGACCAAGTTAGCCAGCGCTGATGCCACGAAGGCAGTGTTTTCTGTCAGCGGAGATCTTCTGCAGCATTATTTTGACCGGAATGTGGAAGTGCTGAAAGGGATTATTGCCTGTGCGGAAAAGTCAGCAAAAATCCGCAAGGCAGAGGAAAAAGCCAGAACCAATATGCTCACCAAGTCCAAATTTTCCTTTGACAGCAATGGGAAACTGGCTAACTGTGAGAGCCGGGACGCTTCTATCTGCGAGATTTTTATTGTGGAGGGAGATTCCGC
>OFGX01001992.1_pt1 | contig 11312 bp, 10 predicted proteins | sample 1521831 | NCBI WGS metagenome assembly OFGX01 (sample SAMEA3504080, study PRJEB24116) | mouse gut metagenome | biome: mouse gut; feature: mouse-associated habitat; material: faeces | place: Denmark | collected 2011
GCTGTCTCTTCCGGCATCGGCACAGTCTCAGGCGCCGGTAATCAGGCTGCCGGAGCTGTACCGTCCCCCATTCCTGCACAGCCCCAGGCAACTGCCGTACCGCCTCAGAACAATATTGCTATGATTGACAAAACCGGGGATGATCCGGTTGCCGAACTTATTCAGCAAAAATTATCAACCGAATTTGAAAAGCAGATACAGCAGTCCGGGACGGATGCCTCCGCCCCGGCGGAATCCGGTTCTGCACCGGAATCTTCTTCCGACCTGGGGGACAGCTCTGACTCATCCCCTGACGCAGATGCATCGGCTGATCCATCTGCAGGTACGCCCCCGGAGATTCTGCCTGTTTCCGAATCTGAAGCAGTGGTTCCTGAGATGAATACTACTTCCGATTTTGATGCTGCCTCTGTTTCCGAAGAAAACACTGCTTCCGTCTCCGATGCTTACTCTGCTCCGGAGCCCTCCGCAGAAAATACGGTTGCAGAGGGTCATAACACTGTCGATCTTACAGACAGCGCGCCCGCAGAAAGTTCCGTTCCGGAGCAAGCCGTTGAACCCACGCCTGCAGCCGTGCCTATTTCGGAAGACGCATCTTCACCCGATGCAGTATCCCCGCAAAATGACGCTGGTGCTATGGAAGCTGCACCTGCACAGGAAACAGCATCGTCCCAGCAGTCCATTCTGGAAGCAGATCCGGAACCTGAAGAGCCCGAAGCCGATTTTGCCGCAATCAATGTGATGGAGCATATTGTAAGGGACAAAATCATCTATTATATGCGCCAGTTTGACGTCTGTACGTGTGACCGCTGCAAAGCGGATGTTACCGCGCTGACTCTCAACGGATTGATGCCAAAATACATTGTCACTATGAAAGCCGCAGTTGATCCGCTTCTCAGTTATTACACGAACCGTCTGATATCCGACGTTACTGTAGAAGCCACAAAATCCTGCATGACCGTCAAAGAAAATCCGAGGCATTAAGCTTCTTTTTTCTTCTGAACAGCAAAACAGCCCTTGCATTTCCCCATATGCCAAGGACTGTTTTGCTTATTCCAATGTTCTGGTCTGTCTCAAACCGCTGCCGTCTTCTTCCCTCCGCCCAGCTTCCTCCATATCTTCTCAATATTATAATCCGGTGCAAAATCCAAAGCCGTATTATAAATCGTTTCCACCTTTGCCTTATCTTCTTCCAACAAATCCGCGATCTCTTCTGCGCTGCAGTTCTTTTTCATCTTTTTGCAGATCAGCTCTATCAGTTTCTTTTCTTCTCCTTCACTATAGCCATCGTGCCAATTACTGTACATCTGGGTATTATAGTCATTTAGTGCCTTCTGTCTTGCCTCATACAACAGGCGTTTTTCTTCATTCCCGCTCATATAGAGCAATTGATCATATGCTTTTTGAATATGCGGATCTGTCTTTGCTACCATCTCAAATTCCTCCTTTTTCTCAGCATTGAAAAATCTTGCCCATTTTAAAAGCGCTGTCTCCGGATATTCACGCTCGGCAAGCTTGGGCAGCTCTACAATATGTATCTCCAATTTGTCGCTGTATATCCTCCGCCGTTTATCCTCCCACAAATGGAAACAGGAATAATATTCCTCATCTTCCTCAAACAGGATAAAGTCCAGTATCCCTACATGGATGCATTTTCCAAGAACCTGATAGCCTTCTCCTGCAAGTATCACATCTGAGTACATCTTACTCAGATAAAACAGCGACCGTTCTCTCCAAAACAGGAATTGCGCCACCTGGATTTCCATATCAATCTGAATCTCTCCATTCAAGATCACATGCACATCCAGTATCCCAAGCTTATCCTTTTGGTGCTTTACCCGTAAATGGGTCGGCTTTAATTCTGTACTGACTACTTCTTCCGGGCTGATCCCCAGCACTGCCGCTATGAATCCACGCCGTACTTCTGCAAATTCCATCAGTTCCTTAAAACAGAAATCAATTTTCGGCTTCATTATAAATGTATTTGTGTTTGCCACTCTGCCGCTCCTTTCTTTCATTCAGAGTGAGAAAAAAGCGGCTCCATGTCTTTTGCTGGTCGCTGGTAGCCATATACCAGAATACCGGCCTGATACAGTGCCCTGAAAAATCTTTCGGCTGCCTGACTTCTGCCTATATTCATTATAACGGCATCCCCCAGATTGCACAACTTTTTTCTCCTTCTTCATTTACCCTGCTACGCTTCTCATTTCTGGAAATGCCACCCCGAATCTGGGAACATTGAAAAATCATACAGCTACCGTGAACTGTCCTATGATTTTCTAGGAATGAGGTTGCCTTACGGCTTAGAATCAACATCATCCGCTGCATCAGAAAGATGCTCGACTGGATGTGCCTATTTTACTATCCAATTACCCACTCGTCAACCCAATACACAGATTTCTCACACTTTTATCACTTTTGTTGTTACAGTTCACGGCCCAACTGGCCACGAATTGCAAGACATCCTAAACAGCAGCTTTTCTGCATACGATTGTATAAAAATTTGGCAGACACCCTTCTGCTAAGTATGTCTGCCAAACCTTACATTCTTATGTACTATCCCTAAGTTGATATCATCAGCCTAAATCTATCTTATATATCCGAAGCCAATATCCACCTTGGGTCCTTTGGTTTTTCCTGCTGCTTTGTATCTGCTGCCGTCGTTGTACGGGTCACACCGCCTGCTACGTAGACGCTGCCGCACTCCGGACAGATTCCCGTCTGCATTGATACGGACTGGCTGATCACGCGGCGTCCTTCACTCTGGGCTTTGGCACGCTCACGAACCACATGCTCCATCTCATGTCCGCGGACTGCTGAAGCCGACTGATCCGGCCCGATATGCGTCGGTGTTTTGAAAGAAACCCCCGGATCATTAGAACCGTCCTGGTACTTTCGTTCCTGACAGGTTTTGCACTCGGCCTCCTCGGAAGTCTTCTGCGCATTCTCTGCACCCATCCCGGCTACCTTCGGCGCGGCCTCCTGAGATCCTGCTGCCGGAGCGGTGTCCGCCTGCGCCGCAGTTCCCGGAACTCCCGCCTGCACCGCTGCTTCTTCCGTCGAACTCCCCGGAAGCTCTGCCTGCACCGCCTCTTTCGAACCCGTTCCCGGCAAGTCTAACTGTACCGCTTCCTTTCCGGCTCCCTGCGAGGTTCCCGGCATATCCATCTGTACCGCTTCCTTTCCGGTTCCCTGCGAGGTTCCCGGCAAGTCTAACTGCACTGCTTCCTTACCTGTTCCCTGCGAGATCCCCGGCATATCCATCTGTACCGCTTCCTTTCCAGCTCCCTGGAAACCGCTTCCTGCCGCTGTCCGTCCAAACGCCCCTGCATTCTGCATACGCATACGGACTGAAAGCTCCGCCGGATCCATCCCTTTTCTCAGGAATGGAATCATATAATTGGTACTGCCGGAATTTCCCGGCTGTACGGTAGAAATCTTATCGACCGGCTGTACCGGACTCTCCGGATCAGCCGCTCTTCCGGCTGACACTGCCGCCACACCGGATGCCTGCCCGGCAGCCGCTATACTACGTGCCCCGATTAAGGATGAGACACCGCCAGCCCGCCTTGTCGATACCGAATGACTCCCGGACACAACCCCTGTCTTCTGTCCCGCCTGAACCTGCCCGCTTCCGGCCAACGCCTGCGCCGCATGAACTCGCTCACCCCCAGACACCGACTGCCCAGCCCGAACTCGCACATTCGCAGCAGCCGCCTGCCCAGCCTGAACCCGCATATTCCGTCCATAACCGCCTGAATACTGATAACTGCTTACATTCGTATTGAGAGAAACCGCCCCTACCATTACACACACCTCCCATGATCACTGCGCGCTCTCTTATTATATTATGCACCTGTGATACAGATCGCCCCATATCCTTGCGCATGTCATCTGCACATTTCGCATACATTGTCCCATATGCAAATATATGAAAAAACAGCCTTCAGCAAGTAACACCTAAAACCTGCACAGTCTGTTTTTTCGCATTGCAGCCCTTTTCGAATCTCTTCTTATCCTTTTTAAAGATTCTCTTTAATTATCCTCTTTGATACCCACTACATTATCCCAGATATCATTGACCTCTTCCACGCATTCCATATAGATCTGCGCCATCTCATTGGTATGAAGGCCGAGATCCTCCGCAAGCACCTTGATCTCGCTCCATTCCGCACGCTCATAGTGGAGGATCAGCTGGTAAAGCTTTCCTGCCTTCCCTTCCTGGTAGATCAGGGCGTCCTTCACTTCCTTGATGATCGGGATCTCGAAGAGGATCTCCTCCATCGGAGCATCAATCATATATTCCAGCGTAGAGAACATACCCATCAGGTAAGCATCCGACGCCGTAATTTCAAATTTTTTCAGCTTCTTCACCAGCGCGGACGCTAAGTTCGCACGCAGGAACGAAGTCTTCAGCAGCTCTTCTGAAGAATTTTCACTTTTATCTTCAAAGCTCAGCAGGTATACCCACTGCTTTAACTGGCTGATCCCGACACGCACCAGCGCCTGGCGGATCGAAGTCGTCTCATGGTGCACCGCAAAATACGCGGAATTTGCCATCTTCAGAAGTGCATAGGTCAGAGACGCATCTCTTGTAATGATCTCCTCCAGGATCTCCACGTCCGGCTCTTCCTTCGTAATCTCCATGATCAGCTGGTACAAATTCCCCTGCATGAAATCCATCTTGCTGGCCTTCGTAGTGGTTGCGCTGGAAATATAATTCCCCTCAACATAATCCACATGAAGCTCCTTTGCAAGCTCATAGACTTCCTTTGTATTCACTCCTGTAGCAATAATCTCCTTCTGGAAACCATGCGCCATATCCACTACATTGGCAACCGAACTCCTGTGGTTGTCATCCATCTCATCCATGAGCTGTACCTTGATATAGTCCACATATTCCAGCATACTGAAATACTTCGGCGTAAACTGGAAATCATTGATTGCGAAATGATATCCCGCGTCTTTATACTTGCTGATCAAAATGGCCGCCAGAGAATGAATGACAATATTGTCCTCGATCTGGATCACGATCTTATCCTTGTCAAAGATCTTCGGCGTATTCCGAAACAGCAATGCCGGGGTAAATGTCATGAATGTCTTTTTCTCCTTGAAAATCCGGTTGGAGTTTTCCGACAAAAATGCAACCATGGCATTCGCCGCAACACTGTCCGTACTCGAATTATATAAGCTGTCCTGATCTTCCTGAATCCTCAGTTCATATCCAATAATCGTGTCGGTCTTTAAATCTTTGATCGCCTGTCTTACTACACAATTATCCATGCACTATATCTCCTTCCGCATCAGCAATTCATCCATTACCTCAACCAGACGTCCGATCTCCGGTTTGGACAACTGCTCATCAGCGCCAAGCTGCTTTCCTTTGCGCCACATTTCCTCATTGATCAGAGATGAGAATATGATAACCGGCATACTCTTCATCACCTCATCCTCTTTCACAAGCTTTGTCAGGCGGTGTCCGTCCATCTCCGGCATCTCGATATCCGTAATCAGAAGAGCCGCCTTGTCATGGAAATCAGAATCATTTCTGATCCGGTTCAGATGATCCCATGCTTCCCGTCCGTTGTTAAAATTCATCAGGTTCACATATCCCGCACGCATCAGAGAATCCTTGATCATCTTCGTCAGGAGGATCGAATCCTCGGCAAGGATGATATGCTCATCCCGCATTGGCCTCTCACCAAGCTTGTCGATATCATCCACCTGGATTCCCGTCTCAGGCGCGATCTCCGTCACGATCTTCTCAAAGTCCAGGATGGTTACCAGTCTTCCGGAGCAGGACGCGATACCGGTCGCTACACCCTCCTCGCCATTGGAAAGCGTCTTATCCGGCTTCTGGATATCCTCCCAGGAGATCCTGCTGATTCCAACCACCGTATGCACGCGGAATGCTATATGCATCTTATTGAAATTCGTGACAATGAACAGATCCCTCTCATTCTTATCACCGCTGTCACCTGTCAGATACTTCGGCAGATTGATCACGGTAAGCAGGATATCCCTTGGCTTGAAAATCCCTTCAACAGCTCCGTGAGAATGCGGCACCGGCTTCACTTTATCCGCCATCATGATCTCGCGTACCTTCGCCACATTGATTCCGTACAATTCACCAAATATCGTAAACTGCATAATCTCAATTTCATTTGTTCCTGATTCCAATAAAATCTCTGTATCAGCCATAAACACTCACTCCTTTGCATTCTATATATATTTATCGGCGTATCACATATTAAAAATAAGACAGCTCCCTATAAGAACTTCTCCGGTCTTCCCGCGCACCGGATCGACACCTTTCCGTTTTCTACGTCCAGCAGCATTGTCCTCGCATAATTAGCTCCCGTGTCTTCTCCCATAATACGCAGCCCTTCGGCCGCAAGAACCCGTTTCACCATCTGCGCGTTGCGGTCGCCGATATTCCCCAGCCCGCCGGGGCCTTTCATCTCGAACATCTTTGCGCCGCCTGCGATTTTACAGATCATCCGGCTCTTTGACGCGCCGAACGCCTGAAGCTTGCGCAGGGTCTCGGGTATCCCCGAATCCGCAAATTTGAATACATTTGTATCCGTTCCCTGTTTTTGCGGGAGCATAATATGAAGAAGTCCTCCCAGCTTGATCATCGGATCATAGAAAGAAATCCCGATGCAGGAGCCTAAGGCATATGTGATCAGTATGCCCTCCTGCCTTGTAATTTTCATATCCGCAATTCCGACCGATACCTTTTTGATCATCCGTCAATCACTCCACTCCTAGTTTTTTCATTAGAACATTTAATGATTTCACATCGGGCAGGAGCAGCATGCTGCTATTCAGTGCTTTTCCATCAATCTTAAATTCACCTGTAATCATCATGATCCTGTCCGAATGCTGTCCCATCACCGCAATCGGCACACTCAGAATGCCGCCGAGCATATTCGCCGTAAACTGCGGGACAGACAGCTCCACTTCTACATTTGCCAGCGAAGACATTGCAGTGATATATGAAGAAATCACAATATTCCCAATCTCTGTCAAGACAGATGTATCAATCTCATCCAGTTCCAGCATATCCACGCTTCCCTTGCCCAGCATCCGCTGCACGATCTCGTCCGCGAACTCTTTCGTCAGGATAAACAGCATAACCCCTTCCAGCTCTCCCGACATCTCTACAAATATTGCCGCAACCAGTTCCTCCGGGTCTCCAAGAAGGTTCAAAGCCGCGTTAAATCCCAGAACCTTTACAGCCGGCATCGACATATTCACCTTCGCATTCAGCATACTGGACAACGCTGTTGCCGCGTTGCCGCCGCCGATGCTTCCAATCTCCTTCAGAATATCAAATTCCAATTCGCCCATTTCTTCATATCTGCTAATCGCCATACATATACCTCGCTATCCTTTATATTTTAATTATGTCCGCAATCCATTGATCGTGGTCATGACTTCATCCGAGGTCTGCACCATTTTTAACGCATAGGAATAGGCCCTCTGTGTCTCGATCATACGAGAGATTTCTTCTGCCGTATCGACCCCGGACATCTCCAGGGTGTGGTCTACCAGTCTTGCGCCACGAATCAGATAGGGGTCGCCGTTCTTCTGCACCGGGACATATTCATTCATTCCGTTGCTTATCATTCCGTCCAGAATATCAAATCCATACACACCGATCTCGCCGCTCAGCTCCCTCTCATTGTCGCTGCCCGTGGCGTTGCCCACCAGAATCGGATTCTGGTTCTGATCCAGCACCAGATTGCCGTTGTCATTGACCAGATAAAAGAGATTTCCCCTCTGCGACATACTGAAATGGCCGTTTCGGGAGTAAGTGATCTCACCCGTGACCGGACTCATCAGCATGAAAAATCCATCGTCCATTATCGTATAGTCAAATTCGCCGTCCGTAGTCATCGGAGCTGAAGGGTCAAAATTGGTATTCGTCTTTTCCACGGCAATACCAACACCTGCTTTCAGCGGGGTATCATCCCCCCTGTAGTTGTTCAGGTTATAATACATCAGATCCGAAAATACGGCTGACTTGGATTTGTAACCATAGTTATTCACATTCGCAAAGTTGTTCGCTATGACGTCCATCTTCTTCTGCTCTTCCATAGCGCCCCTTGCGGCCGTATAAAATGAAGTATACATAGTTTCTCCTCTCTATATGCTCTCCTGTAGATCCCCGGCCGCATACCGCCGCCGGCATTATGCTCCGCTCCCGGTCACATACCGCCCCTTACGGTTATGTCGGGCTTCCCAGAGCAGTCGCCCTGCTGATCAACTGGTCATACATTCGCAGGATCTGCGCAGATCCCTGGAGCACTCTCTGGCTGCTCATCATGGCCGTCATCTGCTCTGCCAGGTTCACATTGGAATCCTCCAGAAACTTCTGCGTCACCACGGCGTTGGAACCCATCGGCGCGGCCCCCGTCGTGAACACGCCGCCTGTCACCTTGGTCAGCTCTCCGTAATCCGCAAAATCCACCACGTCCAGCGTACCGAAATACCGGCCGGCCTCAGCGCTGGTAATCCGTCCCTGGGAGTCAATGGTCAGGTCATCCGTATCTACCTGGATCGGCCCGTTGGTTCCCATCACCCGGCCCATGCCCGGCAGGATCAGATAGCCCTGGTCATCCAGGTTAAAGGAGCCGTTTCTCGTATACACTTCCCCGTTTCCCGTCTGGATCACAAAAAATCCGTCGCCTGTCAGGCCCACATCCAGAGGATACCCTGTCTCCCGGATTCCCCCTTCGGTATAATCCGTCACCCTCTCGTCGGCCACGTTCATGCGGGACACCGTCCCCACCTCTGTCCGGCCGTCCTGGTCATAACGATAGAGCATCTCATCCCGAAAAGTACTCTCCATCATCCGGTCCATCTTATATCCCGGTGTAGAGACATTGGACATATTATTACTGATAATATTCAGATTCCGGTTTTGTGTTATCATGTTCGAAGTCAGATCGTAAAATCCCTGAAACATATTCCTGTTCTCCTTTGCTCATATTTTTTTATATAAACTTCTCCATATGCACCCGCAGCTTTTTAATCGCGTTCGAATGAATCTGCGATACCCTGGGCTCGCTTACCTGGAGCACATCCGCGATCTGGCGCATATTCAGGTCATCTATATAATACAGCGAGATCACAAGCTGCTCGTTCTCCTTAAGCTTCTTGATCCCCTCCGCCAGCACCTCCGTAAGTTCCTTCTTAAGAAACTGGTTCTCCGGCTGTTCGTTGGTCTCCACCTGGGGCAGCTTCATGCTGATCTCATTCCCCTGCGCCTCCGCCAGCACCATATCCAGTGAAAGGATATTGAACAGGCTCGCCTTGCGCATGGTATCCTGGTATTTCTCCGGAGTGATGTTCAGATACTCCGTCACCTCCTGGATGGAAGGATAATACCCAAGTTTATTATATAACGTCATGACCGCTTCTTCAATATCTCTTGTGTTTTTTCTTGTACTTCTCGGCACCCAATCCTGCTTTCGGGCAAGATCGATGATCATTCCCTTGATCCGCTTCGAAATAAACGTCTCAAATTTGACATTTTTATCCATATCAAACTTGTCGATGGCAGACATAATGGCAATGACGCCCTCGCTGATGATATCGTCCACCTGGGAAAAGCTCAGATAGATATCACGCATCTGCAGCGCGATGCTCTTCACGAGATAAATGTAACGCATGACAATCTCCTGCTTGACCTCCAGGCTGCCGGTCTCTTTATACAATTGTAAAAGCTCTTCATTCGACTTATCTTTGTATTGTTCCTGCGTTTCCATATTGTCTGCTCCGCCTAAATATTATTCAGCCCGCCCGTCTCAGCGGTCTATCTGCAGCGAGATATTCCCTACTGCCTGGATCTGGATGTTATTGCTGATCTCGTTAAACGACAGCACATACATCTCCGGGAAGAACTGCTCGATCAGATGGTAGAAATGGATTCTCACCACCTGGCTTGTAAGCACGATCGGCGCCTGCCCCAGCTCGTGGAACTTCTTCACCTCATCCGAAAGCTGGGTGATTACGCTCTGCATTACATCCGGGCTGAGCGCAAGATACAGGCCATGGTCCCCATTTGTCAGGCTTGTAATGATATTCTTCTCCAGATCCGCGTCCAGCGTCACCACCTTCATGCTGCCGCCTTCGCAGAACTTTCTTGTAATGGTCCTCTTCAATGCCACACGGATATTCTCCGTGATCGTATCCAGATCCTTCACCGTCATGGCAGAATCCACGATTGTCTCGATGATGGTCTCCAGATCCTTGATCGGGATACCCTCCTTTAACAGGTTCGTAAGAACCTTCTGGAAGCCTCCGTAGGAAATGACCGCCGGGATCGCTTCCTCCACAAGCTCCGGAGACTGGTTCTTCAGATTGTCTATCAGACGTACGACCTCCTGTCTGTTCAGCAGCTCGTACGCATGCTTCTTCACCGTCTCCGACAGATGCGTCAGCATAACAGAGAGCGGATCGATTACGGTGTAGCCGTAGATCTCCGCCATCTCCCGTTTATCCATGGTGATCCACTTACTCGGAATACCATATGCAGGTTCAATGGTATCGATACCATCAATTTCTTTTTCCAGGTTCGGCGGCTCTAAAGCCAGATAGTAGTCAATCAGGATCTCGCCCTTCGCCACCTCTTCGCCCTTGATCTTGATCACATACTGGTTCGTGTTCAGATAAGAGCTGTCACGCAGACGGATCGAAGGAATGACCAGACCCATTTCCTGGGCGTACTGCCGTCGGAATATGACGATACGGTCGATCATCTTACCGCCGCTGGCCTCATCCACAAGCGGGATCAGGCTGTATCCAAATTCCATCTCAATGGGTTCCACATTGATCAGGGAATATACCGTGTTGATGTCCTTGAAATTCTCTTCCTCGGCCATCATCTCTTCCTCCAGGGAAGGGCCCTGCTCCATGCTCCCCGGTCCGGCCATGCCTGCCATCACGCCCGCGGCGCCCACCATGACAGGTCCGCCCATCTCCTCCATGCGCCGCAGCAGATAATATCCGCCGAACATCATAACCAGCGCAATCAATGCAAGCTGGAACTTGGGCATCCCCGGAACCGCGATCAGAACTGCCAGCACGCCGCCGGCGATCATAAGTGCCCTGGGCTGTGCCTTGAACTGTCCGAGTACTTCTATATTCAGGCTGTCCTCGGCAACCGCACGTGTAACGATCATACCCGTTGCCGTGGAGATCAGAAGGGCCGGGATCTGTCCTACCAGACCGTCACCGATCGTGGCGATGGAATATACCTGAAGTACTTCGGTAAATCCCATGGTTCCCTGTACCATACCAATCAC
>OFGX01001993.1_pt1 | contig 11300 bp, 13 predicted proteins | sample 1521831 | NCBI WGS metagenome assembly OFGX01 (sample SAMEA3504080, study PRJEB24116) | mouse gut metagenome | biome: mouse gut; feature: mouse-associated habitat; material: faeces | place: Denmark | collected 2011
TAATTTATGCTTTAATAATTAAGAACTATATACGTAAAAACTAAGGAGTTTGTGTTGTCATAAATTTTTTGATTTCGTCTATATCTGTCACCGGCGGCTTAACTGGTATCGACGACTTTCGCCTCGGCTTGTTCTCGGATGCTTCAAGAGCATCAATAAAAGCCTCCGCTTTCTTGGGATCATCAATCCTGACCTTCGCAAAAATACTTGACGTAGCCATAAAAGCACCTCCTTGCTTCGCTGCTCCTCATTTATAGTATATGCCAAAACTTTGCATGAGCATACTTTCTTTTCATTTATAACTTTTTTCACCTATATTTTACTGCAAGTTGAGACTTTGGTCAACCGACAATTAAATTAAAGGGTTGAAATATCGGTAAACGATGGCAAAAATCTTTTCCCATTTACTTTTGTATATGGTCCATCACTTTCTATCTCCCTTTTTGATTTTTTCTGATGTTTTGACATATATCTGACCATTCAACCCTCCTATAGCATACCATTACAATAGAGGTTAAATGCTATTCTGACTACTTTCACGCTGCCATTTGTCTGCGCTTTATTTATCTAATTGGATAAAAACAGCCTGGATAAGTAAGGAACTGTATGATAGCTAAGCAGTAAATAAGTAAAATTAAAAGGTATAAAGTCTTTAATGAATGATCAAGGGCTTTATACCTTTTTTGTTTTCAGCACTATGATGACAGATCAATTTCTATGGCTCCGAGAACCCCTATTGGCCCGACAAAAATGCAAGCGGCTGCGTCATCCTTAATTTCTCAGCGTCTGATACACCCATCTCCCGGCGTCACTGAGGTCCTCCTGCACAAACCCGCTGGTCTTGCCGCAGCCGCTCTTCAGCATGGCCGAAGTTTCCTCCTTGTTGGAAAGATTCCATGCTATATAACTGATTCCGTATTTATCAAGAGTTTCTATCCAAAGATCTGCCTGGGCCTGGTCGATGGCTCCGCTGCCGCCGGCATCGCAGATGCCGTATTCCGAAACAAAGACAGGAAGACCGCCGTCTACGGCTTTCAACAGCTTTGCGCGCAGGTCGTCGGTATGAGTTGCCGCGTAAAAGTGAAGCGTATACAGGATATTTTTATAGCTTGCTATGGGATCTGCGGCTGCCTGGTCTACAGACTGAAACCAGTTTGGGGTGCCCACAAGAATCACAGCATCCTCATCCCGGGCACGGATGACGGGAATCACCTGTTCCGCATAGCTCTTGACCTCGCTCCAGGATGTACTGCCGTTCGGTTCGTTGCAGATCTCATACAGGACATGGTCAGAGTCCGCATATTTTCCCGCCATTTCATCAAAAAATAGTTTCGCGTCCTCCAGATAAATATTGGGGTTGGAATCGGACAGGATATGCCAGTCAATGACCGCGTACATGTCCTGATTTTCAGCAAAGGACACACCGTCGTCTATCAATTGTTTCAAGGCTTCCCGATCCCCGCCCGTACAATAGCCGCCGTACTCCGCGGTATACATGGCAAGGCGGATGACATTGGCCTGCCACTCCTCATGAAGCTGCTGAAAACAGGCTTCATTCACATAATCCGGAAACCATGCCAGCCCATGGGTGCTGATGCCCCGAAGCTGAACCGGGCTGCCGTTTTTATCAACAAGCTGCGTCCCCTCGACCCGGAGCGCACCGTTCACAGAAGGACAGGCCAGATCGGAGGAGGTGTTTTCACCATCGGACGGCTTGCCTTGTGCACGGCTGCCAGAAGTATCGACGTCATTGTCCGCCGTTGTGCCGTCTTCGGCGCTGCCGCCGCAGCCCTGTGACAGGAGCACGGCCCCAGATAAGAGGGCGGTGTATAATAAGATTCGGATTGATTTTTTCATGTCTCTTCTCCTTGAAATCTATGATCATATGATGGAACTTCCAGCTCCAGCGGGACGATTGTAAGCGTTTTTCCCATAGATACCAGCAGTTTTAAAATTGTTGACAACTGGGGATCTGTTTTTCCGCTTTCCATTCTTGCAATCACAGACTGCTTAACCCCTGCCATATCCCCCAATTCTCTTTTTGATATATGATTTTCCTCTCTGCTCCTTTCCCTGAAATCTTCCATTAACCTTCTCGCTTTTTCAATCTCTCTTTTTGGTGTTTTCTGTGTGCTTTTCATAAAATGGCTTAACAAAATAAATGAATTTCCATCCGCATCCCGATAAAAATGAACCTCGTACATTGTATTTTCTCTTTTCTCTGCATATATGATGGCTTATAAGCGCTCAAATGTCAAGTACGTTTATTATACTACCCTGCAAGGGGTATGTCTACCCGCCCCACAGGACTTTGAAAATATTCCAACCGTACAGGCAGAATATTTTCATGTCCAAAAAACCTACAACTCATGTCCAAATGGATAAAAAGAAGGAATTTTCTGTTACAATAAAGCCAGTCATCCAAAATTGTGTTTGCAAAAAGAAGGGAGGAACTATGTTGTATAACACGGTTGAAATTGCGGCCATCAAGCTTGCCCTGCAGAATATGGAACACCAGGAGCAGAAATGTAAAACAATATTGCTGGGCAGCATCCGCTGGCTTCTGGAAACTTATGAGAGAACCCGGGACGAGGTTTTTTTAAAAAAGGCAGTCTGGCATATATACGCATATCTGGAAATGGGCTTTTTGTATGAATACGGAAAAGAGGAATTTACATATGTTTTAAGCTATCTGCATACAAGTGCAGATGAAATGAATCCGCCGTGGAAAAACCATTATAAAAAGATAAGGGCTTCGAAAATGCAGATCTGCAAGCTTCTGGGAAGCTGGAATCCGAAGCTGCATTGTATGAAAATAGGGGATGCGGTAAATGACATTATCGAAAAAATAAATTCCGGAAAAGTCGGAGAGTATACTTATCATTGCGGAAAGCAGATCCAGGAGGAACGTGGGGAAGGGCTTTGGGAACATACCTTTCGGCTTTATGTCAGAGAGGACGAAAATGTGTTTTATGATGTTCGGAATAACTTATATTATGAACTGGAAACTCCTGCGAAAAGCTGAGCTGCCATATCTGGTAAACCGGAAAATGTAAAAGAGGATTCAGAACAGCGGGCCGCAGATATATCTGATGTGCGGACGATCCGCCGAAATACCTGCCGGATTGCAGCCCCGCAGTCAGGCAGATTTGGAGGGAAAAACCATGGTAAAAATAGCAATTGTGGATGACGAGAAAAAGACCCTGGAATGGGAATGCGATTGCATTGGAAAGGTGGTGTATGAAAAAGGGGAGGCGGAAATATTTCCATACTCAAGTGCAGAGGAAGTGGCGGAAAAGATCAGCCAGGGCGCGGAATATGACGTAGTGATCACGGATATCGAATTATCCGGCATGAGCGGCCTGGAGCTGGGAAAACTTGTCTGCAGGAAGCTGCACAGATGCTATCTGGTGTTTTTGACATCACATTCGGAATTTGCGGTGGAAAGCTATCGGCTGGAAGCATACCAGTATATCTTAAAAGCAGAGATGGAAGAACGGCTGCCCCGCATTGTGGAACGGCTGATTGAAAAGGTCAAAAAGGAGCGAAATAATTTTATCCTGCTTGGTTCGGAAACAGAGAGACAAAAAGTATATTTCCGTGATATTATATATGTACAGAAGGACAAAGGGATGAAGTACGTATTATACATTACCAAGCTGGGAAATTTCCGGGAGCGGGAAGTGCTGAGAAAGGTCAGGGACAAGCTGGACAGTAAAATGTTTCTGCCGGCGGACCGGGGCTCTATCATCAATATGAAATATATTGAAAGGATCAGCGGCGATACCATATACCTGGAAGGCGGCTATAAGCTTATCATATCCCGGTCAAGAGTGAAAAAGGTGAAAGAAGATATAAACCGATATTGGGGATGTGATTAGATGCAGAGGATTCTTTTATTTATACAGATATTGATATCTTGTTGGGAAGTATGGATCTGCTATGAACTGCTGTACAGCACGATCCTGGAAAAAGAATATTTGCGGAAAAAAGACAAGGCTCTCATATATGCGAATATTCTGATATGGGGAGGACTGCTTGCGTATAATCATAGCTTATTATTCTTTTCGCGGGGAATATTATATACTTCCATTGCATTGACAGGGCTGTGTGTATGTGCTGTTGTGAAAAGAAATAGAATATTGATCATCGGAATGGTGACGCTGTATTATTCGCTGGTGGCGTTACTGGATTTTTTCGTGGCTTTTTCCAGCATGTACTATCTAAGGGAATCAGGGATAGATTTTAAGACAAATGTTTATTCATCGTCAACGTATATTCAGGCAATTCTGTTATTTGCGGCACGATGGATCATGTTTATGGCGGTTATGCTGATAAAAAGACGATTAAGTTTACATAGAAGAGAACTGGAGAGGTATGCATATCCAATTCTGGCAATGAGCATGATCTTCATTATTATTGTAAAGAGATATCAATTTGATTTGAGTGGAATGTCAGAAGGAACCCAGGAGGTAAACGGATATTTTGCGGGAACATCTTTGATTTTTGTCGTATCCCTGGTACTATTGGTGTCTATGGGACTGCTGATCAATGATTCTGTCCGAAAGCAGAATGAGATTTTAACACTGCGTGATGAGATGCAGAATAACTGGTATCAGAGCATGCAGGATGAACTGGATCTGGAACGGATACGGGTTCATGATGTAAAACAGCATTTTGTAGTCTTACAGGCATATGAAAAGGAAAAGGACTGGGGGCAGCTTCATCAATATCTGGAAAAGATAGCAGGGCAGTTTTCGGAAACAAAGATGCCGGTATGTACAGGAAACAGGATCATAGATCTGGTGCTTTATCGTAAAAAGCAGGAAGCTGAACAGAAGAATATTGAATGGAAGCTTCATGCTGTAAAGCTGCAGAATCTGCCGATGGAAGAGCATGAGATTGTTTCTTTCATGGGAAATCTGCTGGACAATGCGATAGAAGCCTGTGAACGGATGGAAGGCGGCAAAAAATGGATATTGATTCGAATCAGCAGACAAAAACAGATCCTGAATATAGAAATTTCGAACAGCATTGGACAGGCTCCGAAGGAAAAAGATGGAGAATTGATTTCCTCAAAGGAAAATAAGAAAAGGCATGGCTACGGATCGAAAAGTGTACGGCGTATTGTGGAGAGGCATGAGGGGGAAATTTTTTATCGGATTCAGGAGGGGCTGTTTTGCGTCAGAGTTACTTTTTTTGATATGGATTTAAAGCAGGAAACTTGTTAGGATGTGGGGGAATATTATAGTTTATTTATATTGGGATATGATAGGGAACTCAGGTTTCAACAGGAGAAATTAAAAAATGGAGGACAGGAAACACAGTATTCATGTCCAGATCCTTGTTTTGAGATGATCATAGAAATATAATGAGTATAAAATCAAGAAACAAGAAGAGGAGATGGTGCAATGATTGGTATTTCTAACGGAAGTTATCCAATGACGGCGGGACAGACAAAATATCAGACAGCGAATAACAATAAAAAAAGCAATGGGAATCATGGTTTCGGAACAAAGCTAATTAACGGGGAATATTATATTCATGTTGCCCGGGATGAAAACGTCAGGAATTATCCTACCTTTCCGGAAGTAGATAAAATTCCTAGTAAGTATGCTTTGAAAGATAACAAGCCGCTTGGAAGGCATTGGAGGGCACCCGGAATCGAATACAGATTTTTCCATGCGGCAGAATCTACAGAGGAAAATCCGGTACTGGTTGCAAGAGGTGTGGATGAACATGGAAAGCTTTTTGAAGAAAAAATTGATGTAAAACAGATCAATCCATATAACACAACGCATCTTGAATTAGAGGCATTGTCCTATTTCAAGCCAGGAGAGCATCATATGATAGTGACACCTTTTGGAAGTGATGGCTTGGGGCTGCAGGACAGATTTGATTTTATCACGGATTACCAGAGAGACATTCGCGCATGCAGGAGACTCAATTTGCGCAAAGAAGCAGCCTGGCTGCAAGAGGAAGTTGACTTCCTGCTTAGTTTCACAAATGGCGGTGCCAGACCGAACAAGATCGGCTCAGCCTATACTGTGGATGCGGATTTCCTTGCAGATTTTGCCGATGAGAACAGCAGAAATCTGGAACTATATTCCAGTGCCGTAAGGGAGAGGATGATTTCCGGTATGGCAAGGAAATGTTCAGAAGAACTATCAGAGATGCTTTGGAAATAAAGGAATGTGAAAGAGTTGTTTAGCGATGATAACTATGGCGGCGTTATGAAAACTGCCATAGTTGTTTTCTTTTTGAATCCGGCTTTATTTGGATCTGGAAAAGATAGCAGGGCAGTCTTGCATCAGGGTTATTTTTTTGATACGGATTAAAAGCAGGAAACTTATTAGGAGATGGGGGAATAGAGTGAAGAGTCTTATAAAAACAGTGACTTTTGACCTGCATAAAAGTATGTTTCGTAAAACCTATCTGTTTCAGTGTGTGCTGATCGCATGTGTATGTATGATCAGCCAGGTAGATATTCTGAGAAATATGTATATGGGATTTTCCATGCAGGGATATGATCTGATCGGGGTATACAATTTTATCATCCATTATGACAGGTTTAAAATATTACTGTTAGTCATTGTGGCGTCTGTTTACAGCGGCAGCTTTTGCAGGGAATACCATAGTAACAGCCTGCGGTACATTCTGCAGAGGAGCGGGATAAAGTTTTATGTGCTTTCAAAATATATTTCCATCCTCGTTTCAGGGCTGACAGCTTATATAGCGGGACTCATCTGCGCGCTGATGATATGGCGTACAAAAATTCCTTTTGTAGAGCCTGGCATGGCATTCTTTGGGACAGACCAGTATTTTTCGTTTGAAAGTCTGACACCACGGGAGCATCCGTTCCTCTGGCTGACAGCTACAGCGGTATTATCAGCATTGTCCATGCTGCTCCTGTGCTGCGCGGGTTTCTACATATCGTTATACCTGAAGGATATCTTCATTATTATTTGTATGCCTGCCGTATTATATTTTTGTTTCACCGGTTTATCTTCTTTATTTCCGGAACTGTTTTTTCTGCCTTCCTATGGAAATAACGTGGCGCTGATATCAGGCCACATGTGGGTGAATTATGGATATAAAGTGTGCGTGAGTATACGGGAAGCATTCGTGCGATGTGCCGGATGACAGGAGAGAATATCAGTCCATACTTCTTCCCGTTTCTTTTGGGGGATTACATTGTCGCAACGGGCCTTTCGAAGATACTGATTTTGTTGATCTTCATCATAATCGTATGCAATGTATTCTGCAAACAGGAAGAAATTTACTATTACGCGATCCGCACAGGATATCGGGCAATGGTATATGGAGATATCCATAGGAATCCTGGCTCTGGGATATTGTATGTATGTTTATTTATGCAGTATATTGTGTTTCCTTCCATATGTAACAATACAAGGTGATTGGGGAAGGATCATAGGGACGCTTGCTTATACAAATGCGGCTGGCCAATATGGATATATGTTTGTCATTCCAACCGGAATAATGGAAATGTATTCGGCGCCGAACGGGGTGCTCTTGTCATTCGTACTGCTGTTTGCGTCATGTTTCTTTATCCATGAAATCCGGCAATATATATGGGCTTATTGGGAGAAACTTTGAAATGGACGCAGGAATATTGGGGGAAAGGGTTTAGAACCTCTGATAAAAGGAGTACAATATTATGAAAAAAGAAAGACGAGAATGGAGACGCCGCATAAAAAAATCTATTTTCACACTATTATTCCTTATGGGGATTGCAGGATGCTCGAAGCAGAATCAGGTTGAAAAAAATAAAGTTAAAAAAGGCGAAACAATATCCATATCAGTCTCGGAAGAAATCTCACCGGAAATAAAGGTGGACATCGACGGGGAATTTAAAACAGAGGATTTAAAAAAATATACGGTTACTCCTGAACCATTGCCCGTAGAAAAAGACTGGGTAGAAGGTGTTGCTAAATATTTGCCTTTTCAGGAAAAAACGGCTGTTGAGGATAAATCCTATGGAGAGGAATATAATACGAGGCTCTTTTACCTGAAAGGTCAGGAGAATCGCTTTTCCGCACAGAAAAGTGGAATCCATGTTTCCATTGATCCTGATTTTTATGAAAATTGTGAATTATATTATCATGGTGAGGGAGTCTATCCTTTTTTCAATGATGAAATGGATATATATTATGACAAAAAGGATTTGCCTTTTATGACTTATCAGGAAGCAGAGACATTGAGCAAATCGCTGTTAAAGCAGGCTGGATTTACTTACAGCCAGGAGAGAAGCGTAGGATATTCACTGAATGAAGATTCATTGGAGTCTTACCGCAGCAGCCATTTAGGAAAATTCGAATCTATCAGGAACTGGTGGGAAGAGAACCAGATTGCGGACTATATTGAGAACTGGAGAGGAACAGGGGGATTTTATGTGTTCTATTATCCGCTGCAGATCGGTTCGCTGCAGATCGACGAAGGGTCAATGCGTGGTATGACGTACGCGCATGTTGTAATCAACCGCGATGGGATCGTAAGGGCAAATATTCCATGTAACTATAAGGTGGTTGAGGAGGCGGATACCGAAGTTGTGCATCCCGATATAGCATTAGAACGTTTATTGCAAATGTATGAAAATACCATTTTGACAGGAAAAATCCGTATATCTGGAATTGATCTTATTTTTGGTGAAACAGAAATGAAAGTCATAGGAAAAAGTGATCTCGATATATTACAGGTGATTTCTCCGTGCTGGAGGTTCCTGGTACAAATGGAGGAAAATGGGGAAATGGTAGATGGAGAGGTCTTATATGATGCTGTGACTGGAAAGCAAATCAGATAAAGGGAGGAGAAAATCAATGAGAAGAAAAATGGAAGAAAATGTGTAATGACATTAGAGTTTTTCAATATCAAAAAAAGCTATAAAAATATTATGGCTGTGGAAGATATCAATTTACAATTCAAAGAAGGAATATATGGATTATTAGGAGAAAACGGAGCTGGAAAAACCACTTTGCTGAATATGATGGCTATTGCAGTAATATTTTCATTCATGCTAATAATGGGCACAGGAATTTTTGGACAACTTTTTGATAATGATATTTCAGGAAAAATAATAGATTTTTTTTCCTGATAAGTTGTTCGGAGGAAATATTTTACTGAACCAGTATAATATATTGGAAGTATTGGATTGTAATATTGATTTTATTGCAATGTTATTATTTACTTATTTGATACTTACGGTATTGTTCTTATTAATGACATATAGAAAAAATCTTAATGTAAAGGAAATAAAGGTGCTCTGATTCCGAAAGGGGCAATACAGCCCCTTTTTTAGAGTCTATTCCAGACCATACTCTATTCTGCAACTCTTCTTATAGCATGCAATCCCGTACTTATGAATCGTTTGTATTCCATCCTGCCTGAGAATCTGAATATATCCTGCATCCTCAATCTGTTTCATGGCTTCGGCACATGCCTGATCATACCGTCCCTTTTCTGCATATTTAACTTCAATGATACACCCTGTTTTTGCCGACGGGATCTCCAGCCGGATGTCCGTATACCCTACTCCCGATTCCACATTCGATCTAACACTCCAACTGCCTTCGGCTTGCAACAGGCCTAATAACATACCATGGTAAAAGTTTTCTTTCATCTCTTTTTTGGCAAACGTATCCCGTATGCTGATAGAATCAGACATAAATTCATTAAATAATTCCTGCACGTCTTCCGCATCGCCTGACTTTATTGCCTCGCAAAATTTTTTCCATCTACCTGTGTCGCTTATAATCTTCTTTTTAAACCAGGAACGAATGCGTTTTTCATAAATCCCCAACACTTCCCTGTTGGGAATCATCAGTTTATGAAATCCGTTTTCAGGCTTTCCGGCATCTGTAAGATATCCTGTTGCAAAAAGTACACTCCACAGATATGTCTGGCGGGCTTCTTCATCCTCACTATCAAGATCCGTATACGTCAATTCCGGAATCAAGACCTTTTCTATCACTTCTCCAGAAATCAATGCTTCTATCTGACTCTTTGTCGTTTCCGTTGCCGTCGCAAGAATATCCTGTATGATCGCATTACTGCTGCTGTTCTCCCAATGTGATTCCATTGGTGCCCCTTTCCACGCCCGCAGTTTATCACATTGGTTGATCACATCCCACGGACAATACACATCCACATGCCCAAAATGATATCCATCATACCACTCTTTGATTTTTGCAAAAGAATCTTCTACTCCATAATATGACAGCATATCCCGTACTTCATTGTCCGTAAACCCAAAATATTCCGCAAAGTCTACATCTGAAATTGTTCTTACTTTAAAATTATTAAGCCCTGTAAAGATACTTTCTTTTGCAATACGCAAACACCCCGTAATAACTGCAAAATATAACTTTTCATTCGTCTTAAACACCTGGCTGAACAGAGACCGGATGAGCCGCACCATCTCCGAATAAAAGCCATCCTGATATGCTTTATCCAACGGTACATCATATTCGTCTATCAAAACGATTGCCGGAATTTCATAATGCGCGAAAAGAAACTCCGTTAAAAGCCTCAGGCTATTTTGAAGATACACTGTTTTCCCAAAATCACCTCTCATCAGACATACCAGCTGCTCTTTTTCATACTCCATCAGTCTATTACTTTCCAGCAGAAATTTAAAACGCCTTGCTTCCTCACTGACCACACTTCCCAACATATCATACGCCGTCTGGTAATCCATTCCTTCCACATCTTTCAGGCTGATGAAAATCACCGGATACTTCCCCATATACTGCTCACAAAGTTCCGTTTCCTTTGATATTTCCAATCCGTCAAATAAAGATGGATCTGTCCCAATTTCAAAAAATGTCTTCAGCATATTCATATTTAGGCTCTTTCCAAACCGCCGTGGCCTTGTAAACAGATTTATACTTCCCCTCAAATCAATCAGATCACGGATAAATGCTGTTTTATCGACATAGTAAAAATTATCTCTTCTAAAATCTTTAAAATATTCAATTCCTATCGGAAGTTTTTTCTTTTTTTCCATACCAATTATGCCCTCTTTCATTTCACGATCCACACTCTTAATGACCTGTTTTGGCTGCCTTATGCTGTTGTTCATAGTATAACAATTCCAAGCCATTGATTCCAATCCAAAATGATTTTATGTTTACACGGATCAAGGGCTTTGCGTATGGTTTTATCAAGTTCCCGCCGCCGGGCATAGAGTCCATAATATCGGGTCATCTTGAAATACTTTTCCGGGATGTGCTGGATCAGAAGTTGTATAAAATCCAACACGGGAAGCGTTTTTTCCACATAAG
>OFGX01001994.1_pt1 | contig 11292 bp, 9 predicted proteins | sample 1521831 | NCBI WGS metagenome assembly OFGX01 (sample SAMEA3504080, study PRJEB24116) | mouse gut metagenome | biome: mouse gut; feature: mouse-associated habitat; material: faeces | place: Denmark | collected 2011
TCCATGATATCCGTACCCATGGAAAAATATCCTCCCGGATTAAACCGGCAGCTTAATGTCTTCGGTAGATATCCCAGTGTTTTTTCCAGGAAATCAATGTGCGTAATATCGTCCAGATTGATAATTGCACCAAGTTCTGCTGCCAGCAGAAACTCTTCTGCCGGCGTGTCATTGGAGGAAAACATAATGTCCTCCCCTTTTATCCCCACCGCATTGCTGAGCATCAGTTCCGTGTACGACGAACAGTCGCAGCCGCAGCCGTACTCCTTCAGGATCCGGATCAAAAAGGGATTCGGTGTCGCTTTTACGGCAAAAAATTCCTTATATCCCGGATTCCAGGAAAAAGCCTCCCGCAATGCTTCCGCATTCTCACGAATCCCCCTCTCATCATAAATATGAAAGGGGGTTGGATATGTCTTTGTGATCTCTTCCACCAGTTCCCTGGTGACAAAAGCCTTTTTCTCCATCTGAATTCTGTTCTCCATTCCAGTTTCGCTATCTGTCTCTGCAGATACTGTTTTCCGTCTCCCCGGCAGCTTTTTGTGAAAAAACAGTTTTGTGTCTTTCCTATCTGTTTTCAATCTGCCAGTCTATGGGCTCCAGACCGTTTTCCTCCAGAAACCGGTTTGTCTGGCTGAAGGGCCTGCTGCCGAAAAATCCGTTGTGGGCAGACAGCGGACTCGGATGTGCCGCCTGCAGTATCAGGTGCCTGGGATTGTTCAGCATCTTCTTTTTCATCTGGGCAGGCCGCCCCCAGAGAATAAACACTATGGGCCTGTCCTGCTTGTTCAGGGCGCGGATGGCAGCGTCCGTAAATTCTTCCCAGCCCTTCCCTCTGTGGGAATTTGCCATATGGGCGCGCACCGTCAGCACGGTGTTCAGCATGAGAATTCCCTGGCTGGCCCATTTCACCAGATATCCGTTGTTGGGAATATAGCATCCCAGATCCTCATGAAGTTCCTTATAAATATTGACCAGGGAAGGCGGAATTCTCACATCCGGCTTCACGGAAAAACAGAGTCCGTGCGCCTGTCCCACATCATGGTAAGGGTCCTGCCCCAGAATGACCACTTTCACATCACTTAAAGGTGTCAGATGAAACGCATTGAAAATGTCATCCGCAGGCGGAAATACCTGGTTCGTATTATATTCCGTTTTTACAAATTCATACAATGTCTTGTAATACGGTTTCTGAAATTCCTCTCCCAGCTCTTCAAGCCAGTCATTTTGAATCATCCCCATCTCTTTCGTCCATCCTTTCCGCTGTCCTTTGTCCTATGTTTTCCGTTCTTCTGCCGCAGTACGGTCTGTCCGGACATATCTTACACAACTCCGGACATACCCGCCTGGGGCGGCACAACCCCCCAGGTTTTCACCCTGTTCTCACGCTCAGGCCCCTTTCCCGCAAATAAGCCTTCACCTGCGGGATTTCCAGCTCTTTATAGTGAAACAGGGAGGCCGCCAGCACCGCGTCCGCACCTGCCTCCGCCAATGCCTCATAAAAATGTTCCTGGCATCCTGCGCCCCCGGAGGCAATCACAGGTATATCCACCGCCGCCGTCACGGCCCTGGTCAGTTCCAGGTCATATCCCGCCTTGGTGCCATCCCGGTCCATACTGGTCAGCAGAATTTCTCCCGCCCCCCGTCTCTGCGCCTCCGCGGCCCATTCCACGGCATCCAGCCCGGTATCCGCACGGCCGCCGTTTTTATAAATATTCCAGCCCCGTTCCCCGGGCCGTCTTCTGGCGTCGATTGCCACCACCACGCACTGACTGCCGAACTTATCCGCGGCATCGCTGATCAGCCTCGGCGTATTGATCGCTGATGAATTGATCGATATCTTATCCGCGCCTTCTCTTAACAGCGCCTTAAAATCCTCGACCGTCCGAATACCTCCGCCTACCGTAAACGGAATAAACACCGTCTCCGCTACCTTACGGACCATATCGACGACCGTCCCTCTCGCATCGGACGACGCCGTAATATCCAGAAATACCAGTTCATCTGCGCCTGCCTTATCATATGCCCGTCCGATCTCCACCGGATCGCCCGCATCCCTAAGGTCTACGAAATTCACTCCCTTCACTACCCTTCCGCGGTTCACGTCCAGGCATGGAATAATTCTCTTTGTGTGCATACTAACCCCCATCTGCTTCCTTTATATACTAATGACAACTATACTGCCACAAGCTTCCTTGCATAATAATAACAACTATACTGCCACAAAATTCTTAAGTATCTGAATCCCTGCATCACTGCTCTTCTCAGGATGGAACTGACAGGCGAATACATTGCCCTGCTCCACAGAAGCATGTATCTGCGTGCCGTACTCCGTGACCGCCGTCACGATCTCTTCCTGTTCCGCCTTCAGATAATAGGAATGGACAAAGTACACATAGGGATCTTCGGGCAGATCTTGAAATAATCTTCCGCTGCTCTTAAATTCCAGTGAATTCCATCCCATATGCGGGATCTTAAGCCCCGGCGACTCCGGTATACGAAGGATCTCTCCCTTTAAGATTCCAAGCCCTTCCACACCCGGCGACTCATCGCTTCTCTCAAACAAAAGCTGCAATCCCAGGCAGATGCCGAGAAACGGAGTTCCCCGGTCCGCCACCTCCCGGATCACCTCACATAGACCATACTGCCGCAGCTTCTTCATTGCGTCTCCGAATGCCCCTACCCCGGGCAGTATGACCTTCCCGGCGCTTAAGATCTTATCCCTGTCTCTTGTTATGATCACTTCCTGCCCCAATAACTGCATGGCCTTCTCCACACTCTTGATATTACCGGCATCATAGTCAAGTATTGCTATCACCCTTCGTACCCCCGTCCTTCCTTCGTCTCTCTTTCGTCCATGAACCTATTTCCATAAGCCTATTTCCATGAACCTATTTCCATGAACCTATTGTACATCAAGTTCAAACCAGAATTCAACACCATTGTCGTAATTATTTACCCCGTACTTCTGATGGAAAGATTCCATGACCGCCTTCACGATCGACAGCCCGATCCCGTTGCCTCCGTACTCCCGTGTATGAGCCTTGTCCACCTTATAGAACTTCTCCCAGATATGCCCGATATCCGCGTCCGGGATAGGCGTTCCTGTGTTGAAAACAGTCACTCTTGCCCTGCCCTCTTCTATCCCTATCTTCACCTCCACCACCTTCTCCTGCTTCGCATGGTGGAATGCGTTGCTCACATAATTCTGCACGACCTGCTCGGTCTTGAACTCATCCGCCCACACATAGACAGGCTCCTTCTGCCGGAAGATCACAGAGATCCCTTCCTGCTGCGCTAAGATCTCCATACTCTGCAGGACGCCCTTCACAAGCCCTGTCAAATCAAACCGTTCAAACACAATCTCCTCATTACCGAACTCGAGCTGATTCAATGCAAGCAGATTCCTCACCATCTGGTTCATCTTCGCCGCCTCATCCATAATGACGTCACAGTAGAATTCCCGGCTCTGGGCGTCCTCGCTGACCCCCTCCTTAAGCCCTTCCGCATATCCCTGGATCAGTGCGATCGGAGTCTTAAGCTCATGGGATACATTTCCCAGGAACTCGTTCCTCATCTCTTCTAACTTCTCCTTCTGCTCGATATCCTTAAGCAGCCTGTTATTGGCGCCCTTAAGCTCTGATATGGTGCTTTCCAGCTTCTCCGACATCCGGTTAAAATTCGCTCCCAATTCGCCGATCTCATCACTGCCGCCGCTGGTATACTTAGCCTCAAAATCGAGATCCGCCATCTTCTCCGACAGCAGCGCAAGTTCCAGGATCGGATCTGTCAGCCGCTTTGAGAAATACCATACAGAGACCGCACCCATCAGCAGAAGCACGCTTCCGATAAACAGCAGAAAACGGTTGGATATCGCCGCGCTCTCCTTAATACTCTCTAATGGGCTCCTGATCAGGAATTGGCTCCCGTCTGTGAACTTCCCCCACATCTCAATATAATCCGTCTGATTCCACGGACTCCAGGACTGGGTGATCTGATAATTATCCGCACTTTCAAGGATCCTGCTGTCCTTCTGCGCCTGATTCAGCAGATATCCAAGAAGCTGGTTCTTAAGCTGCTCCTGGTCATGCACATTCGTGAAGAATCTGCCCGAACCATCCTCCACAAGAAAAGATATATTGTTCTTCTCCGCCAGATAGATCAGCTCTGCCGACGCCCCGCCGTTCTGCAGCGTCCCGTTCGACGCGGCAAAGCTCAATGCGTCATACATCTCAATAAACTGCGTCTTCTTATTCCCGATATAATACGGCTCAAGAAAACGGATATTGATAACGAAAAGCGCCGTCACAAGACAGATCATCAATCCGAGAAAAACAGTCATCATCTGACGCTTGATTGAATGCTTCATACCTATTCCACCTCAAACTTATATCCCATACCCCAGATCGTCTTGATATAATTCCCCTTGTCTCCAAGCTTGTTCCTAAGCTTCTTCACATGGGTATCAATGGTCCTCGCATCTCCGAAATAATCATAATTCCATACATTATTCAGAATCTTCTCTCTCGATAAGGCGATTCCCTGGTTCTCTATAAAGTATGTCAGAAGTTCAAATTCCTTATAACTAAGCTCGATCTCGCTGCCGTCTATCCTCACCTGATGCGCCGACTTATCAATGCTGATCCCGCCTGCATCCAGGGTGTGCTCCTCATCCAGCGCGTGTGCCCTTCTTAAGATCGCCTCCACTCTGGCGACAAGGATCTTAGGGCTGAAGGGCTTGGATATATATTCATCCACCCCCAGTTCAAAGCCCTGCAGTTCGTCCCGCTCGTCCGAACGGGCAGTCAGCATGATCACCGGCACCCGGGAATGCTCCCGGATCTCCCGGCACACCTGCCATCCGTCCATCTTCGGCATCATCACGTCCAGGATGACCAGCGCGATATCTTTGGCTTCATAAAAGATGTCCATCGCTTCCATCCCGTCCCCTGCTTCCAGAACCACGTATCCTTCCCTTACAAGGAAATCCCGGACAAGCTTGCGCATCCTGCTCTCATCATCAACGACTAAAATCTTTATCTTTTCCATAGGGCATCTCTCCTTTTGTGGTATAGTATACGAAAAAGATATGTTTCTTTTGTGAAATCCGTCCTCCATTTTTTGGATCATTCCACACTTTTCAGAGATTCCACCATGTTGATCTTCTTTAATTTAAAATACATCACAAAATTCACAAACGCGGAAAATCCGACGGTGATCAAAAATCCATACACAAAGCTGCTGAAATCGATATTCCGTCCGAACATGGCCGAATCGATTTCCACCGTCACAATGACAAACTGATGCAGAAACCTTCCAAGCACCATCCCCGCAAACGCGCCGAGTACGGTCAGGATCACATTTTCCCGGTAAACATACTGGGCCACCTCGCCCGGATAGAAGCCAAGCACTTTCAGCGTGGCCAGCTCCCTCTTCCGCTCCGTGATATTGATATTATTTAAGTTATACAGCACCACAAACGCCAGCATTCCGGCCGAGATCACCAGCACGACCATTACGATATTCAGACTCACCAGCATATCGTTGAGCTGGGACTCGATATCCTTTGTATAGCTTGCGCTTAAGGCGCCCTTTTCCTTTAACACGGACTCGCCCACATCCTCCAGCTCTTTTTCCTTTCCTTCTTTCATGATAAAGTAAACCGAATTGTATTCCGGCGCCCTTCCGTGTATTTCTTCATACAGGGCGGGAGACATGTAGAGGAAGTGCTGCATATAATTCTCGCAAATCGAGGAAATCCGAACTTCAATCTCTCCCTTTGCGTCGTCCTTGATCCAAACCCTGTCCCCTGGCTGTACCTGGAGCTGCTTCGCCATTTTTTCCGTCAGGATCACGCCCTCATCGTCCAAAGTATATGTCTCCTTTGTGATTCTGTCCCTGTGGATCACAAATTGGGAAAATTGCTCCGCATCCTCCGGGACATTCAGGTATACATCCTTTTTTTTGCCGCCATTGCTGATCGTCACCTGCTTGAGCAGGTTCAGCTCCGTCTTTTCCACCCGCGTGTCTTCCGTGAGCGCTTCATATGCCTGCGTCTTCTCTTTCCTGGACGCATCCTCATTCAGGATGATATTTCCGTCATAAATCTGCAGCTCATGATACTGCAGAAATCCGATATCAAAAATGGAATCCTTTAATCCGAAGCCCACCAGCAGAAGAGCCATGCAGCCCCCGATTCCAAAAATCGTCATGAAGAACCTTTTTTTATACCGGATCAGGTTCCGAATCGTCGCTTTCCATGTAAAATTCAAACGGTTCCAGATAAACGGAACCCGCTCCAGCAGAACCCGCTTCCCCTGCTTGGGCGCGGGCGGGCGCATCAGTTCTGCAGACTGCTCCCGAAGTTCCCGGTAACAGGAAAAAAAGGTTGCAAGCAATGTACATGCCAGCGCCGCCGCCGATGCCATCAGCGCATAACGGATATCGTACGGAATCACCACATTGGGAATATGCTCGTACATGATCTTATAGGCCGTGATGATAATATAAGGAAATACTTTTTCTCCGAAAAGCACGCCCACGATACTTCCCATGACCGTAGCCAGGCAGGCATAGCCCAGATATTTTCCCGCGATGGAATGCCGCTCGTATCCCAATGCCTTCAGGGTTCCGATCTGGATTCGCTGCTCCTCCACCATGCGGGTCATGGTGGTCAGGCTGATCAGCGCAGCCACCAGGAAAAACAGCACCGGAAACACTTCTCCGATGGCGCGCATCCTGTCCGCATTTTCCCCGTATCCTGCGTGCTCCGGCAGGTCGTCCCGGTCATTGATATACCATTTTGCGTGTTCGATCTTGCTGATCTCATCCTCCGCGTCCAGAATCTTCTTTTCCCCGTCCGCGATCTTGTCCTCAGCTTCCTCTTTTCCTTCCTGGTATTCTTTCTCGGCGTCTTTTAACTCCTGCTCTTTCTCTGCAAGCTCTGCCCGCGCGTCGGCAAGCTTCTTCTCCCCCTGTCGGAGCTGATACCAGCCGTCGTTGATCTGGGCCTGGGCATCCGCAAGCTGATCCCTTCCGGATTGGATCTGCCGCTTCCCGTCTTCAAGCTGGGAGAGCGCGTCATCCAACTGGGCCTTTCCCTCATCCAACTGGGCCTGGCCGTCGTCCAACTGGGCTTTTCCCTCGTCAAACTGAGCCTGGGCCTCATCGATCTGGGCCTGGGCGGCCGCAATCTGACGTCCGGCTTCTTCCAACTGCGGGCCTGCCGCATCCAGTTCCGCCTTTCCGGCCTCCAGCTGGGCTTTTCCGGCCTCCAGCTCTGTCTTTCCGGCTTCAAGCTGGGCCTGGGTATTCTCAAGCTGAGTCCGGGTCGCGCTGATCCGGGCTTCCCCTTCGGCAATCTGCCCCGCCATAGCCTGCAGCGCCGCAAGCGCCGCGTCATCTTTGCCGCCGGCGGCAACCAGGGCGTCGTACTCTGCTTTCTTTGCCTGATACTGCTCTTTTGCTCCGTTCAGTTCGCTGATTCCTTCATCCAATGCCTGGAACCCTGCCTCCAGGGCAAGGTATCCCTCATCCAACTGTACGCTTTTTTCTTCAAGAAGCTGCCGGTTCTGTTCGTATTCCCGCATGCCCCGCTCATACTCCGCTTTTCCCTGCTCATACTCCTGCTTCCTGGCATAAAATTCTTCTTTCTGTTCATTAAATTCGTCCAGCTGCCGGTTAAATTCCGCCAGCTTCTGGTTGAACTCCTCCAATTGCCCGTTATATTCTTCTACATGCAGGTTGTATTCCTCGATCTTTTCATTGAGCAGGTCGTTCTGCCGGTTCAGTTCCTCCGTGTTCCGGTCTACTTCATTTTGGCCGGAGATCAGGTCTGCACGGGAATTTTCCAGTTCTGCGGCAGAATCGTCCAGCTTCTTTTTTCCGTCCTTTAACTGTCTGTGCCCGTCGTCCAGCTTTTTCCTGGCGTCCTCCAGCTCCTTCTCAGCCTCTTTTTTCGCGTCTTTGAGCTCCTTCTTCGCATCATCCAGCTCTTCGTTCGCCTCGTCTATGATCTCCTGATACCTGGCATCCTCCTGCTTTTTGCGGATGGCCTCGACATGCGTCTTTACTTCCTCCACGCGGTCCGTATAGGGGGCCGTAAATTCCAGCAGTTCCTCCGCGCCCTCCACGGATGCATAAATTTCCGTATAGACATCCAGGGAAAAGCTTTCCTCCGGCACGCTGACAAAGCCGGCAATGCTCCCTGTGCCGATGGTTGTGCTTCCTCTCTGGAAGCCGATATAGCACGGGCTGCTGACTGTTCCTACAATGGTAAATGTATCCGTAGACAAGCTGTCCGTAATTGCGTCGTCCGTCCCCGATCTGAACGTAAGCCTATCCCCAATCTGAAATCCGCCGTCCATGAGGTAATCCGCGTCTACCACGCATTCGTCCTTCTCCTCGGGAAGCCTGCCGCTCTCCACGGTCAGAAGATTCATAGTCGGAAGGATGGACATGATATGTACCGCCTGCTGGCTGTCATTTGCCTGGCACAGGGCGTCTATGGAATATCCGTATTCTACCTTTTTGATCCCTTCTACCTTTTTCAGCGCCCGCACATCATCCTCTGTCAGTCCAAGGGTACTGATCACCTGGATATCGAAGAGCTTCTTTTCATCAAAATAGGCGTCCCCGGAATACCGCATATCCGGCTCCGCCGCCCGTATTCCGGAAAAAAACGCAACTCCGATTGCCACAATGAAAAAAATGGACATAAATCTTCCGAAGCTGGTTTTTATTTCCATGAAAAAATCTTTTCTCAGTGCTTTTTTACCCATATGTAAAACCTGCCGTTTTCTTTTTTTTCAGTTACTGCTCATGATCCTGCTGTTGTTACATGCTGCCTTACCATTCGATCAGGTCGATCGACAGCGGGTGTGTGTTTGTTTCCATGGCGGATACTTTTCCGTTCTTGATCTTGATCAGACGGTCCGCCATCGGCGCCAGCGCGGAATTGTGGGTAATCACGATCACGGTCATTCCTTTTTGCCTGCACATCTCCTGTAAAAGCTTTAAAATCGCTTTTCCCGTATTGTAGTCCAGTGCTCCCGTAGGCTCGTCGCAGAGCAGCAGCTTGGGATTTTTTGCCAGCGCCCGGGCAATGGATACCCGCTGCTGTTCCCCTCCCGAAAGCTGTGCCGGAAAATTGTCCAGCCGGTCGCCCAGGCCCACGTCCTCCAGAACTGTCTGCGCATCCAGCGGCTCTCTGCAGATCTGCAGAGCAAGTTCCACATTCTCCTTTGCCGTCAGGTTTGGAACCAGGTTGTAGAACTGAAACACAAATCCGATGTCGTTCCTCCGGTATCCGGTGAGCTGCCGCTCGTTATATCCGGTGATGTCCTCTCCGTCCACCGTGATCCTGCCGGTTGTGGCGGTATCCATTCCGCCTAAAATGTTCAGAACCGTGGTCTTCCCCGCCCCGCTGGGCCCTACAATCACCACAAACTCCCCTTTTTTTATCGCAAAATCAATCCCGTCTGCCGCCCGAATCTCCACTTCGCCCATCCTGTATACTTTCGTGATATTCTCTAGTTGAACAAACTCTGCCATAGATGTTTTCCTTTCGTTTTCTATAGAGTCTCATTATAGCATATAAAAAACCAAAGAAAACAAATTTCATATTTTTTTTATATAAGTTTGGATTTTGACCAGTTGTGTTTTGAAATCAACCAACTATCGAAAATCCATTGAAACTATTATCTGCTTTACTTATAATTGCCTTGTAAAGAAAAAGAAAGAGGTGATTATCATGCAGGTCGAAATTAAAATTGACAGTTCATATATTGACCCCAAAGTAATCATACTGACTGCTTCAATGACAGAAGATGTGAGTAATATTGTAAAAAAACTTTCAGAAAATGCCTCACAAATAATTTCTGGGTATAAAGGTGAAAAAATTGAAATATTGGAACAGACCGATTTAATTCGTATTTATGCAAATTCTGGAAAAGTTTTTGCAGTTACTGACAAAGGGGAATATATTCTTCGACTTAGGTTATATGAGATAGAAAATCGGTTACCCTCTAATCAATTCATTCGTATATCAAATTCGGAAATTATCAACTTAAAAAAAGTCAATAATTTTGATTTAAGTTTTACAGGTACAATTTGCGTTAAATTATCAAATGGAATAACAACATATGTATCCAGACGCTATGTTGCAAAACTAAAAAAGATATTAGGATTATGAGGTGAATGTTATGAAAAAGAAAATTGTGAAGCGTAGTCTTTTAGGGTTTCCACTTGGAATTACAATGGGCTATTTCATTACAATCTTGATTTCTCTTGGTTGGGCAGATGGATATTACTCGCCTTGTGTACCCGAACTTATATCCATTATGGGAAATGAAATCAATGCTGTCATTTTGCAAACAATACTTTGCGGAATCTTAGGTGTGGGATTTGCGGCAAGTTCAGTAATATGGGAAATGGATAGTTGGAGCATTGTAAAGCAGACAGGAATTTACTTTTCAATTATTTCCGTAATAATGTTACCCATCGCTTATTTCGCATATTGGATGGAACATAGTATAGTTGGATTTTTAGTCTATTTTGGGATTTTCGCTTTCATTTTTGTAGTTATATGGATCATACAGTTTGGGATAGGCAGATATAATGTAAGAAAAATGAATGAGAAATTGTTTCAAACGAAGGATCATAGAAATGAGTAAGCAGCAATGGATACTGTGTCCTGTCTGCCGCCGCTATGGGTAACGCCATAACGGCGGTTTTTCAATGCCTATCAGCTATCTCTGTCAAAGGACTTATCCGTTTTTCCATCTCCTGATTGTCTCCACATGCAGACGCATTTACAATAAGATCCGGCTCCTTATACATAAATAATAAGGGCTTTCACGCCACCTGAGAGTCCTTATGAAACATATACCAAAGTATAAAAATGGGAAACAATACGCATGCTGTCACCACACCCGCATCTGTTATCGTAAACATACTGAAAAATGACTCCTGTCTGCCTGCGCTCAAAGCGGCCTGCACAATCGCCGCAGCTCCTGCTGCCATGCCGCCCTGAATCAAACCCTCTTTCATTACCATCCAATACATCTCTTGTTTCTGGATGCCGATTTTATACATGATCTTAAAATCAGTTCTCCTGCTCAGCAGGTTCGTAAATACAGTATTGAAATAGACCAAAAGGCCAATCACCGCAAGGATAATGATAAAAAACCAGTGCATCACTTTCTGGCAGTGATCCGAATCAACGTACTTCTGTATTTGCCGGCCGGCATTGCGGAAGGAATATCCGTTCGTATCTGAAATACGCTCCAAGTT
>OFGX01001997.1_pt1 | contig 11280 bp, 9 predicted proteins | sample 1521831 | NCBI WGS metagenome assembly OFGX01 (sample SAMEA3504080, study PRJEB24116) | mouse gut metagenome | biome: mouse gut; feature: mouse-associated habitat; material: faeces | place: Denmark | collected 2011
CTCCACACATCCGCAGAGAACGACAGCCAGGATAAATTCCGCTGCCGGGTTTCTGCGGAATTTGTTTAACAGCAGCAGGATCATCACGCTTCCGCATCCATAGATCGGCAGCCAGGGCCCATGCATAACCCCGCGGTTGGCAAATTCGCCGTCTGTGATCAGGTGAAGGCTTACTTCCCACACCCATCCGGCAAAGGAAAGTGTAAAGAAGATCAGGATCACGGACCAGACGGAATAATACCGGAGGTAATTCTGGCTTGCAATCCATTTCCGTTTTTTGTGTTCCGGGATCGGGTACAGCCTGGTCGGATAAACCAGGCTTTCCGACGCCTTCTTATCGTATTCGAGCTGGAATCGGAGGCTCTGTTCTGTCTCCAGCGTCTCGATTGCCTGGCTTCGGCGGACGGTCACGCCGAATACCTCCGCTAAAATCCGCTGGAGGCCTTTTAACTGCGCGGTATCCGGTAATTTTCTGCCGTACTCTTCATACACATCGGAATACGTAAATTCCAGCATCAGAGGATCCGCATTTTCAAATAAATATGTATCGTTCAGCAGGTCAATATGTTCCGTTTCACGTTCCCGGCCCAGGCGGCGGAGCTCCGCATAATATTCCGCCAGCACCGCGGCTTTGTACGGGGCGGTGAAAAAGATATTGGAAAGCCCCAGAGTTAGGATTCCCAGCAGATCCCATCCAAAGAAGGAGAGCTCCAGCACAAAGCATTCCCATTTATGCCCGTTCATCAGTTTCCTGGACAGGGTGATCGCATCCATGGTTTTAATTCCAGGATTTTCCGCCAGGATATAGGGCACCAGATAATAGGAATAAGCTTTGATGATGCCGCCGACCAGGGTCAGCCCCCACAAAAGCGACAGGATGCCGGTCACAAAACGGGCGATTCCCACATGGCACCATTTTTTGACCCGCAGCAGGAACCACAGTCTCTGCGCCGGAACCTTTTCATAACAGCGCCCTTCCAGAAACATCCGCAGCATCACGGTTCGATAGACGCCGACCACAAAGATTTCCAGCAGGAACATCAGGGCCAAAGCGCCGACCAGCAAAATGATGACCGTGCCGCTGTCCGTTCCGGCCAGAGATCGGATGCCCAGCACCAGGGTCATCAGGTATGCGCCCGAGGATACCTTATTGACGACCGAAGCCAATACGCCCCGGCTCCGCCCCAGGACGGCGCGGGGATTGATCAGCGAATCCTCCACATACCGCGCTTCCGTTTCCCGGATCTTCTGCTCCTGGCTTTCCGCACTGTCCTCCGTGATCTCCACCATAAATTCCAGGAAAGAGGTGATGACGGCGCTGTAGGAGGTGGCGGTTGTCAGGGAGGCATCTGCCTCCGGGTCATTCATGCCGGACGACGTCAGGACGGAACCGCCTCCGAGTATGGACGAGACGATGCAAAGCAGTAAAAACAGCCAGTAGTGCCTTTTTAATATTTTTTTGGCACGTGCCTTTAAATTTTTTCGGATTTCTTTTCTTGTACGCAATCTGGTTCTCCAATCATTTGGTTTTTGTAACTGCTGAAAACATGGGCAAACACAAAGGGCTTTATTACGCTTTCAGCAATTGCATGTTTGAAAAAATGTATCCAGATAATCATACCTTAAAAACAGTGGCGTGGCAAGAAGGGGATGCACTCGGGTCAGGATCACTATGAACACGCGGTACTTTTGGAAAATAAGAACAGGCAGTTGAAATCTTTCTTGATTGTGCTATAATAAATAAATACCAAAGGAGGTGTGCGTTGTGATTCTTACAGATAAAAAAATAAGAGAACTGGCAGAAAATGAGCAGCTCATAGCCCCTTTTTGCGAAGAACATCTGCAGAGTGAATCTTATGATGTGACTATCGGTACTGAAATTACGGTGATGAAGAAGGAAATACGTTGTCTGGACATTTCTGAGCAGGGTGGTATTGACGGCATTTATAACCACATTGATATTTCTGGGGACGGTTATACTATTTCACCGAAGGAATATGTGCTTGTGTCGCTTGGTGAGACGATCAAGGTTCCGAACAATCTGACCGTTCATTTGCGTCCAAAGACGAGATATACGAGATTGGGACTGATCGTGAGTGACCAGCACTGCAACTCAACCTATACGGGGCACTTAAGAATTGGATTGTTTAACGCAACAGAATATCCGATTCGTATTCATACTGGATTTGCGATCGCCCAGCTTGTATTTGAAGAACTGGACGGAGTTCCATCTTCGGAAAAGCTGTATGAAAATAAGAAAAATGCACATTACCAAAATGAGAATGGGGCATTCAGAGGTGCAAAATTTGATGATGTTTTTTTGGACGCTATTTGGGATAAAATATTAGATTAATATGAGTGAATTAGATAAAGTATTAGATAAGGTGATGGAAATAAAGGCGGAATTGATTCAAGAAAGTGCTCCGGATGCGGATAAGGAAGAGTTGATTGCCGCTTTGAGAGATAAGAAAAAGCAAAGTATTATTTTGGAGATTAGAGAAGAATACAAAAAGGAACTGATTCGGGAGGCGAAGAAGGAAGTAAACGAAGAAGCCAATCGCCAAAAAATTGAAGATTTAAGGAATTTAATGTGGAGTGGATTCTTTTTGGCGTTTCTTGTTGGTCTTGCTGTGAACCAGGTGACAGACATAATTGGATATTATAAAGGCACAGTTGCGGTTGATGAAATATGGCCGACGGTAGCGTGGTCTGTTGCACTTTGCGGAGTTTGTATAGTGGCATATATCTATAACTTTTTGGTAAAAGCGATTTCTTTAATCAACAATTCAAAAAATAAAAAGAAAGGAACAAAATAAGGTTTCCTTTATTGTATTATGATGAGAAAAATAGAAACTAATAAAACGTACAGGCATTTTAAAGGAAAATATTATCAGGTGCTGCATATTGCAACGCACTCAGAATCAGGTGAGCTCTATGTCGTATATCAGGCATTATATGATGACTGCAGTATTTATGTAAGGCCATACAAAATGTTTGTGTCTGAAGTAGATCATGAAAAATATCCTAATGTAAAGCAGCGGTATAGATTTGAATTAGTAAAAGAATGAAGAAGGTTTTATTATATTGAAAAACCCGGAGGAATTGTTCCTCCGGGTTTTTCAATATACAGCTCTCATACAAATCCCCTGTGGATGATCCCCGTACTTTTCCCCAAAAATATTCACCCCGCCGATATTCACAGCGTCTGACTTAATACAGACCTTAAAGGAGATAAAAGGATGCTCATCCAATCCCACCGTGCTTAAACTGACCGCGGGGTTGACAGGCGACTCGTTGATATAGCCGCCGTCCTGCCGCAGCGAGATGGAGGTCAGAAGCCCGTACTGGGTGCGGCCCATGGGCCAGATGTCGGGCGTGCATTTTCCCCTTCTGACGCCGAAATCCCCGGGGCAGGTGTAGGTTCCGACTTCCTGGTCATTGATGTAAAATGTGATATCCGACGGCCAGTCCTCGCTGTAGCCCGGCGCTTCGGAGCATAGCTCCAGAGAAAAGGAAAGCTCCTGCAGGGTCAGCAGCCGGTTGATCTTGTTCGGAAAACGGTATTCCAGAAATCCCTGGCTGAACCAGATAAGCTGTGCATTCTGGCGCTCTGCGGAATAGAAGGAAACCGGGTTGTCGAAGCAGTCTATGATCCCTTCCATGCCGGCTAGGCCGCAGGTGGGGCTGACGTCAAAATTATAATAGCTGCCGACGGGCATCTCATAGAGATAGGAATGGTCGGCGGCGTCGATTTCGGTATCATACGCTTCCAGGTGGAAGGAAAGGATATGGCACATGCATACCCGCATGGAGCCCCGGATTCCCGGCTGGTTCTCCGTGATGATCAGGCCCGCGTCTTCCAGGCAGCGGATATGCATAGCTGTGGAGGACAGAGGGATCTGCAGGAGCCTTGCAATCTCCTGAAGGGAGAGGGGCTTGGTCTTGATCAGGTTCATGATGTCGATCCGGACAGGGGAGGACAGGGCCTTGCCGATGGCGACCAGATGCTCCTTGTGGCTGGCGGCAGCCAGGTTGAGTTCCAGATTTTTTTCTCCGATTATTTTGGGGGTACTTTGGATTGCTGACATAATCGTATTTCCTTTCTATAAAAGTGTAGTAAATAATACAAAAATATTGCAGGATAAATATTATGAAATAAATATATAAAATAAATTTGCTACATTATAAATGAAATAAAGAGGAATGTCAAGGAATATTGCACAAAATGACAATAAACAAATTGTGAAAATGAACTGAAATTGTAATTTTGCATAAAAAGTCATTGCGTTTGGAAAAAAACAGGAGTATAGTTTAATCATGGAACACGCTAAGAAAGACATGAAAAAGAGAAAAAAGCAAATAAAATAATAGAAATAAAGAGTGGATTGAGAAAAACTGAAACTAAAATAATGAATAAATTTCAAAAATAATGAAAACAAAATGAAATATATCAAAATGATAATTTCAGGAAAAAAGTCACGAACTGGGAAGGGGCGGGCCGGACAGCCTGCCGATCTGGCCGGTTACACAAAAATATGATAAAGGAACAGGTGGGGCAATGAGAAATGAATATCCGCGTCCGGATTTTGTTCGGGAGCAGTGGAAGAGCTTGAATGGAACATGGGATTTTTATGAAGGGCTCAGGGCCGGAAAGCTGCAGATCGAGGTGCCTTTCGTACCCCAGAGCAGGCTGAGCGGCATCGGCAGGACGCTGACCTCCGACGAGATCCTGTATGAGAGGCAGTTTACGGTGCCCCGGGAATGGGAAGGAAAACGGATTCTGCTGCATTTCGGGGCGGTGGATTACCGCTGCAGCGTATGGGTGAACGGGCAGTGCGCAGGTACCCATCAGGGTGGACAGACTCCGTTTACATTTGACATTACAGATTTTTTAAACGGGGTCGAAGAACATCTGCGGGTGTCGGCGGTGGATTACCTGTCGGACGAAGGGATTCCCCGGGGAAAGCAGTTCTGGAAGGACAGGGGAGAGTTTATCTGGTATACCCAGTCCAGCGGAATCTGGCAGTCCGTCTGGATTGAGCCTGTGGAGAGCGCCCACATGGAATGGATGCATTTTACACCGGATATTGACAAGGGAACGGTGGAGATCACGTACCAGGTATCTGATCACACGCCGGACCCCTTCCTGATCGAGCTGGATATCCGGTTCCGGGGCAGCCAGGTGCATACCGGAGTCGTGGAAGGAAAAGGCAAACGGGGGAAGATCATCGTAGATGTGTTCCACAACAAAGCGCTTTGCGGCGCATTTCATTTTACAGGCTGGTACTGGTCGCCGGAGCATCCCTATCTGTTTGATGTGAGTGTGAAGCTGAAAGACGGGGAATGCTGCTGCGACAGCGTTGAGACGTATTTCGGAATGCGCAAGATCCATGTCCAGGACGGAAAAGTTTATCTGAACAACCAGCCTTATTATCAGAAGCTTCTGCTGGATCAGGGATATTGGAAGGACGGCCTGATGACCGCGCCGGACCAGGAGGAATACGCCGAGGACATCCGCAAGGCCAAGGCGATGGGATTCAATGGCTGCCGGAAGCATGAGAAGGTGGAGGACCCGGTATTTCTATATTGGGCGGACAGGCTGGGATTTCTGGTGTGGGAGAGCATGGCCAGCTTCTGGAGTTTTACACCCCAGGGAGGAACGGCCTTTGCGGAAGAGTGGAGCCAGGTGATCCAGAGGGATTACAACCATCCCTGCATCGTGCTCTGGAATATGATGAATGAAAGCTGGGGCGTGCCGCGCTTATACGACAACCGGCAGCAGCAGCATTTCGCAAGATCCATGTACCATATGGCGCGGGGGCTTGACGACACCAGGCTGGTGATCGCCAACGACGGCTGGGAAATGACGGAAAATGACATCTGCGCGTTTCACACCTACAAGCACGGGGAACAGGATGAACCCAGGCAGCAGGAGCGTTTCCGCGCAGGAGTCCGAAGCCTGGAGGGGCTGTCGGGACTGGTGGAAAGACCCCTCTTTGCGGAAGGATTTTCCTACGAAGGGCAGCCCGTCCTGCTCACCGAGATCGGGGGCATTGCCATCCGGGCGGAGCATACCGGAGGCGGCGCGGCCGAAGAAAGCTGGGGCTACACAGGCGCCGACAGTCCGGAGGCATTTCTGGAGGTGTACGAACGTCTGATCCGGGATATCTACGATTCGGATCTGCTCTGCGGATTCTGCTATACCCAGCTGACAGATATCGAGCAGGAGCAGAACGGCCTGCTTGACGAGATGCACCAGTATAAGGCGGATGCCGATAAAATTCGAAAGATCAACGACAGCAAGGCAACAACCGGCTCATTTTCAACGGTAGATTAGGCACACAGTGCAGACATGGAAGACCTGCTTTTCAGACAGGTGATTCTTGAAGGGGGATGCTTATGAGAAAAACGATATTTGTGCTGCTGGACGCATGCCAGTATGACGCGGGGACAAGAAATCTGGGATACCTGGAGCACCTGATTGATTATGGAAAAGGGGCGAAGTACAAGGTTCGGGGCGAACTGCCCTCCCTGTCAAGACCCATGTACGCCACGCTGCTGACAGGGCTCCCGGTTTATAAGCACGGCATTGCGGCAAATGAAACCGTCCGGGTGCTGGGCTGTGACAATCTGTTTTCCATGTGCAAGTCCCAGGGCGGGGTTACGGCGGCCGCGGCGTATCTGTGGGTCAGCGAGCTGTACAACCATGTACCGTTTCGTCTGGACAAAGACAGGATTCAGATTCACTCGGGCGGCATGATCGACACAGGGATCTATTACTGGGAGGATAGTTACCCGGATTCCCATCTGTTTGCCGACGGGGAATATCTGAGAACACAATACGACCCGGATTTTATCCTGTATCATTCCATGGGAATCGACAACCAGGGGCACCTTAAGGGCGCAGGGAGCAAAGAGTATGAGGGGGCCATTGCAGCAGCAAATAACATTCTCTCCCTGCTGATGGAAACTTGGATGCAGGAAGGATACCAGATCGTCATTACCGCGGATCACGGGATGAACGAACTGGGGATTCACGGCGGCACCGACGCGGAACAACGGGACATTCCGCTGTACATTTTCAGCAGCGCGGTGAAGGCCGGGCGGTTTGAGGAGGATTACATTTCCGAATTGAATGTGGCGCCGCTGCTCTGCCGTCTGCTGGATATTCCGGTTGCCCCGGGAATGACAGACCTGGGAGAAATCGCGCTGGCGTGAGGAGAAAGAGCTGTAATGATAAAGTTATGAATGTACTCAAAGGAGGAGGACGCAATGAAAAAGAGAGCAAGATTATGGAGCATATTATTGGTATCGGCAATGACCGTATCCATGCTGGCAGGCTGCGGCGGCGGAGAGGAAAAAAAGAATGACGCGCCTATGCCCGAGGTGGAGGTAGACCCGGACGCGAAGGTGGAGCTCAACGGAGAGGAAATGTCCCTGGCCGACCTGGTTTCCAAAGCCCAGGAGGAGGGGGATATCCAGTCTGTGGGTATGCCCGATGACTGGGCCAACTGGAAAGGCTCCTGGGAAGGGATCAACACCACATACGGCCTGACCCACGGGGACGTGGACATGACATCCGCAGAGGAATTGTCGCAGTTTGCGGCGGAAAAAGACGATCCCACAAAGGATATCGGGGACATCGGACTTTCCATGACGCCGGAAGCCATCAAGCAGGACGTGATCGGTTCCTTCAAAGCTTCCACCTGGGATCAGTTTCCGGATTGGGCGAAGGATCCGGAAGGCCGCTGGGTGATGCCCTACACCGGTTCCCTTGCATTTATCGCAAATACGGAATTTACCGACGGTAAATGCCCGGCTTCCTGGGAAGAAGTGAAGGACGGCGACTACCTTGTATCTGTAGGAAATGTTCTTGCAGGCGCGGCGTCGCAGGTGGCGGTTTTATCCTGCGCGATTGCAAACGGCGGTTCCCTGGATGACGTTCAGCCGGGTATCGATTATTTTAAGGAACTGGCAGAGGCCGGAAGGCTGGACACGGGGGACACCTCCTCCGCAAGGCTTGCAAGCGGCGAGATGGTTTGCTGCGTGGGCAATTATGACTATTCCGTCCTGTCATGGCGGGACAATATCGTGGCAGAAAATCCGGCCATGAAGCTGGACATCACGATCCCCTCCGACGGTTCCGTAACAAACGGATATGCGCAGATCATCAACAAATACGCGCCTCATGCCAACGCGGCAGGGCTTGCCATCGAATATCTCTGCAGCGACGAGGGAGCCATCGACCGTGCGAAGGGGTATGCAAGGCCGACGAAGGAGGGAGTAGAGCTTCCGGAGGAAGTGGCAGAAATACTGCTGAGTGACGACCTGTATGAAAACTGCACCAATATTTCCGACGTGGAAAGCCTGAACAGCGCATGTACAAAAATCGCGGAGCTGTGGGAGCGGGAAGTGCTTCCTCTGGTTCAGTAAGGCGGCTTTAAGGCAGAGGGGTCCGGCAATGGGGCGGGCTCCTCTGACCAATAGGGAGATCTATATGAAAACAAAATACAAGATCAAAAATCTGTGGACGATGGTTCCGCTGCTGGTTCTGGCCGCTCTGTTTATCTTTCTGCCGATCCTGAGTATGATCAAACAAAGCTTTACGATGCCGGAGGCCGGGACCTTCACGCTAAACAATTATAAGACGATATTTACGGACTCTGTTTACAGGGTTGCCACGGAAAACAGTTTATACTTGTCATTTCTTTCTACGATCATCGGGCTGATCCTTTCATTCCTGATTGCGTATTCCGTAAATGAGCTGGGGCAAAAAGGCCAGGGACGTATTTTATCCCTGCTGAATATGGTGTCAAACTTCGCAGGTCTGCCATTGTATTTTTCCTTTGTTGTTATATTAGGCAATACCGGTATTTTCGTGCTGGCGCTCAAAGCCATCGGGATCGAGCTGGCGACGGTGTTCAAACTGTATTCCATGCAGGGGCTGATGCTGATGTTTATTTACTTCCAGATTCCGCTGGGAAGCCTGATGCTGGTTCCTGCATTCCAGGCGATTCAGCCGGCATGGAAGGAAGCGGCGGAACTGATGGAGGCGTCTTCCTTTCAGTTCTGGACCAGGATCGGGATTCCGGTCATGCTTCCAAGCCTTTTAGATACCTTTGCGCTTTTGTTCGCCAATGCGATCACTGCGTATGCCACCGTGCTTCTGCTGGTGACCACCAGTATCCCGCTGCTTCCGGTCAAGATTACGACCATGTTCACCGGTGAAATAACCCCTCAGCGGGAGATGGGATCGACGCTTGCAATCTGGATGATCGTGATCATGCTTGCCGTGATCTGCGGCTGCAACCTGTTGAAAAAGCTGCTGTATAAAGGAGGGAGCGGATCATGAAACGCAAGAAAACATTTCCCTATGTTGTGCTGACACTGACGTGTATTTTTCTGCTGATTCCCTTTCTGGCAACCCTGGTGTACTCCTTTACCGTCGGCTGGACCAAGCTTCTTCCTGCGGGCTGGACGTTAAAATACTGGGGCCAGGCATTTACGGAGCCGGAATTGTGGCCCGCGATCCTGCGGGGCGTGCTGATCAGCATCCCGCCGATCCTCATCTGCAATGTGGTGGTGATCCTGGCGCTTTACACCTCAGTGGTCTATTATCCGAAGCTGGAAAAATACATCCAGGCCATTTGTATGGTGCCAAATTCCTTAAAGGGCGTTATTATCGCGATTCCGGTACTGGCGCTTTATGCGGGAACACCCACGATTTTTTCCAACAGAATGGTTATGCTGGTCTGCATTTACAGTATTTCCATCCTGCCCTTCGTGTACCAGGGAATCCGAAACAATCTTCATGGGATCAACGTGACGCAGCTCCTGGAAGCGGCCGAGATCCTTGGAGCCGGCAAGCTCTACGCGTTTGTGCGCATCGTGCTTCCCAGTATGCTGTCGGGGATTCTGGTCTCCTCACTGCTGGCGCTGTCCACCGTGTTCGGAGATTTTGCGATCATCAAGATCATTGCAGGAAATAAATTCGAAACCGTGCAGATGCTTCTTTACAACAGCCGTGTGATCGTGCTCCAGTACCAGTGCGTGATCGTAATTATCATGTTTACCGCTACACTGGTTATTTCGCAGACGGTATTCAGGTTTCAGAATAAGAAAAGGGGTTAGGTGAAAATAGATGTCATACATAGAATTTAAAAATATCCATAAGCGGTTTGGCGACGCCCATGTGTTACGGGGGATTGATCTGCACATCGAGCAGGGGGAATTTGTGACACTGCTGGGGCCGTCCGGCTGTGGAAAAAGCATGACATTAAAATGCATTGCAGGCATCGAAACGCCCGACGAGGGCATGATTCAGATTGGTGGAAGGGTGCTGTATGATGCAGCTGCAAAACAGAATGTAAAGCCCCAGCTGCGCAGGACCGGGTATTTATTCCAAAACTATGCGCTGTTTCCGTCCATGACAGCTGCACAGAATATCGGGGCCGGCTTAAAAGGAACCAGAAAAGAAAAACAGAGACGGATTGATGAAATGATAGAAAGATTTCATTTAAACGGGCTTGCAGGGCATCTGCCGTCGCAGCTGTCCGGCGGGCAGCAGCAGCGTGTGGCGCTTGCAAGAATTATGGCCTGCCAGCCTGAGGTGCTTTTGCTGGATGAGCCGTTTTCGGCAATGGATGTCTTTTTAAAAGACCAGCTGCAGCAGGAACTGCAGGAGATGCTGGAAGATTATCCGGGTATTGTGATACTTGTATCGCACAGCCGGGACGAAATTTACCGGTTTTGCGAGGAGCTTGTTATCGCAGGCGGGGGAAAGAAAATCATCCAGGGCAGGACAAAGGATATCTTTACACAGCCTGTATACAAAGAAGCAGCAAGGCTGACAGGCTGCAAGAATTTTTCAAAAATCAGGATTTGCAATGCCCATACCGTGGAAGCATCCGACTGGGGGATTACGCTGCATTTTCAAAATGCTGTGCCAGCAGATGCAGGCAGTATCGGATTCCGCGCGCATGACTTTGTGCCTGTCTGGGGGAACAGAACCGGAAACAGCATCCGTTTTCATGCCGTGGAAAGGGCAGAGCTGCCGTTTGAATATCATTATTATTTTATGCCGGAAAACGGCAGGGAAGACGAAACGCACAAAATCTGCTGGTTTGTGCAGCGGGGAGAGCTGGCCGGGCTGGAACAGCGGGGAATGCCCGATTACCTGAGGCTGCCGGAAAATAAAATCATGTTTTTAAAAGACTGAGAACGGAAGGAAAAACGTATGGAATTTACGCATTTTGACAAAAACGGAAATGCTGTCATGGT
>OFGX01001998.1_pt1 | contig 11276 bp, 10 predicted proteins | sample 1521831 | NCBI WGS metagenome assembly OFGX01 (sample SAMEA3504080, study PRJEB24116) | mouse gut metagenome | biome: mouse gut; feature: mouse-associated habitat; material: faeces | place: Denmark | collected 2011
TGACGATAAAAATATACATAATAATCTGGTAATCGAAAAAATTTTCTAATTGGATTTACAAAAAATCTAGCATACCACATTGGAAAAGGCACTTTACATTCTTTACTCTGAAAATCGGCAATTTCTGATGTAATAGTTGTCGGAAAGTCGTATGCATAACACCTATAAAGACTATCAGCTAAAATTTTAATCATCGGCATATACTTTTCCTTTAATCCGGTGTTTTCCAATGATCCGTCTAACGCAACTGAAATTAATCCCATTGAATTCTCCTAAAAAATTCTTCTGTTTTTTTCATTCTCAATGTATTCTGATGCCGTAACAAATCGCACATTATCTAACCTTGTCAGCTCTTTCAAAAATGAATGATATTTGTTCCGATAAGAATGCTGTATATCATCCATTACTCCAAGCAAACGATAATGTGTTGTAACAATAAAACAGCCATTTTTTTTGAGTCTAGCTTCTGCCTGGCTCATTATATAATCAATAGATTCCCAAGAATTGAAGGTGAATCCAAGATAGGTTTTAATTCCATTTCCGTGAATTGTTACGGGAAATTGATTTTTTAAATGTATTTTTAATCTTTCTTTGATTTCTAAAGGGTGTTGAATTAAAGATGCTATCTTCTCTCTTTTATGGCGAAATGCTGTCGGCGCTCCAGAAATAATTTCTTCTCCTATATAATTTATATAGCGTCCGCACTTTGTGTCAAAAGTATTTGAGGGAGGAATAAATACTTTAATTTTTGAGTCAAAAACCTTTTCTAAGTATTCTTTTCCATCTCTTATAGTACGCAGTCCGATATTATCGCTATACATCTCTGCACCGGCTTCATTATATCTATGGGAAACTCCATGCTGTGCAATTTCAATTTTATTAAGAAGAATCATCTGCTTTAAGCCATTTACTAATTTAATGTTATTTCCAATAGGATGCAGCATATGATACTCTGCCAATTCTTTTACCCCGGCATTTTTTTCCCATTTTCTTAAAGATTGGTATTTATTCTTTCCATCCCTTTCAAAATCTAAAATTTTTCTTTCGGATCCATGAACAAATGGGATAGTAGCCAATGTAATCGGTAAATTCCCCCAAAATTCGCCATATCCACTTTCCAATTCTTCCAACGTGGTATAATAGTTGGTGTCATCATCTCTCAAACAGATTATTTTTTCCATAAAAAAATCACCTCATGTTATATGCAATAGTCATTGCAGCTTACTCCATATATTAACATATTGACTTGCAATTTTTTTGCTGTTATGAACCTTTTCAACATAAGATCTTGATTGTCTTCCGAATTCAACAAATTCATTTCGATGTTCAATTACTTGCTCTATGGCATCTTCAATTTGATTTACATCAGGCAAAATAGATACGATGGGGCATTCTTCATCTATTAATCTTCTCATTTCAGGTCTTGCACCAGATAAAACAATTTTTCCTTGAGCCATGGCAATTAAAGCATTAATTCCATAGCCATAGCAACAGCATTGATCAATCACAATATTAGTTTTACTCATTACTTTTACATATTCAGTAAACGGCAATTTTTCATATGTATGTATCTCAACTAAATTTCCATATTTCTTTTTAATCCGTTTGAGAGCCTCTAAAATAAATGGGCTTCCCTTTTCTCTTGGACGGCTTATTCCATGAAACAAAACAACTTTGTCCTTTAAAAGATTATCTTGATAGGTTATTTTATCTACAGAACAGGGCATAGGAATAAAACAATTTTTTGTGTTCATATCTTGATAACCGACTATATATTCATAGGACCCAGAAATAATAATATTACACCGGTCAACAAATCTTTGTTCATTCCGCCTTATATATTTACTAAAAATATTTTTTCCTGAATACAAATACCGCAGCTTATTATCATAATCTAATGCATATTGAGTGAGAAGCCCTTTTCTATGCGCATCATAAAGTGCCATATCTCCGCCAACTGCACATAAAGAAACAAGGCCATTTCCTTTTATTATTTTATCATTCATAAACCAATTTATACAGTCTGGATATAGTCTTGGATTAACAAATTGCACAACGTCATAACCTGTTAAACTTTGAGCAATACGATATGCACTCCATCCTCCTGAAAGGGCTTTTGATATTTTATTTTTTCCTTTGATAGAAAAAAGTTGGATATCTGTGCCTGGTATTTGTTTCCAAGTGTCACCGGTTGACGCAAGGACTACGTCATGGCCAAGAGATTCTAATCCATCTTTAAGATACTTATGAAAAGAGCTAAATTCACCAACTAAAAGTATTTTCATCTATTTATTCACTCCTGATCCCCATAAATACATACTGACCTCCTAATGAATATATTCTTCCTTCAATAAATGACAGAATTCTTATTGTAAAAAACAAAATGGTAATACAGTTAATTGGTATCTTTAGACTTCTTTTGCTAAATTCTCTTATCTGCAATATCATCAAAAAGATATATGGCATTACCATCAACATAATCCGATAAACCATAGCATATTTTAATTGTAGAATAATAAGTGGCATGAATATTGTGATGATAATCAATAAATTACGGTTTTTTATATCTGTTGAAAAACCTCTTGTTGTAATATTACAGAACATTACATAAATATACGAGATAAATAATGCGCTGGAAAAGGAGCCGCCTTCTATTGCATAACGATAATATCTTCCATATGTAATCTGTGGAACAATTATTATTAAAAAACTTATTAAGATAAAATAACAAACAGAAATCAATGTCACATTCTTTATTACTATACGCCGCGAAGAATGCTTAATAATATAATATATTATAATTATTAAAGCATTAATGATCCCTGTAATATGTATTAAAGAAGCAATAAATGTAATACACCACGCATGTTTATATTTGCTTTTGAATAAAAAATCAACAACAAATATTGTCAAAAACAAAGCCCATATTGTTCTAAGTGTATTAAAGCTTTCCAAAAACAAAAGCATTACACAAAGATTTCCCCAAAAATACCAAACATTTTGCTTGATCAGTTTACAATACTTTATTACACAAAGTGACATGGATATATAAATGATTACCAGCATTATTTGAAATGAATGAGTAATACGTGCAACACTCCATGCCAGAAGACAATATAATGGCTCCTGTCGTGTAAACTCCAGATAGCTCAAGTATGACATATGATATGCAGAATGAAATAAATTTTTATAATTAAGTGTATCATTTCCTCCAATAATTCTTCCGTCAGGTAGAATCACATTTGTACGGAATGAGCAAAAAACAACAATAATGCATATCAAACTTGATTCAAGCAAAAATAGCCATATTAGATTTATTCTATTTTTGTAACTGCTATACCAGCTTTTAGATATATTAACCATTAATACTGAACAGCATACAGAAAATAATAAGTATGGTAAAGCTAATGTAAAAATTTCCATTGGATATTATTCCTTTACCGCTTCAGACGACATGTATTCTTCTGGTGAATAATAAACAACCCTTGTTCCTCCTGTTTCAAATTGAAAGGGAATATGTAATAGATCTTTCATAGCTTCTTTCACAGCATCCTGTTTTTCTGGCTGAACATAAAAAACAAGAAATCCACCCCCGCCGGCACCAAGAAGCTTACCTCCAAGAGCTCCGGCTTTTATACCTCGCTCATATAATCCATCAATATTGCTTGTTGAAACAGCTTTTCCTGTTTGTCGCTTCAACTGCCAAGTATGATCCAAGAGTTCGCCAAATTCATCCAAATTCCGGCTTTTATCTGTCAATATTTTCTCTGCTTCATCTACAAGAGAAAGCATTTTTTCTAACATCTCTGTCTTTTTTTCGCTTGTATACAAATTGACCTTTTGTATTTCTGAGGAGAAGCGAACAAAGCCTGTAAAAAACAACAACAAATTCTGCTCTAACTGTTTTTTTCGACTTGGATTAATGATTACTGGTAATACTTCAAATCCATCTGCGCTAAAATTGATTCTATTAAAACCACCATATGCTGCAGCTATTTGGTCCTGCCAACCACCCGCTTCTTTACAAAGAACACGTTCTAGATAAATAGATTCATTTGCAAGCCTTTTTTTATCTGCATATTTACCCTTTAACGAATAAAACGCATTTAACATTCCTACTGCAAAGGAGCTACTGGTTCCTAATCCTGATTTTGCAGGAAGATCAGAATCGTAAGTAAGTCTTAATTCATGCATATCAAGCATTTCCATCGCATTCCGAATTAGTGGATGCTCAATATCATCATATTTGTTTACATATTCCATTTTCGAATATGTCAAATGCGTTTTATAATCAAAAAATCTTGGAAGATGACGAACCGTTACATAACAGTATTTATCAAAGGTTGTAGACAAAACAGCGCCTTTGTTTGTTTTAAAAAAACTTTCTATATCCGTTCCTCCGCCAAAAAAAGACATTCGGAACGGTGTCTTTGTAATAATCATTCTTTTAATCAGCCTTTATTATCTTGTTAGTAAGTGTGTACCTTTTTTTACTCTACTGCGCCAATAATCGAGAAGATCATGCATAGTTGTCTCAAAGCTAATTTCAGGTTCCCAACCAGTATGCATCTTAAATTTTCTGCAATCAGGCACTTGCAGATCAGCATCTATTAACCGCAAACGCTCGGAATCAGTAACAATCTTTATCTTCTCTTTTTTTGTGCTGAAAGAAATTAGTGTATTTAGTGTATCACCAACTTCACAAGTATAAGCTCCGCCAATATTGTAATACTCGCCGGCTATGGGATTAACTGTTACAAGCATGTAATAGGCTCTAACTGCGTCCCGAACATCAGCATAAGTTCTCAGACTTTTCAGATTTCCAACCATAACATTGGGTTCAATCATTCCAGCTTCAATCATTGCAATTTATTTTGCAAAGGTTGATTCATGAAATACATCACCGCGTCGGGGACCTGTATGTGTAAACATTCTCGTAGTTATTACAGTTATTCCATATGCTTCCGCATAATAGCGTCCAAGCAGATCTGTTCCCACTTTACTGATTGCATATGGACTTGCGGGATGAAATGAACATTCTTCGTGAATGCCGCTTTTCGGCTTCTTTTCTGCCGGAATTTTTCCAAAAACTTCAGAACTAGCACATACATGAACAACAGGCTTGTAGTTTTTATCATTCCTCATCTCTATTCTTATAGCTTCTAATAATCTACATGTACCAAGAATATTTGTATTTAATGTATCAATAGGAGCTGTAAAGGATGTGAGAGGATAACTTTGTGCTGCAAGATGGAAGATGTAATCCGGCTTAATGTCATTTATTATTTTAATAAGTGATATAGAATCATTTAAATCAGCATACTCAAAAAACACGCGCTCCTTTTTATTAACTCGATCTAAAAGATGTTCTACATTATCAAGTGGGCTGCGCCAACGGCATACACCATAAATATTCCAATTTGTATTTTCCAGTAAGAAATCAGCAAGATGTGATCCTACCATTCCAGTAATTCCGGTAATTAATGCTTTTACCATACTTCTAATCCTTCCAGTTCTTCTTGTATTTTTTTTGTAAAGCTTTGATTTTTCAAAATATTGTATTTATATAAATACAAACTGTTCATCTGGGTTATCTCGGGACGATTTCTAAAGAATCCGTCTTCTGGATGTAAAATAGAATATTTTAAACGATTTTTCAAAATTATGTTTAATTCATCAGCTATCCTAATCCGGCTAATAAGCTCTGTACCTGCAAGGTTCAATACAAAAGGTGCGTATTTATCAAAATAATATAGGAACCAAGTTATCACTTTTGCTACATCAGATATTGTTATGCAGTTGCGATAAAATGGATGGAATATTTCTGCAACTTCATTATTACGAACACAATTCAGGCAATAGGAAATAAACTTGTCATTAGCTGATATTACATAGGATAATCTAATAGCTCTAAAATAAGAATTTTTTCTAAATTCATCTTCTATGGTTTTCTTCATTTTTCCATAGGGAGTAGACGCCTTCGTTTCTGATTGTTCTGTGTAAATATGTCCTGGTATGCTGCCAAATACTGCATCACTGGAAAAAAACAGGACTTTGCATCCTCGATCAATGGCTTTTTGGATAAAATACTTTGTTCCTTCGACATTTATTTTCCAGCAAAGCTCAAAATGATTTGCACAAAAATCAGGACCAGATATTGCAGCTGTAAAAATGACAAAATCAGTTGAATTAAGAAGACAGTAGTCAAATTTATCTGGTTCTGATAGATTAAGATATGTATCTGCATTGATGGTTTGATCAATCGTTAATATCTTGGAGATATTTTTGTCTTGCTTAAAATATTTTATCAAATATGACGCTATGTATCCACAGCTTCCCACTATTGCGATTCTCATATTATCCCTTTACAATAACAACTCATCAAATAGTTTATAATATTTTTTCTCCATTATTTCCATGGTATATTTTGTCTCTACAAGTTCCACTGCTCCCATGGATAGCTTTGCCCTTAAAATGTCATCTTCACAAAGACGTTGCATTGCCAGAGCCATCTGATCAACTTTATTTGGAGCGACTGTTAAGCCACTTATTCCATCTATTGATACTTCCGGCACTCCACTGTTAAGTTTTGTATTGATTACAGGTTTTCCATATGCCATAGCTTCAATTTGAACAATAGCAAATGACTCTGCCTTAGATATTGACGGAAGGACTAAAAAATCACTTTTCTTAATATATTCAGCCTTTTCTTCTTCTGTAACAGAACCAGCGAATGATATATTATGTAAATCTAATGTTTTAGCTAACAGTTTCATGTCCTCTAATAGTGGTCCATCCCCTACTAAAGTCAATGAATAACTATCATTTTGGATTCTTTTATAAGCTTTTAATAATAAATCTATACCTTTATACCATACAAAACGGCCTATAAATAAAATGTTCCTTTTTTCTTTTGGTTTTTCATCCTTGAATGAAAGATAGTGTTTCTTTCCTTCTACTTCCCATTTTTTGTCTACGGCATGAGGAATTACAATACATTTGTTTCGATAAGGCTTTAAGAAATCCGACCCGTTGATATTTCCCTCTGCGCATACTACAATTTTATCAGCAACATTTAGCGAATGCCTAATGAAAGGCTCGTATATCTTTGATAGTAGCTTATGTTTATTTTTAGCAAAATCACAATGCCACCAATAAAGTTTCTTACCTTTAACTAATCTCAAGTATATTGCAAGATCTATCATTGGATACGGAAAATTGCAAATTACTATATCCGCATTTTGAGTTCTTTTCTTTGTCTCTAACAAAAAGGATGGGGAAATAGGTGTTGATGCTATATCTGCAAGCATAGTACATCGAGTAATTCTAATGCCTTTATACATATCATGAACCATTGGTAGTTTGGAATCTGGGCGACATACAATAATTTCTTGTCTATAAGGGGTTTTTATCAATCCCTGTTCATATCTATTATTACTCCAATTTTTGAAGCAATAAGAAACTGTTTCGACTACTCGTGCAATTCCACCACCATTATCTGGCCAATATAATTTAGATAATTGTACTAATTTCATTTGATTGTTCCTAGAATTGTTTTTTGTATATGATGTCCAGCAATTGAAAACACCAGCACAATAAATTCCTTTTTAATAATTTTTATTTTTTCTATATGAAAATCTATATCTTTTCATATGACGCTTTTCCTTTAACGGAATCTGAAAGTTCTTTGCTAAACCCTTCCGTACTCTCCTTCATAAACAACACCTTCACCGTCTTAAAGATAATCCCCACATCCATCATCAACGAATAATTCTGGATGTACATCAAATCCAGCTTCAGCTTATCATATGCTGATGTATTATACTTCCCATACACCTGCGCATACCCCGTTAATCCTCCCTTCACCTTCATCCGGTAACGAAATTCCGGGATCTGGCGGGTATAAAGCTCCACATGCTCCACACGCTCCGGCCTGGGGCCCACAATGCTCATATCCCCCTTCAGGATATTCAAGATCTGAGGCAGCTCATCGATCCTTGTGGCCCGGATAATCCTTCCCACCGGGGTTATCCGCGGGTCCTCATCCGTTGCTGGGATGGAATGCCCTTCCTTCTCCGCATCCTCCACCATGCTCCGGAACTTGCAGATCCGGAACACCTTCCCGTCCTTGGTGCACCTCTCCTGAAAGTAAAACACCGGGCCCTTATCATACAGCTTAATCGCCGCTGCTGTTATCAGAAACACCGGAGACAATAAAAAAAGTGCTGCCAATGACAGCACAACATCCATCCCCCTTTTCAGGATCCTCTGCTCAAAAGACAGCCCGTGATTTCTTGACAGCAGCAGCGGCGTGTCAAATAAATGCAGGCTTTCTGAGCTGCGGATTAAGATATCGGATATTTTGGGGGTGGTATAGGTCCGGATGGACCTTTGATAACAGTACTTTAATATCACATTCCGCACTTGGGAGGGGATATCGCAGATCACCACCCCTTCGTACTTTTCGATTTTTTCTTTGATTGCCGTTATGCCGGCTTTATCCATGGCATCAGGCTCCTCCATCCCGGATGCTCTGCCCATGCCATTTCTATCCTGCCCGTCGGCGCCCTCCACGAAGCTGGTTCTATCCTGCTCTCCCGTTCCCTCCGCTCGACGGATTCCCTCCATACCATAGGCATCTTCCCGCCATCCTGCCCGAACCGCCTGGTTGATTTTCTCTGTCCCCGCAGGGATATGGACAATCTCCCCAATGACAAACCGGTCGTTGCGGGTATGGATTTTCCCCATAAGGCTTGCCACCGGATGCTCCCCATAGATAAGAAGCACTTTCCTGGGAGGGTATAAAAGGCGGTAAATCCTGGTGGAGAGAAAGCTCCAGACGCAGATGATGAAAAATTCAGCGGCAGACATGACAAGCAGGGGCAGCAGAGTCTGGAAGTGTTTGGTTAAGAGGGTGATCTGCAGGTAGATCATGGCGTTGGCGGAAAGGCCGGCCAGGGTCTGGGAGTAGATCATGTTCCCGGTTTTCAGGTATCCGACCTTAAGACCGCCATATAAGGCATTAAACAGGACAAGGAGGATGCCGTAAACGGCAATCATGAGCCAGTGTCCTGTGCGGTTATAGGGATTTTCCATCAGCGGGTTGTAGAAATGTTTCCAGACATACCAGTAGGAGGCCATTTCCAGGGAAAGAACGGTGAGGAAAAAGGCAAACCGTATGATCCGTTTATACTGTTCGTAATTTTTCATAAAAACCGTATCTCCTGGAATTGTTAGTCAGAACTTTTGTGCTGCCGGTCAGGGGCGGAATGAGGTTTGAAAGGGAAGGGGATGAAAGGGGAAACAGAGGGCATAAACAAGAAGGAGGAGGGGGGAATCCGGTGTAACATGGGTGGGTTTCACTTCCAATAATGCACATTATCGGAAGTAGTGTTTCTATTAAATTTACTCATCTCAGTTTTGAACGATTATGTGCAGAATTTGCACAAAAATAAGGTATCAAATCAGGACAGTTTTATCTTTAGTAAGTAATAGTATGCTTGTCTGTCCTGAATATGATACCTTACGAAAATGATTATACCACAGTATTTGGGATTGCGCCACAGGAAAATTTTGTTTATTAATGATTATTTTTAAAAAGATCACAAAAACGGCTTATATTTAACTTATGATTTCTTGTTCTTGTCTGTAATAACGTAAGGAATCAGACCTTTTTCAAAATATCTTTGCTGCAGCTTTGCGGAAAAGGTTCTTGCATCATAGTGACGCCCATTTTTAGAAACCATCCAAAGTAAAGAATTATCTTCCATTACAGATGATAAACTCCACTCCATTTGATAGTAATTTATTTTCAACGCTTTTTTTATTATAGTTGATTTTCCTGAGGCTGTAGGTACGGCAACACCAAGGGGAGCAGTTAATTCTTTGGATGACATATGGATTGGCTGTTCTTTGTCAAAAATGAAATTAATACTGCCAATGGCATAAATAATGCCTGCAGCCCAGGTTCTGACTCTGCCGGTTTTTAGAGGGCAAGGGCGTTTACAGCATAATTTGTCCAGTGCATGCAGACAAATTTCTTCATATTCTTTGTTAAGATATGTTTGGCAGTATTCTGTAATCATTTTTGAAATAGCATCATGCTTTTTCAACAGTTCTCTTGGTATTGGCATTCCGTTTACTCCTTGCAATAGTTAAGATTTAGATAGGGATTGATTTTATTATATAATATTGCGTCCAAAGATGGAATATTTTTCTTATTCCACGTCTATACTTTTAACGTAACTGCCCCGCATGGCAGATAAAAACAACTTCACATAGTTGTCAGACAGCACAAAACATATGTCTTTTCAAAGGCATACCTGCTTTCGCACAATTACACCGTACACAGCAACTGCCCGTCAGCCTGAGAAGTACTCCCTGCAGACAAGCAAATTTCCCTTAAGCTACATTTTTCGGCATCCATGTCTGCCAGTTTACAACACTACCCCCTGCGGACAGATAAATTTCTTGTGATCCATATTTCGGAAAGGAGGCGCAGCCCATGAAAATGTATTTCAGCCATAAGCCAGGCACAGATAGCATGACAGAAGAAGATTATTCTCCCCTGACTTTAAAAGATTCCATAGAAAAAACCCGGCAGGCTCTCAATGATGCCTACGCGGGTTTTGACAATGCTTTGGAAGTCGATCTGATCGACAGTTACATTTATGAAATTAATTCTCTCCAAAAAAGATACAAGCATCTCTCCGATCTGGCCGCGGAAGAAAATCCCCCGGAGGATGACAATCTACGCAAGTATTCCCCTGTTCGCGCCCTGGTCAGTCATGTTCTCGGTTAATGTGTTTCTGCCATATGTGAGACCGGCATAAACAGCCTGGGAGTTGCCCATCACCGGCCCTGCACTGTTTTGTCCCGCAATCTGCCTATAGGCGTCATGCAGGGGTTCTATCACATGTTTTACTTCATTGAGAATGCCTGGCTCCCGGCGCCGTTCGCCGGCAGCCAGCCGCCTGAAACAGAACATATATAGTTTATGAAGGGCCGGAGCCGGTTCATAATTCAGGTTCAGGGAATTTACCAGTTCATTGAGACAAGCCCTGGATTTCCTGACGGCGTCATGAAACGGTTCCTGCTCCTCCATGCGAAGTGCCTCTGACGCATCATCCAGATAGCAGAGCAGCATCTCGTACAGGATCACCACCATCTCCGTGGAATTAGCCTGTGTAATCCGAAATGTAAATTGCTGTTTGTCCTCTTTTTTCATATTTAACCCCATTTCTGCGCGGCCTTTTGCGCATGTCAAGTTTGTGGAT
>OFGX01001999.1_pt1 | contig 11275 bp, 9 predicted proteins | sample 1521831 | NCBI WGS metagenome assembly OFGX01 (sample SAMEA3504080, study PRJEB24116) | mouse gut metagenome | biome: mouse gut; feature: mouse-associated habitat; material: faeces | place: Denmark | collected 2011
ACCGGCGCTGCCGTTATATAGACGAGGGATATCAGCAGGATGAGGAGATGGATATACTGATCAAGAGGCTTCTGAATAAGAATCCCAGGACACAGTATATCATAGGAAGCAACCGCATAGGTTCCGTTATTCCGGCAAAGAGCGCCAAGGAAGGGCGGTGCAGAGAGTATTCGGGGGTATTTATGATCGATGAGGAAGGCAAAACGGTCATCCCCGGCGGTGACTATCTGACTCTGAGTTACCGCGGAGATTGTGACCAGAACTATGATTATCTGCCGCGGTTGCTAAGCTTCGCGAAGGAGAAGGATTATCGGATAGCGAGTGATGTGTATGAGATCCTGTGGGTGGATATCCATGTGTCAGAGCAGGTAGAGGAGCATATCACAGAACTGCAGTTCAGGGTGGCCCATTAGATATAGAAGGAGAGGTACTAAAGATGCTGAAGGGGATAAAAGGAAGGAAAAAGGAAGAGGCTGTGCAGACAGCGTCTATTGTTGCGGGATGCCTGATCTATGCGATCGGCCTGAATATGCTGATCACACCGCTTGCGTTATATAATGGAGGGTTCATGGGTATCGCGCAGTTGATCCGAACGTTCATGATAAGTGTTCTCCATATCAGGATGCCGCAAGGCATGGATATCGCAGGCGCGATCTACTATATCATGAATGTTCCGCTGTTCTGCATGGGCTGGCGGATCATGGGGAAAGAATTCTTCTTGAGGTCGCTGTTCGGTACGACTGTTATCAGTATCTTCCTTGTAATGGTGCCGGTGCCGGGTATACCGATTATCGAGGATTATCTGACGGCATGTATCATAGGCGGTATCATTGCAGGCTTCGGAAGCGGCCTGATCTTAAGAGGCAGAGGTTCGGCCGGGGGCCCGGACATCATCGGTGTATGCTGTTTGAAGAGACGGATCAACTTAAGCGTCGGACAGGTTAATATCTTGCTGAATCTGGTAGTATACGGGATATGTCTGTTTATGTTCAATATTGAGACGGTTGTGTATTCTCTGATCTATGCGACGGTATTCTCGCTGACGGTCGATAAGGTACATATTCAGAATATCAATACGAGCGTGATGATATTTACTAAGAAGCTTGGGATATCCAAGGCGATCATGGAGCAGACCGGGCGCGGGGTTACCACCTGGGATGGAGAGGGAGCGTATACGCATATGCGGTCCTATATCCTGTTTGTTATGATTTCCAAATACGAGGTGAATCAGATCAAGCAGATCGTACATAGCATTGATCCGAATGCGTTTGTGATTCTGACGGAAGGGTCAACGGTGATCGGGAATTTTGAGAAGCGATTATAAAAAGAGTGGTTATTCAACCACTCTTTGTGTTGTTAGCCGCCGTAGTCTTCCTCAAAACATTGAACCTGTTTCTTAAGAAACGCGCGGTCAGAATCCGAAAGGCTGTCGATCAAGGCTGTCATATTGGCTTTGGTTTTGGCGGGATTGCAGGGAACCTCTAGGGCAAAATCACTGTAGGCACGGAGCTTGTTGAAGTACATAGCCGTATCCGGCTCTTCCTTGCCGCTTCGGCACATATGATACATCATGACGCAGTCGGTTGCGTCAGTTTCCGTGCATTCTTTGCAGATCCATTTGCCGAGATAATAATATTTGTTCCCGATCTGGTATAAGAAACCAGGGGATCTTAGTAATTGTTCTGTTATCATGACAATACCTCCGTTTTGTTAAGAATATATTCTGAAGATGATAAGTCCCGCTTAAAAAGTAACACGTTTCCAACTCAGATGCAAGAGGCCTGCCCCTATAATAATAGAAAGAATATAAATCAATATTCCGGCGGTATTTCCGAGAATCCCTGCGATATCACGGAATACGATCTGCCCCATGAAGTGATAGGGGCTGATGTAGAACATGTTGATCTGGCCGTAAGGATGGAATGCAAGATTGAACGAGGTTGCAGCCAGGCAGCAGGCGAGAAACAGACAGGTGCATTTGGCGAATCCGCTGAGGGAATGGTCGGAAGCCCTGCATAGCCCTGCATAGACTCCGATGATGATCAGAAGGATATGCCAGGCGAAGGAGTGAATCGTAAGCGGGCGGTAGCTGTAGTGCATTCCCGTTGTGTCGAAGAAGGTGAAGATGCCGCCAAGCAGTCCGAAATCCATCAGAAAGGCAAGCAGGACGCCGCGTATTTTGGATGAAGCGCTAAAGGGGATGAGCAGGCAGACATACATCGGAATACTGCATAACTGGAATGGGAAGTACCACCAGTTATACGTCCCGTTATTCACGATATAAGTGAGACAATATTGTTTCCATATTTCGCTTATGAGCATCAGGATACCGCAGAACCGGAAAAAACGGTCTGATGTGTGTCTTATATTATAGTTTGGCATATGGTTTATTGTATGTTCTTCCATAATTATTTTGACTCCGTCTGTTTTCTGGCAGGCGGTAAATTCTCTCTTAACAGTGTTTCGTAAAATTGCATTCATTATACACCTAATTGGATAAATATGCTATAATAAGAAAATATGTGGGAAAGAGATCTTGTATGTTAAGGAGTTAAGAAGTTATGAAGACGAAAAATGCATTTATGTTGGTGTTAACTGCATTTATCTGGGGGACGGCATTCGTTGCGCAGAGCATGGGGATGGATTATCTGGGACCGTTTACATTCAACGGAGTGAGAAGCCTGATCGGAGGAGCGGCGCTGCTTCCATGTATCGCATTCCTGAAGCTGTTGAACGGGAAAAACACCGCGGCTTTCATCAACGGGAACAGGAAGGACCTTCTGATTGGCGGGATCGCGTGCGGTCTGCTTCTTTTTGCTGCAACCAGCTTGCAGCAGATCGGGATTCAGTATACGACGGCGGGAAAAGCGGGATTTATCACGGCATTTTATATTGTGATCGTTCCGGTTCTCGGTATATTTCTTCGGAAACGGATTGGATGGAAGGTGTGGATCGCTGTTGTGATTGCCCTTTTTGGGCTGTATTTCCTATGTATTACGGAGCATTTTACCGTAGGTAAGGGCGATATCCTTATCTTTGTATGTGCGTTGATATTTTCACTGCATATCCTTGTGATAGACCGCTTTTCTCCGAAAGTAGACGGAGTGAAGATGTCCTGTATCCAGTTCTTTGTGTGCGGGATCGCGTCAATGCCTTTTATGTTTGTCCTGGAAACGCCGAGGCTTGGGGCAATGCTAGAAGGGTGGATGCCGCTTATGTATGCCGGCGTGCTGTCCTGCGGCGTTGCCTATACACTGCAGATCATCGGACAGAAGAATGTGAATCCTGCGGTAGCGTCGCTGATATTGAGCCTGGAGTCCTGCTTTTCTGTGCTTGCAGGGTGGATCGTACTTGGCGAGAGGCTTTCTAGGAGGGAATTTGCAGGATGTGTGCTGATGTTTGTGGCGATCATTCTGGCTCAGCTCCCGGAAAAAGAAAGGCAGATTCAGTAAAGGTATTGATAACCGAATTTGGCTAGTGTATAATTTATAATGGATTAATAAGTAAATATTTATTTCTTTTAAAATACTAAGCTGAGAGCTGTTAATGAGGAGGATTACAAATGGAGAATCAGTTAGTGTGGAAGGATGAGTACAATATCGGTGTGGACATTATTGACAGAGAACACCAAAGACTTTTTAAAATTATAACCAAACTATTCGCATTCAGCGGCGAGAAGGATAAGAGCCAGTGGGCGTGCCAGGAAGGAATCAAGTATTTTAAGGATCATGCGGCGAAGCATTTTGTAGAAGAAGAGAAGTATATGGCTTCCATTAATTATGAGGGGCTTGAAGCCCATAGGCGGCTTCACCGGGAGTTTAGGGAGAAGACATTGCCGCTGCTTGAAAAGGAGCTTGATCAGACAGAGTATTGCGCCGAATCGGTAGAGCATTTCCTCGGGGTCTGTGTCGGATGGCTGATCGGACATACTATGATGGAAGACCGCGCGATTACGGGCGAAGGCGTGAGCAGATGGGATGAGCTTCTGCCGGAAGACAGGCAGGAGGCTGTGAAGAAGATTATCATCCAATTAGTATATGACCTGTTCCACCTGGAGTCGCATGTGGTCAGTGATACATATGGCGGAGAGAAGTTCGGAAGAGGAGTATATTACCGGTTAGTCTACGGTACGAACCAGAGTGAAGAGAAGTGCGAGGTTTTCCTGGTTTTTGAGGAAAGGCTTCTGATCAATACGGTTGGTAAGGTAATGGGAATCGAGACGAACAAGCTGGAGACCATGCTGATCAATGCGGCGAGGTATACGGCGCGTCAGTTCGTAGAACGGGTTATGGAACAGATGCCGGATATGGAGGGATACAAGTTAAAGGAAGAGAATCTTCTTACTTATGAGGAGTTCCAGAGTGTGTTCGAGAACGAAAAGCTGCAGGTAAGCCTGTTAGTCGATACGGGCGAAGGATACTTCGCGTACTGCACGGCAGCTCCGCATCTGCTGAAGAAGGGGATCGTTACGCCGATCGGTGCAGAGAATGCCATGGCTGAGGTTGAGAAATATCTAATGAAGCGCGAAGAGAATCCAAGCCAGAAGCCAAAGGTGCTTGTGGTGGATGATTCGATCACTATCCGCGAGGGGATCAAGAATCTGTTGGATGAGGATTATGACGTGGCGCTTGCCGCGTCCGGGACTGCGGCGATCCGGTGCCTTATCTTAGATAAGCCGGAGTTGGTTCTGCTGGATTATGAGATGCCGGTCTGCGACGGCAAGCAGGTGTTGGAGATGATCCGTTCTGAGAATGCATTTACAGGTATTTCTGTTATGTTCCTGACGGGAAGGACAGACCCGGAGACCGTCAGGAAATTAGTATCCTTGAAGCCGGACGGATATCTGGCAAAATACTTAAAACCTGCGGAAATTAAGCAGAAGATAGACGATTTTTTTGAAAAGAAGAAGCAGAGGTAAGAGAAGATGCGGTTTGTGATCCAGAGAGTAACAGAGAGCGAAGTGAAGGTGGACGGCGAAGTCCGTGGCAGGATCGGGAAAGGTTTTATGGTGCTGATCGGCGTCTGTGATTCCGACACGAAGGAGATCGCAGATAAGATGGTGAAGAAGATGCTGGGCCTTCGGATATTCGAAGACGAGCAGGGGAAGACGAACCTGTCCCTTGATACGGTCGGCGGTGAATTGTTGCTGATCTCACAGTTTACATTGTATGCGAATTGTAAGAAGGGGAACCGCCCAAGTTTCATAGAAGCTGGTGCGCCGGATATGGCGGAAGAGATGTATGAGTATATCATCGGGAAATGCAAGGAACAGGTCCCGGTCGTAGAGCGGGGACAGTTTGGGGCAGATATGAAGGTAAGCCTGGTCAATGACGGGCCGTTTACGATTATTTTAGATTCGGATACATTATAGTGAAATATATTTCCAATGTATGGATGCGGAAATGTTCAGGAAATCCCTGCCGGGCGGCGGGGATTTTTTTGTGCCGGATGGGTAAATACATGTAAAGCATTATAGATGCAAGCGGCTACAAACTGATGCACCCTATATGGCAACATTTTTAAAAGATTGCTGTATGTCAAGAATCCATTCCATATTATTTTCCCATTTCTAAATAATATTTCCTTTTCTTTTGTAGAGATACAAGTTGAAAGACAAATATATTATATCTCTAAACTGATTTTTTACTAGCAAGAATTTTTGCGGGAAATGATATTAAAAAGTGATTTTAGAGTAAGTTTTAAAATTTAATACATTCTTGTTTTTTGGTTTTCCGTATGCTATAATTAAAAAAATTTTAATTGAGGAGAAGTAAAATGAGAGGAATTTCTAAGAAACATTGGATTGCTTTTCTGATACTTTTTTTATTTGAGGTTATAACGCTTGTGTTTGCGCCATATATTGCAGGATATACTATAACTTTCATTGGTATTTGTCTTTGTTTGGGGCTCATCCGTTTTTATCTCCGGGAACCATTGGCGGAATACGGATTATGTTTCAAAAAAATACATATACAGATAATTAGTGGAATTCTACTTACTGTAATGATAGATTATTTGCTTTTGCAAAATAGTATGAGTATTACAGAAATGATATTTTATATAAAACGTTATGTGGGGAAAATGATATCAGACCCGATTACTGTTGTTTACTTTTTTGATCCTTTAATTTATGTAATACATGAAGAATGTGTGTGTCGTGGATTTTTATTATCTTTTTTTAATAAAATATTTAATAACCTTATAGTGAGTGTTTCACTAAGTGCCGTTTTGTTTGGTTTGGCTCACTATCCTTCATATCATAGTATAGAGCAGGTTGTTTTTGCATTGATTTGGGGATTTATATGTGGATTTCTACGATTAAAGGAATCGGAAAAATTTACACTTTTTTCACTTAGTTTGGCACACTTTTTGCATAATACTTTGATGATTAACATCTTTTTGCGTGTGATATGATTGTTCTTTATTAATATTTTTATGACGAAATTTTGGAAGTTTAAGTATATATTATATTGAAAAATAGCTATAATAAATTGGTGATTGAATTAAAGTATATGCTAAATCAAATAATAATATGTCGGAATTGTATGTAAAATACGGACCTGATCATGGATCAATACCTCAGTAAAATAATTCTATTATCTAATTAATATTCTATAAAGATTTCCCAAATAATTCATAAACTACCAGAAATGCATTGACATTTCTGGTAAAAATATCTAGTATAACCGTTAGATATCTAATTAAAATGATTGGTTCAATATACCAGTCGGGATACAAGCGGGAAGGTGAGAAAATGAAAAATATAGAAGATGCGTCCGTATTTATCGTGCTGCATCAGTTGTTGCATCTGAGCAAATACCAGGCGATGAAGCGGATGGAGACGCTTGGATTAAAACCGAGTCAGGCGGGGATACTTTTTGTGCTGAACTGTGAGGGCAGGATTTCCCAGCGGCAGTTGGCGGAGAAGATCGGGATCAAGCCTCCGTCCATGACGGTAGCGCTCAGGAAATTAGAGGAGCGGGGATATATCGTGAAGGAGCAGGACGGGAAGGATCAGCGGATTATCCGCATAGAGCTTTCTGAGCGGGGAAAGGAATGTATCGGAGATCTGAATGAGATCATGGCTGATATGGAAGAGATGCTGTATCAGGGAATCAGGCCCGAGGAGAGGATGCTGTTTCGGAGGCTGATTCTGGAGATGAGGGAGAATCTGCTGAATTCCAAGGATTTTAAGGGGATGGATCTTGGCGCGATCATAGAGAAGACGATGGAAAGCAATAAAGGATAATAGAGGATAACAGAAGGGAAAGGTGAGATATGGGAAAACTGTTCAAATTTTTAAGACCATATGGAGGTGCGGTTCTGGCGATTCTATGTGTGTTGGTCGTACAGGCTTATTGCGATCTGTCTTTGCCGACCTACACATCGGATATTGTGAATGTGGGACTGCAGCAGAAGGGAATTGAAGAGAAGGTGCCCGAGGTGATCGGGGAGGAGGATCTGAATCAACTCCTGCTCTTTGTTCCTTCTGAAAAACAGGAAACGGTGAAGGAAGCATATGAGACTGGTCCGGCGCCTTCAGAAGCTTATGAAGGCAATGTGTTAGAGATTTCCGGGGAAGTGAAGGAAGATGAGGGAAGGATGGAAGAGCTCTCTGAGATCCTGGGCAAACCGATGCTCCTGTGCAGCGGATTTGCTTCCGGCAGCGAATTTTCACCGGAGATGGGGATGCAGATGGAGGCTTCCCAGAGAGAGGCGATCGTAAAAGAGATCGAGGAGCAATTGTCAGCGATGCCGGAGACGATGGTGGAGCAGTCTGCCGCTGTCTATATCGGCAATGTATACGAGAAGCTTGGGATCGACCTGGACCGACGGGAGACAGAATATATTCTGAGCACCGGGGCTAAGATGCTTGCGCTTGCGCTGCTTGGAATGCTTGCGAGTATTCTGGTAGGGCTTATAGCTTCCCGCGTGGGCGCCAGAATGGGACAAAGCCTGAGAAAGGATGTGTTCCGTAAGGTGGTAAGCTTCTCCAACGGGGAGTTTGATAAGTTCTCGACGGCTTCCCTGATCACCAGAAGCACGAACGATATCCAGCAGATTCAGCTTTTGACGGTGATGATCCTTCGGATGGTATTGTATGCGCCGATCATGGCGGCCGGAGGAATCTTCAAGGTATTCCGTACCAATGTAGATATGTCGTGGATCATTGCGCTGGCGGTCGCGCTGATCGTGTCGGTGGTTGCGGTATTGTTCGTCGTAGTGATGCCGAAGTTCAAGGTGGTACAGAATATGGTAGACCGGCTGAATCTGGTAAGCAGGGAGATCCTGACTGGTTTGCAGGTCATCCGGGCGTTCAGCACGGAGCAATACGAAGAGAAGCGATTTGACAGTGCGAACAGGGATCTGACGAAGACGAATCTGTTCGTCAACCGGGCAATGACCTTTATGATGCCGCTGATGATGCTGATCATGAACGGTATCGCCGTGCTGATCGTCTGGGTCGGAGGACACAGTATCAACGACGGAAGTATGCAGGTTGGGGATATGATGGCATTTATCCAGTATACAATGCAGATCATTATGTCCTTCCTTATGATCTGTATGATCTCGGTCATGCTGCCCAGGGCGGCGGTTTCCGCGGACCGTGTGGACGAGATCCTTACAAGCGGTACGCTGATCCATGATCCTGAGAGTCCGAAGGATTTTGCGGAAAATGCAGCCGGAGAGGTGGTATTCGACCATGTTTCCTTCCGGTATCCGGGAGCGGAGGAAGATGTTCTGCATGATATATCATTTACCGCGAAGCCGGGAGAGACGACCGCATTTATCGGAAGCACCGGAAGCGGCAAGTCAACGCTGGTGAACCTAATCCCCCGGTTTTATGATGTGACGGAGGGCAGGATTCTGATCGACGGGGTGGATCTTCGGGAGGTTTCGCAGCATGATCTGCGTGACAGGCTGGGGTATGTGCCGCAGAAAGGAGTTCTCTTCTCCGGTGATATCGCATCGAATATTCTGTATGGCAATCCAGGCGGCGGCAAGGAAGAGATGACCGAGGCGGCAGCGATCGCCCAGGCGGAGGAGTTCATTGGACAGAAGCAAAAGGGTTATCAGAGTCCGATCGCCCAGGGCGGCTCGAATGTATCGGGCGGGCAGAAGCAGAGGTTGTCGATTGCCAGGGCAATCGCGAAGCACCCGGATATCTATATCTTTGACGACAGTTTTTCGGCGCTTGATTACAAGACGGATGTGAAGCTCAGGAACGCCCTTAAGGATAAGACGAAGGACAGTACGGTGATGATCGTTGCGCAGAGGATCAGTACGATCCTCCATGCGGAGCAGATCATAGTGCTGGATGACGGAAAGGTCGCAGGGAAGGGTACGCATCGGGAACTGCTTAAAAATTGCGAGGAATATTATCAGATCGCATCATCCCAGCTCTCGGAGAAGGAACTGGAAAACGATATGAAGGAGGCGGGATAGTATGAGCGGAAAAGAGACGAGGACGTCCGCCGGAAGAAGGCGCGGACCCATGGGGCACGGAGGACATGGGATGCCGGGAGAGAAGGCCAAGGACTTTAGAGGCACTATGAAGAAATTAGCGGTTTATCTTGGCGCATATAAGGTTCCGCTGCTTTTTGTGGTGATATTTGCAATCGGAAGTACGATCTTCAATATTGTCGGCCCCAAGATCCTTGGAAGGGCGACGACGGAGATATTCAACGGACTGGTCGGGAAGATCTCAGGCGGAGCCGGGATTGATTTTGAGAAGATCGGCAGGATATTGCTGCTGTTGCTGGCGCTGTACGCGTGCAGTGCGTTATTTTCATTTGTCCAGGGATATATTATGACCGGAGTATCTCAGAAGTTGACTTACCGGATGCGAAAGGAGATCTCAGAGAAGATCAACCGTATGCCGATGAACTATTTCGATAAGATGTCCCATGGAGAGATTCTGTCAAGGATCACGAACGATGTGGATACCTTAAGCCAGAGCTTGAACCAGAGCGCGACGCAGATGATAACTTCGGTCACAACGATCATCGGTGTGTTGATCATGATGCTTAGTATCAGCCCCTTGATGACCCTGATCGCAATTCTGATCCTTCCGGTATCTGTGGGGATGATCTCGGTGATCGTGAAGAATTCTCAGAAATATTTTAAGAGCCAGCAGGAATATCTGGGACATGTGAACGGTCAGGTAGAAGAGGTTTACGGCGGCCATAATATCGTAAAGGCATTCAACAAAGAAGAGGATGTGATTGCGGAATTTGACAGGGATAATGATAAATTATATGAGTCGGCGTGGAAATCCCAGTTTCTATCGGGAATGATGATGCCTATTATGATGTTTGTAGGCAATCTGGGTTATGTGGCGGTGGTGATACTCGGCGGATGGCTCGCTATGAAGGATATGATCGAGGTTGGCGATATCCAGTCCTTTATCCAGTATGTAAGGAACTTCACGCAGCCGATCCAGCAGGCGGCACAGGTGGCGAATATGCTCCAGTCCACGGCCGCGGCTTCCGAGAGGGTATTCGAATTCCTGGAGGAAGAGGAGGAAGACCAGACGGCAGAGCATCCGGCTTCCATAGAAGGCCTGGAGGGTCGCGTGGAGTTCGACCATGTGAAGTTCGGCTATCACGCAGACCATACCATCATTAATGATTTCAGCGCTAAGGTGGAGCCGGGGCAGAAGATTGCCATCGTAGGGCCTACCGGGTGCGGGAAAACTACGATGATTAATCTTCTGATGCGTTTTTATGACGTGGATGCGGGAGAAATCCGTGTGAGCGGCTATCCGATAAAAAGCCTGACTCGGGACAGCCTGCGGAGAAACTACGGCATGGTACTGCAGGAAACGTGGCTGAAGGCAGGCACGGTGGCGGAAAATATTTCCTACGGAAAGCCGGACGCGTCCAGAGAGGAAATTATTCAGGCGGCGAAGGAGGCGCACGCTCACGGCTTCATCTCCCGGATGCCGGACGGTTATGATACACAGATTTCCGAGTCCGGAGGTAATTTGTCCCAGGGACAGAAGCAGCTTCTTTGTATTGCCCGAGTGATGCTGTGCCTGCCGCCGATGCTGATTCTCGATGAGGCGACCTCGTCTATCGACACACGGACGGAAATCAGGATACAGAAAGCTTTCGCGCGGATGATGCAGGGACGCACGAGTTTTATAGTGGCGCACCGCCTGTCGACGATTAAGGAAGCGGATGTGATTTTGGTGATGAAAGATGGACATATCATTGAGCAGGGGAACCATGAAACGCTGCTGGCAGAAGGCGGTTTCTATGCCGAGCTGTAT
>OFGX01002001.1_pt1 | contig 11261 bp, 12 predicted proteins | sample 1521831 | NCBI WGS metagenome assembly OFGX01 (sample SAMEA3504080, study PRJEB24116) | mouse gut metagenome | biome: mouse gut; feature: mouse-associated habitat; material: faeces | place: Denmark | collected 2011
CAGGACGTGAGAAACTGTGGAGCTACACAGCAGATACGCTATGACTGTCTGTTCCAGTAGGGAATTGAAAGTGAAGAAGCATTTTTATGATGTTGAAGCAAAGGCACGAGCGAAAAAATATCAGTGTTGGAGTAGAAAACTTCCTATACAGGAAGAGGGGATTCTATTGGCGAAGAAACAGTTTCGTGATAATGATACTTCTGGCGAAAGTCAGTCACATAGAAAAGATGATGGTGCAAGTCCAATGTGGGCAGGTTTCCCGCCTGTCACCTGTGAGGATATTTTTAATATGTTTATCAATGAAAGTTTATCTTACAGACGAATTTTCATTGATAAACATATCAAAAAATAATGATTTGGCGTGGGACATGATACATATAGGACAAGCAGATGTCAATATAATGGAATGTGGAAAAGTGAAAGAGGTGTATGTATATTGAGCATAGAAGAAATGAAAAATGTGGATGTAAGGACAGTAAAAAGGGAGGAACTTGCAGATATAAGAGAAGTGGAAGTAAATAAAAGGAAAAGCCGGGAAGGACAGATTAAGGACTATCTCGAACAGATTAAGAATCCTTACTGTTATAGATATGGGGAATATGTTGTTAAGATTGGCTTTGAGGATACAACAGTGACACTTACGGATCGGCTGCAGGAGCTGATATTAAAAACTGCCAGTGCAATGTGAAACTTTCACAAGTGAAATTGCGTATTTCTTCATTGGACAAAAGCGGGAATCTGTGCTAAACTATATTCAGGACTAAATTCATATGTGGAACCCTGATTTTATGGTTTGTCAGCACTATAAAATTAGGAGGAAGCGGTATGGGTGAATACATTTCATACATATCTTATTTGGCTGCTGTGTACCTGCGTCTGTCAAAAGAAGATGAAGATTTGCGGGAGAGCAAGGACAAGAAAGAAAGCAACAGCATCGCCAATCAAAAGGCATTGATATTAAAAGCAATAGAATCTATGCCAAATGTTACCCTTTATGACATTTATATAGATGATGGATTTACAGGACTTAATTTTGAACGTCCAAGTTTTCAGCGTATGTGCCAGGATATTTACGATGGTAAGGTGAATATGGTCATTGTTAAGGACTTGTCAAGGTTAGGACGTGATTACATTGATTCTGGACGCTATGTGAAAAAAATTTTCCCGTCCTATCATGTCCGGTTTGTATCTGTACTGGATCATTTTGACAGCCTGACAGCTACGCAAAGCGATGTAAATCTGCTGATTCCGGTCAAAAATTTTGTAAATGATAATTATAGCCGGGATATATCTGGCAAAGTGAGAAGTCATCAGGAGGTTATGCGTGAAAGCGGGCTGTATATCGGCGCTCATGTTGCATACGGCTATAAAAAACTGGAAACGGACAGGAATAAAATCATACCAGATGAATATGCGGCTGATATTGTACGCAAGATTTTCGACTGGAAGTTGAAAGGTATGAGTTCGGCGGCAATCGCTGAAAAACTCAATGAACTTGGTGTAGCAGCGCCTTCCGAGTACAAAAGACAACTTGGGGGAAATTATAAATGCGGTTTTCAGAAAAATGCAAAAGCAAAATGGTCGGCGGTATCTATTAACCGCATATTAAAGAACAAGATTTATATAGGTGTGCTTGAACAGGGAAAACGTGAAAAAGTCAATTATAAGCTGAATAAGGTTATAGAAAAGCCGGAAACAGAGTGGGCGGTAAAAGAAAATACCCATGAAGCGATTATCAGTAAGGCGGATTTTGAAAATGTGGCAAAACTCTTAAATCTTGACACCCGTAAATCTCCGGATGAAGAAACTTTGTTCATGCTGTCCGGTTTGATGTTCTGTGGGGAATGTGGCAGGAGTATGGTCAGACGTTGTAACCGTTATAAAGCGAAACAGAACATATACTATATATGTGCCACTTATAATAAAGGAAAAGGGTGCAGCCGCCACAGCATAAACCAGTCAGTGGTAGAAGATATACTGCTGGATGCAATCAAAAGGCATATTGAACACGTTGCCAAACTGGATGAACTTTTGACTTTAATGAAAGAGAATGAAGCCTGTTATGATGATGTGGTGGCGAATGACCGGGAAATCCTTGCTAAGTATCAAGAGCTGGAACAGTGTAAGAAGGTGGAAATGGCTTTGCACAGAGATCTGGCGGCAGGGATTATTTCCATAGATGAATATGAGCAGTTTAAAGAAAATTTTGCTCGTAAGTCCGCAGAGATAGAGGAAACAATCAGAAAATTGCAGGCGGAGATAGAAACAGTTTTTAAAGAAGGACTGTTTGCGAATGAATGGATTGATACATTTACGAAAAAAGGAAATATCACATCGTTAGATAGAAGTATCGTTCTGTCATTAGTGGAGAAAATTACTGTTTATGAAGAAAACAGAATTGAGATCACCTTTAAGTATCAGGATGAATACGAAACCTTATGTAAAATTACAAGTAGTATTGCCTGCAATCCTACTGGGCACATTCCGGCATCTATGAAGGGGGTGGGCATCAATGGCTAGGACAGCGGACAGGTATAGAAAGAACTATGTTAAAACAAAGAAAACTGACAAAGTATATCAGGTTGGAGATTATTTAAGGCTATCGGTGGACAGTGACTATACAGGGAGCGACTCCTTAGAAAATCAAAGAAAGCTGGCACAGGAATATATAAGTAGACGTCCTGACCTGAATATAGTAAGAGAATATGTTGATGATGGGAAAACAGGAACAGATTTTTCACGTCCGGCATTTAGCCGGATGATAGCAGATATGAAAGCAGGAATCATTGACTGTGTGATTGTCAAGGATTTATCCCGGTTTGGAAGGGAGTACATAGAAGCCGGCAATTATATTGAGAAGGTATTTCCGTTCTTAGGTGTGCGCTTTATATCCATTGTTGACAGGTATGATAGTGCTGATGCAGATTGCAGCAGAGAACTTTTGCTTATTTCTCTTAAAAACCTTATGCATGAGATGTATGCAAGGGATATTTCCAAGAAAGTAGGAAGCACCTTTCGGACGAAACAGGAAAAAGGGATGTTCTATCGCAGTGCTACGATTCCTTATGGATATAAGATGAATGGAAGTGGTACGAATTATATGATCTGTGAGCAGACAGCTCCGATTGTACGGGAGATATTTAAACAGTGCGGCGAGGGGATTTCTAATTATGCAATAAGCCGATGGCTGTATGATAACCATGTTTATACACCACAGCAATATGCTTTGACAGGCAGTGTATATAGGAAGCCGGAAGAAGAGCTGAAAATATGGCATTGTTCTACAATTAAGCGGCTTCTGGAAAACCCTGTTTATATCGGAAGGGTTATAAGACATCAATCAGAGCAGAGCTTTTTTGCGGGGAAAAAGGCAAGTCCAGTACCGGAACAGGAGCAGATTGTTATTGAGAATAACCATGAACCGATTATTGAAAAGTCGATGTTTGAGATTGTCCAGAAGATACTAAGTCAGACAAAGGATAAAAAAACCGAATCTGCCTGTGAACGCCAAACGGTTGTATTTGAGAGAAATATATTTCAAGGGAAGCTGTTCTGCGGCTCTTGTAAGGCAAATATGGTCAGGGTAGGCGCTTATCGCTCTGTCAATGGGGTAAAGGAGCAATACAAGATTTTTAAGTGCAGTACTCATAGAAATCACTGCGATTTATGTGATACAAGGTGGATTGCAGAGGACTTGCTGTGTGATATTCTGTATGGCACGATACGCAGGCATTTGAGTTTGATAAAAGGGATAAAGAAAAAGATAGAAAAAGATATTCGTTATTCCTTTGAAGAAAATCTGAAACAGACAGAATGGAAAAGACAAAAGATTGTGAGTACAAAGAACCTATTGGAGCAAGAGTATATGCAGAAATATTCAGATTATGCGGAAGGAAGTATCTCACAGGCGGCATTTCTGCAATATAAAAGTACCTATCATGAGAAAATAGAACTATGCGGGAAACAGGAGAATGTTTGTGCTAAAGAGGTAAAAGGGATAAAGAAGTGTCAGGCGGCTTTGCAAAAACTATTGTCGGACTGGCTTTGCTTTCAGAATACAAGGAAATTGACGGAAACAATGGTAGAAATCTGTGTTGACAGAATAGAGCTTTTTACTGATAACCGGGTGGAAATAAAGTTAAGGTATCAGGATTGCTTTTCGGTTCTTGATAGTTGGATGCAAAAGGAGGTGTGATTTTATGCTGTTTATGATTCTGGCACTGTATTTAAGGCTGTCAAAAGAAGATGGTGATATGGTTGATGAAAGCAATAGTATCACAAATCAAAGGCTCATTCTACGCAAGTTTGTGGAGCAAAAACCGGAATTTGCGGGTTTTGAGATAAAGGAATACATAGATGACGGATTCAGCGGTAAAAATTTTGAAAGACCGGGGGTTCAGGAACTATTGGAAGATGTAAAATCCGGTAAAGTGTCCATTATCATTGTGAAGGACTTCTCACGCTTTGGAAGAAACCATATTGAAGTCGGTAATTACATTGAAAAGATATTTCCATTATTGGATGTTCGATTTATCGCTGTCAATAACAGCTTTGACAGCAAAGACTATAAAGGAACGACACCAGATATGGATGTTGCGTTTGAGAATCTGATGTATGATTATTTTAGCGAAGAAAACTCTGTTAAAATTAAAAATGACCTGATGGGAAGGCGTAAGAGAGGAAAATACCTTGCTACATTTGCGGCGTTTGGTTATAAAAAATCGCCTACTGACCATAACCGTATAGTAATAGATGAGGAAGCGGCGGCTATTGTACGCATGATTTTTGAGAAGTATGCAGAATGTGGAATTAAGGCGGAGGTGGCGAGGTATTTAAACCAGAAAGATATTCCTACGCCACAAATCTATGCAGTGAAAAGCGGCAGCACCTACCAATGGAAATATCAGGGCGAAAAAAAGGTGTGGAATGGCTCTATCATAGGAAGAATTTTGAAAAATGAGATATATGTGGGAAATACAGTTTTTCACAAAAAGGAAACTATTGAGGTCGGTTCAAGAAGAACGAAATGCCTGTCGAAAGATGAATGGGAAGTCTGCGAAGGCACACATGAACCAATCATATCAAAGGAATTATTTGAATATGTGAACAGCATGGATGCCCGGACAAGCAGCATAAAAAAACTGGCAGATCGAGAAAATTTAGATAAGACGGTATATTGTGAGGGAGAAAAGAGAAAAAGGGGAAGTGCGGATTCGCCTGTTAAGGGATTGGTAAAGTGCGGTGGATGCAGACACAATATGCAGCGTCGAAGCAGATTAAATGCGTCTTATTATTGCAGATATTACTATGAAACGAAGCAGGAGGGATGTTGCCCGGAGAATGTCAAGGAAACGGAACTCATAGCAGTTGTTTTGTCAGCAATCAGGAATCAGGCAATGCTGGCAGGGGAAATGGGAAGGTTACAGGATTTATATAACAATCAGTTCCAGGAGCGTGTCAAGGCGGATCAGGAGCAAAAGGAGCATCTTCAGGAACAGATTCAAAAACTTACAGATAGCAATTTTTCACTGTATGAAAGCTATGCAAAAGGTGAGATTGATGCTGACTGTTTTTTACAGAAAAAAGAAAATAACAATAAGCAGATAGAAATATATGAAGCAGAACTTAGGGCTTGCCATTCAAAAGAAACAGCAGTACCGGATGAAAAGTCTGATTTGTTAAACTTGTTAAAAGGAAAAGAAAATCTAACAGACCTTACAAAAGAGGTTGTCAGACAGCTTGTAGATGCGGTTTATGTATATGGCGGCAACCGGGTTGAGGTTGTCTTTAAGTTTCAGGACAAAAGCGTGGAAACATTGAAAAATTAAGGTTTTTATGATATTATAAGGACAGGAGAATAGGATATGACAAATGAGCAGAAAAGGGAAGAGAAACAGAAGCTGCTTTTAGAACGCTTACAGGAAATGAGTTATTTTGATGACGAATTTATGACAAAATGTCTGGAAGATTATCCCAAAGGGGTAGAACTGATGCTGCGCATTATTATGAATGATGCAAAGTTAGTTGTAAAAGAAGCACAGGTACAGGCGGTAATAAAGAACCTGCAAGGGCGTTCTATCAGAATGGATGTTAAGACAAATGATGTGTCAAAGAAACAGTACGATGTAGAACTGCAACGAGCCGACAGTGGGGCAAAGCCGAAACGTGCGAGATATAACAGCAGTTTAATGGATGCAAATTCCATTCTTCCGGGAGATGATACGGAAATGCTGGCGGAAACGTATGTGGTATTTATTACAGAGAATGATGTGCTTGAAGGTAATCTCCCGATTTATCATATTGACAGGACAATTCAAGAAACAGGGGCGTTGTTTAATGATAAAGCACATATTATATATGTAAACGGAGAGATTAAAGATGATACACCATTAGGGCGGTTGATGCACGATTTAAGCTGTGCTGATCCAGACGATATGAATTATAAGGAATTAGCAGACCGGGCAAGATATTTCAAGAAAGATGAGGAAGGACGAAAAATTATGAGTAAAATCATGGAGCAGCTTTTAAATGAAGAAAAAATTGAAGCAGCAAAGCGTATGCTGGAAAGAGGAAAAATGACAAAAGAGGAAATTGCAGAGGATTTAGATTTGCCATTGAGTGTAGTGGAAAGACTTGAGAATGATTTACAACTGGCATAATGAATTTTGCGGTGGATTGTGAAAGCAGGAACTCATGAAACGGAGAAATCCTGCTTTTATTATATTGATTTTCTTGTTTTGGTATTATTCAACAATAAGAGAAAGGAAAAAACCATTATTACAAGATATTTTTCACAAAGTTCGTGTCACTAACTTGACACAAGGGGGGCTGAAGGCGATGGAGGAGCTGGCAAAGCTGGAGGAGGAGAGGGGGAATTTGGAGTATCTTTCTGCTGATGGAAAGAAAGGAAAGGATAAATCGGGAGAAAGAGGGAACCTGCCAACGCAGGCAGGAGGAAAAAAGGGCAGGGCGGCAAGCAATGAAATGTGCATCTTTTTGATATTGAATATTTCATCTTTGCAGCTGATACCGGTGAATATGATTGCTTACCGCCAGCAGTACGGGAGTGTGGACCCGGCGGGGATCATTGCTCCGGCAATCGTTGCGACGTTTATCAGTACGCTGGCGGCTGTGGCGTATTGTAAGGTGATGGATGGAAAGCGGAGGATATAACATCTTCCGCTTTCGTGGTATTCAAGAAGAGAAGAAAAAGAGTTTTGAAAGTATATTGAGAGAAACTGTTTTTTAGGGTATACTAAATAATTAAGATGTAAAGCATTTTGATGTATGTGATTGGAACAAAGGAATTACGGGGATTGTGGCAGGCAAATGGAAAACCTTTTTACGACAATACTCCGATTTGGACAGACAGAACGTTATTAATTGATTTTGAGTCGTGGTTTTTGCAGAAGAAAGTTTCAGGAGATTTAAATATGATTCGCACTACGGCTATTGCCCGGAATTTTTTTGATGATGTAATTAATTATGTGAAAAATCGTAAATTTTTTGAGAATAAGCCCATTAAATTGTTAACCTATCATTATTCGCCAAATGAATTGTTGTCCTTACAACAAATATTATAATACAAATCAAAGAATCTGAGGAGGAAACGATATTGAGCATGACGAGCGATTTAAAAGGAATTAGTATTCAACAATATAAGACAGATGTTGGATTTCGTACATTGGTAGAAGGTGTAAACGAAAATTTGTATATTATACCCAAATATCAGAGAAAATATCGTTGGAGTAAGGAACAGGTTATTTCGTTAGTTGAATCATTGATTCGTGGTTTACCGATTCCGCCAATTTATACTTGCAGAAACAGTGAGAATCAATTGGAAATCCTGGATGGGCAACAGCGTGTTTTGAGCTTGTTTTTTTATTATATAGGTTATTATTTAGACAAAAGTAAAAGTAATTCTGTAGATTTTTCAGAAATCCAGGTGCATAACATTCCTTTTAAAGAAGCCTTGACAAGCCAACTGGCATTAGAAGAACTTCATATTCAGCTAAAAAATGAAGATGAAAAAATTTTTAATGTAGATTATTCTTCTCTTCCTATGGAAATGAAAAGACGCATAGACTATACGTCAATTACTGTTATAGAAATAAAAATTGATGATGAAAAACAACGTACAAAAATTTTAAGAAAAATTTTTGAAAATTTAAATGCTAAAGGTTCTCTTTTAACGCAGCAGGAATTGAGAAATGGAATATATGTATGTGATTTTTATACTATGCTGCAGGAATATAACAGGCATGATAATAAATGGCGAAAAATATGGGGGAAAGAGGATGCTGCAGAACGCGACATGGAAACTCTTTTGCGATTTTGTGCATTGAAAAAGTATGTCAGAATCGAGCAAAAGGATTCAATAAATTTTAATTTTATCATAGAAAACTATCATAGTTCCTATACAAAATTGTTAGATAAGTTTTCAGAAGAGTCCATGAAATTTGATAAAAATCAAATTAAAGAATATAGAAATAGTTTGAGTTGCTTTTTTGATTTATTTAAAGTAAATGTAACACAGTCATCAAAGGTGGCCTTATTGGAGAGTTTCTATATTATTTATGAGAAATTGGGGGTTCACAAACCAGTTACATCTGTAATATATAACAAAATATTACATGATCCGAGATATATATCCCATGCGCGGCAGGGAACAGTTAAAATGAAAAGCATGAATGAAAGGTGGAAAACAGTGTATGAAATTTGGTCTGGAGATGATAAATCATATCATTGACAAAATATACAAAGAAGAATTGCCTTATACAGACAGCATTATCATAGGAGAGAACTCTAGCGGAAAAACATTATTATTAAAACTATTTATAGAGAAGACGAAAAATGATAGGGCTGTATATTTTATTGATGCGGTTAACCGTGTATTTGATGTAAAGAAAGTTTCCAAAACAGATAAAAGTCCAAAGTATAAGAAAACAATTATAGATACAAGATTACAAGATATGAACTTTAATTTGGTTGATTCTTTTAATTGTTTTGGAACTTTAACAGAAAGGGTAGAAATTATTTATCAATTGTATGAAAAAGAAGTTCAAGTTTTATTTTTTGAATTAACAAACGACAGGTTTAAAATAGATTATGATGCTCCAATAGGGGAAGTAGATTTCGGAAATGGAAAGGGTTTATTATCAAGCGGTTATCAGGCAATAATACGCATATTACTTGAATTACTCTATTATCAGGATATGGAAATTAAAGTGAACGCACTGCAATATGCATGGGTTGTAATAGATGAATTGGACGAATACTTATCTCCCAGATATTCTGCTGCGATTTTGAGATTTTTGAAGAAAACATTTCCATGGGCAAGATGGATTGTGACAACACATTCTTGCGACTTAGTAGCATCCACAAACGATTCTAATCTGATAATTTTAGATAATGGCAGTTATGAAGTTGCAGACAGTAATGACTATACATCTATTTCAGAAGTTCAGATCATTTTTGATCGAATATTCGGAAATCATGAGGTCTTCGGATTAGAGGTTGAAAATATATTAAGAAGGTTGCTGAATAATAAGATTAATGGCGCATGGGGAGAAAAAGATGAAGAATGTCTTGAACAGATAGAAAGCAGGAAATTGACTGCTTCACAGCAAATAATAGTACATCAAATACGAGAATGGTGAGTGTTAAATGGAAGATTTTTTGTTACTTGAGATGCCCGTATTTCAGCCACATTATAAAAAATGGAAAAAATATGGCTATACAAATTCAACAGAAAAAGTTAATTTAAAGGACACTTTAGAAGAAAGTACAGGTGGATATTGCATGTATTGTTATACACGGGTTCGTGTAGATGAAAAACTATATGCTAATTTGGAACATGCAATTGAAAAAAGTAATTCAGACAAATTGATTGAATGTGTACCTAATATAGGGCTGTCTTGTCCGGTTTGTAACCAGACATTTAAACGTATTGGAGAAAAAAAGAGAAAAATACCTAAAAACGATATCATTCAATATGAGGAATCTAGTAAATGTTCAACTAACTGCCGTAAACAATGTACCGTTCCTTGTAAAGCATTAAGGAGTTTACAAAAAAAGTACAGCAGCCTTATTGATGCAGAAATTGTGTTGCAGCCTATGGGTATTCAGGGCAAGGATTCAAATGAAAAACTAATTTTGCAATATAATGTTATGAATATGGAATTTGAACCTGCCAAAGATTCACATACATATTCTGACAGTGAACTTCGATTTATAGAAGCACATATAAAAAGATTTCGATTAAACGACCCTCAATTCCGTACTCAGCAATTATTTGATTTTGTAAAAAATGTTATAGATAATAATGGAAATCTTCCAAAATACGAGTACAATAATTTAATCGTAAAGTTATTTTGTGAGAAGCTATCGAACAAATCATCAGAAGAAATATTTTTATAATAAGCCGTATGTTTTACAGCATACTGCAATATATCAGTTAAATATTGGGAACGCAATAATGTTCCTTGCTCATTATTCTCAAGTATTTTTTTAATATCATCGTATTGACAACGAATTGGTCTGCCCTTAAAAAAATCACTTGTCCAATAAATGTACCTTAATACTTTTCCTTTAATAGACATATTTCTATTTAATCTGTTCTAATACTTTTTCTATATCCTCATCACTCAACGCATGATGCATCGGCAAACAAATTACACTATCCGCCATCCTGTGCGCGTTCGGCAAATTCTCCGGTGTGGCGCTCTCCAGACCCCGATAAGTGCTGAACGTACTGATAAGCGGATAAAAATAGCGTCTGCCCAATACATTGTGTTCCCTCATCTTGAAATAAAGCTCATCACGAGTCATACCGTATCGCTCCGCGTCAACGAATATCGGGAAATAAGAATAATTATGCTTCACGCCGGGCATATCATCCATAAACGTAATGCCGTCCACTTCCCGCAAAGCTTCGCGATATCTTACAGCCACGTGACGGCGAGCCTCAATGGCTTTGTCCGTCTGTTTCAAATTCAACAGCCCGTAAGCGGAACGGACCTCGTCCATCTTACTGTTTATGCCCGGAGCTACAACTTCAGTTTCACCGGCAAAGCCAAAATTCTTCAAGTAGTCAATGCGTTTCTTCGTCTGCTCGTCGTGCATCACCAAAGCACCGCCTTCGATCGTATTAAAGACTTTTGTCGCATGAAAACTCAAAGTGGACATATCGCCGGCGTTCAAGATGCTTTCACCACCGACTTCCACACCGAATGCATGGGCAGCGTCGTAAATGACTTTCA
>OFGX01002003.1_pt1 | contig 11255 bp, 11 predicted proteins | sample 1521831 | NCBI WGS metagenome assembly OFGX01 (sample SAMEA3504080, study PRJEB24116) | mouse gut metagenome | biome: mouse gut; feature: mouse-associated habitat; material: faeces | place: Denmark | collected 2011
AAAGGGGCGCTTTCTTGCAAAAGTCTATAGTCCTGAAAATTGGGAAACTTTTAATTAAATATAAATCCTTTTTAACGTATTTCTGGGCAATAATTCCTAAAACAAAATACTGCATAAATGCTAAAATATTTACAGAATATAATGGATCTATCCTTCCTATAGTTACTGAAATTATGCTTAATACAAAAAACAAAATTATCCAAAATCTAATACAAAATTTCTTTACTTTGTCCCATAATAGTGCATGCATTAAATAAAATATCCAGACAACACTTACATACCAAATAGCGTGTATGCCTTTCCAAAAAATGATTTCTGATGGAAGCAGTGAATTCAAACCTGTTATAAATCGAAACCATCCCAATCCATAAGCATCATATGGTACATCGTCTAAAATAAATGTATGTAATAAAATATATATCGCCAATAAAAAATAATACACAGGCACAAGCCTAACTATTTTCTTCTTAATATATCTTTTCCTATCATTTCCATCCCATGTCGCTGCAAAATATCCGCTTAGTATAAAGAAGGCATATAGTCCATATTGACCGAATCGAAATACTTTTCCTAAAAAGCCAAATATCTCATAACGGCACCCTACATGTACTAGCATTACCCCCCGCACAAAAAATCCGAATTATCTGTAGCAATATATTTTTTTGGCAAATCGGCTTATCCATAATTCATCGTTTCCTTTCATTATAGAATCGCTAAAAACTATATTAAATATTTTCATTCTATATCGTACACCAATACTGCTATCACCAATTGCTCATATTGCTCTCTATATTTTATTATCACGGATTTTAATTCTTTTTCTTAATTCAATTATAGTTTGAAACGGCATTGCGATAGCTGTTATTGTTACCGAAATAAATGTAGCTATTTTGACTCCCAAAATCCCCATTCCACAATTTTTTGCTAAAAAAACTGAAAGAGGGATGTTTATAAGTGCAGAGATTACCGCTAAAACTAATTGCAGTCTGACTTCTCCCATTCCATTCAATACATTAACAAATATTGCGGAAAATGCTGCCATGGAACAATGCGCTCCAAATAACCATATTAAAGGCCACTCATAATGAATAGCTTGTAATCTCAGCCATGCTTTAATGATGTAATTGAACAGAACCGAAACTACTACTACTCCACATGAAAACATCCCCCATAATAATAATAATTGCCTAATCTTGTTTTTTATCCATTCAATATTATTTTGAGCCACATGAAAGGTTACCGCAGACCATAGAGCAATTAATAAAATAGAAAATAAACTTGTTCCTGTATCATATACCTTTGCAATCATGGCATATTTGGTAACCATTTCACTACCAATAAGCTTGTTGATAATTAGACTATCTGTTGAATATAGCACTACAGCACATATTTGAATAACGAAAAACTGTATACCAAGAGCCATTATTGTTTTTTGCGCAGCTTTATCCTCCTTCAATTTAATCCTATTAATAATTTTGATGTCGTTAACATTTAATATTAATATTAGCACTATGTTGGGAATTGTAGTAACTATACCATTAACCAGCGCAAAGATATTTAAATCTGCATCAATTCCTAATTCGGAAAGTAGCAAAACAAATAGAATTGAAAAAACCTGTACTTCACATAATGTTAATGTAGAAAGCCAACTTTTTTGATAACCTAATGCTACAGATTGCGAAATGCTTAATACTAAATTACAACAAAAGAATATTGCAGTAATATATATTGCAATTCTTACATCTGAAGTCAATGTATTGGTTTGAAATAAGATTTCACAAACTAACAGCAAAATAGAAAATAGAATAAAAGCCAATTTAAACAAGGACGAAAAAGCTGTCTCAATCAATTTAGTCTGCATTTCTCTGTCATTTTCGCCATAGGCTTTTGCTATTCCATTCCTTAATCCATTACCTATTCCTAAATCACCTGCATTCATCCACGTTACTACGGATGTAACTGTAACCCATAATCCATAAAGGTTATTACCTAAATAACTCAAAACAAATCTGGTATTGATTAGACTTAAAAGTATAGATGCAGCTTTAAAGACATAATTTAATAAAATATTTCTATCATATTCATCCGCAAAAAACACTTTTATACGTTTTACCATAATATACTCCCTTTTAAAGGACAACTGAAAGGGCTTTTCTCATAGCTGCCTGAAAATTTTTCATGCTATATTTTTCATTAGCCAACTCTAGCATTTTATTGCTTTTTTCATTTATCCAATTTTTGTCTTTGGACATCGCTTCAAGAATAGTACTTCGTATACATTCTTTACTACAGTCTTTGAGGGTTATTATTTCTGGATTATCGCTATAACCACAAATCTCGCTACATATGGGAATTAAGCCAGCTGACATACAGGTTGCTATTGAACCGGCCATACCCTCCGAGCAAGACGGTAATATCGTATAACTACACCAGCTGCACACATCTTTAAACTTTTCTCCTTCAATATCAATAAAACCTATTGGTATAATATTTTCTGTATGATAAAGCTCTATTTCGTATTCACTTCTAAAATCTTTTTCTTTTTCAAAATTCCCACATACAAATAATGTACCTGGAAATTTCGGCTCTGCAAATATTTCCAACAATAAATCCAGTCCTTTATGAATACACCCTGCACTGCCAAAGTATAAAAAGTTTGTAGGCTTTCTCTCCGCCGAATTAAAACAATTTCCAAAATTATAACCTGTATTAGGAACCAAAAAAGTTTGCGGTAAATTGAATTCATTATATGTCGCTAAATTATATTTATTTCCTATTATTATAGCCTCATCAAATTTTTCAATCTCTTTACTTATCAATGGAGCTTGACGGCGTGGCTGTAACTTAACTCCTCTTCTAATTTCGCAGGCTTTTAGGCGATCCATTTCAGCGTTATTTGCAAACTTTGATTCAGAACCTGTAAAATAAACAATTCTTTTGGCCGAAGCTTTTAAATAATTCTTATAAACTGGTTGATTTTTAACACATATATCAAAAATTGCATCATACTTTTTGTTAAAGATTACATGTCGGGACATATAATCTATCACATCGACATTATATCCGTATTCCCCTATGAGTCGGGCTATTTCAAGCACTTGTATTCCGTTTTGGTGCGTGTTACTTGGCCCACTTTCAAAAGGCTTCTTAATATAACTTATGAGACAGTTTCTTTCATAGCATGTTCCATTAACATTGTAAACAATATTTCGAAACCCAGTCACTGATTTCATTTTCTTAATAAGTTTTTGCATCAGATTTATCTCAATTTTTTTTTCATAAACGATATGTTTTCTCAAATCTCTTCCCCCTTTCAGTAACTCTAAAAAAATGGATAGTTGCTATACATTTATCATCTCGAATTTTTAATGATTTTTTATACCTGTCCGGCTATACTTATAAATGATTAATCGATTCATTACTATTACAGGAAATCCCTCTTGATTATCTCAGGATGATTATCCAAAAATATCTCCATCTCCTTTAAGTCCATATAATGTGTCTTATGCGGAATATCAAATTTATCCTTTAACCTTGCTCCATATAGCTTAATATATCGTTCCATGAAATAGGCTCTTGTTCGAATAAAAGGTACACCATATCTATCCGATATCTGTACATCTTCCTTGAACGCCATGTTTGGCTTTAGCGTACTCATTCCGCCATATTGGAAGCATGTAATCACCTCGTCAATGATACCGAACTTTGCTCCATGCCTAAAAAAGCGCAGAAATAACTCATGGTCTGCAGCACACCGATACCTTATGTCATATCCTCCATACTTTCCATATGCTGCCCTTTTAAAAAATACCCCTGGATGTGCTATGGAACATTCAATATCCAATCTATTCAATTGTCTAGTAGGCTCAATGATAAAAAATCTGCCTTTTAAATCCCTGGCAATCAGTTTCCCACATATTAAATCAACATCATGATTGGCATATTTATCGATTATCGTAATGGGACTGCATACCAGTTGGTCATCTGCCGCCAAAGTAAGAACCCAATCTCCTGTGGATTCTTGGATTCCTTTGTTCATCGCGTCATATAGCCCGCAATCCTTTTCAGAGATGAATACATCCATTCTATCCTTATATCTCTCAAGCACATTTTGTGTCTCCTTGTTGGATTTTCCATCAACAACAATCATCTCTATGAAATCGCTTTTCGGAATGCTTTCAATCGCTTGCCCGACACACGGACAATTATAAACCGGAATGATTATGCTCAAACACTTGTCCATTACATTTCCTCTCCATTGGGCATCCTTGCGTCATCTGTAGGATTATCTATCACGAATCAGCTATGGTGCTGAACCATTCAGATTTATCTCCCATCTTGGTTCCGGCATCCTGAAGAAACCTTTGCCTAAACAAAACAGATACGCCCAGATGAAAAAATTTATAAAAAATGTATATTCTATCACAGTGAAATATAGCCCGATATAAATAACACAAAACACTATATTCTTATAATCATGTTTACTACTTGCATACAAAATGCCATGGACAACTGGCATCACGAAAGGAACCGCAAACACCAAACCTCCATAAGCAAGGACAGAAAATATAGTATTGCTAAATCCCTGGTTCCACTCGCGGTTTGTGGACATATACCTTCTTAGCAACTCTATGTTCTCATAACCATTTCCGATTATAGGGCTTTGCAGCCAACACCTGATTCCCGCGATATAGTCATCGGATCTGGCTATGTATGATGCCGTTCCGCTCTTTGCAATAAATAGAACGCAAACAGCAACAGCGGCAAGAACAAAACCGGTTATTCCTATTATTATCTGATTCTGCTTGTTCCGATACTTATTGATTGTACATATGAAGCCTATAAGCATCAGAAAGATATATCCTGTCACAGAAGCTGTAGTCAAAATTGCCAAAACAATCCCACTCACTTTCCATTTTGCTATAGGATAATAATCCTTAATAACCAAGCTAAACATCAATGCCAATATGAGTACAATCATATACATTGGGCCTTCAACGAAAATCCCAAGGTTACGTCTGATGCCTGTCCCAAACCAGTCAATTATTTGGTATGGCGATGAAAAATATAGGTTATAGTAATTTCCATATGTACCAAACCAGTCTGCTTTTATCAATCCAGATTCGCCAATCATTCCGATAGTTGAGCCCCCAAAGAACAAGATGCTTATCCAGGCAATAAGACCTGTCCAATTTGCAAACGATTTGAACAAGCACATTTTTTGTTCTACAGATGCCGCAGATGCGAAATAGAGGACACAAAACGGGAACATGATAAATCTAGATAAAAATCGGAACAAATTATCTGTAGAGACTGAAAACAAAACAGCAACGAAGATGATACAGTAATACCAGACTGCACTAAATAGAACATATCTCCTGGCCGCTTTTGATATTCCATATTTTATAGCCATGTGCAGGCTGCATGTCAGGACGAGTACAGCGCATATCTCATATATGTGATAGTCCGTGTCAGTCACATTCTGCCAGATGCTTTGGCAGTTCAGAATCAATGACAGTGATGTTAAAGATGTCAGTATTTCAGTTATATTAGCCCTTTTATGAACTTTCAGGCGAAAACCATTTCTAATTTTCATGTTAGACAAAACCTCAATAATTGATTTTATAGAGCTTTACATGTACATCTCATATACTTTATGAGCAGTATCATGAATGTCATATCCTTTATCTTTAATTTCTATCGAAGTGTCTTTACGCTCTATTGACTCAAAATCGACAATTGCATCACACCATCCTGCCACATCATGCAAATCGACAAACCTTACATTATCTGTTACTTTCATGCTTTCCGGAATTCCCTTTGAAGCTATGACAGGAAGTCCTGAAGCCTGTGCTTCAACACTAACAATTCCCAGCCCTTCGTATAATGAAGGGAAAAGGAATATGTCGAAGCATTGCATATAGTCGCTAACAGTACTGGAGGTTCCAACAAAAAGCACATCATCCTCTATTCCTAAGACCGTTGCTTTGGTTCTGACATTTTCAAGTTCATTTCCATCACCAACCAGTATAAGCTTTACTTTTTTATCGATAAACCTTTTGGTATAAATTTGCAGTATGCCTAGTAAGAATGCCTGGTTTTTTTCATATGTAAACCTGCCGACATGTCCTAACACAAGGGTTTCTTCATCAATGCAATATTTATCTCTTATCTCCCTACGTGTAATTTTGTTATAAGAAAATTTTTCTATATCTATGCCATTTCTTAGGATTTTGACCTCTTCCATCCTATCCTTGGGAAATTTCCATTTGGCTGCCTCAAGCGAGCATGCGCAATAATCCGTCACGAAACTTCTAAATATATGCGCCGAATATGTTTTTATCAGGAAGTGCCTTATATTCTCCCTTAAACCTGAGCTATGGGAATGGACGATTATCCTCTTGACTCCATTCATTGAAGCCTCCCTGGCACTATAAGCAAGGACAGATGTGCTTCCAGAATGGATATGTGCGACATCATATGCCGTATTGCAGAGAATCGAATGTAGGACAGGAATAATCTCCCTTCTGCTTCCTCCTGTCTTAAATGGCAGTTCGCCTGCATAAACTCTTCCGCCATGTGCCTCTACAAATATCTTGCTAGCCTCATTGTTGCAATAATATGGAGTAAAGAAATCCACACAAATATCAGTTAAGTCCATATTCTGCAATGCAGACATCACATACGATTCCTGTCCTCCCCATGAAATTGGCTCTCCAAATATTTCTATCACCCTGCGCATTTCATCATGTCCTTTTCGGCTATATATCTGGATATTCTATCTGCGGACGGAATCTGATTCCCTCGCAGGTTGCTTTGAATATCATCCTAATCTTTCTAGCCCTGCCCTCCGACTTCATCAATATCCTCATGATATGGACAGCATTCCTGATGAAGAGGTATAGATATCCTTCTAGTCCATCCTGCCGGTACATGACAACATCGTTCCTGTACATATACTCAAAACGCTCCAATCTGTCAGCAGTTGCATCAATAATATCAGCACCGACATTTGTCTTGCACCAGTGATTTACAATGCTATCAGGTATGAAGTAGGCCTTAAATCTCTTGGAGATTCTCCTGGTGTATTCCCAGTCATCAGCCCAGATAAAGAATTCCTTATATGGAAGTCCGACTTGCCTTACGATGTCTGCTCTCATGAACAGCGAAACAAATGAAGCATACTGTACCGCCTGCATATCATCAAAGCTATGCATTCTCTTCCATTTTGTATTCTTTTGAATGTTCATCGTGCAGATGCTGCCATCTTTCCATATGACCTTGCCTGTCAGATATCCATATAATCCTCTAAGCCTTTCATCAGCCCTCAAGAATGCCGTCAGTGCCATCTGTTCTGGCATGGCATCATCGTCTAATATCCAAAGATATCTGTAACCAATCTCTATCGCCTTTTTAATTCCGTAACTGAAGCCGCCAGCTCCACCCAGATTTGCACCTGTGTTAAAGTAAAAGACATTTTTTTCATCTATCTGATTCTTTATGGTCTCATACGTCCCATCCGTACTTGCATTATCGATTATAAGCACATCGCAGGAAGCATCTTTTTGGCCTCTCAGTTTCAACAGACAGTCCTTCAGCATTTTTTTGCGGTTATATGTGACCACGATGGCCGCTACATCTTTCATGATTCGTCCCTTGCTCCTTAAAAACTTCGTGCATATTTTTTCCCGAAGAATTTGGCCTTAAGGAATGCCGGCACTTTCACCTTCCAGTTTTCCTCCACATGACACTTAAGCTCCATAATCTCTTCGTTTTTAATTCTTTCTGCTTTCAACTGTTGCTCAATCCAGACATTAAAAAGGATTTCGCTTATTCTTCCAATATATCTTTTAGCAAATGCCGAATAATTGGATGTATCTATACGATGAAAAACCTCGAACAAGATATCAAAAAGCCATATGCAGTAATCTGACAGCAGATTTCTTTCCATAATCATCATGTTGAACATGTACCCCCATGTCCTATTGGTGGCTTTTTGATAGGCCTTTTCATATTCTGAGTACTTTTCAATCAGTACATCCTCCACAATGCTTAAATGCTCTGGGTAATGGGTATGGCTATAATGGGACTTTAATGTCTCAATGTAGTAGCGTCTTTTGCTAGGAGTGAATACCTTAATTTTGCCTAGGTATGGTTCCAGCTGTTCTTTTGTCAGGATTCTTCCTTCCATCTCAAAAAGCCTTCTATACTGCACCATGCCAATATAATCCTCTGACAGGTTCTTCCAGGCCCAATATAACCCTGTCAGCTCACAGAAATATGGATTAAGCTCAGAGATATTTTCACCCTCATCATCCCGCTGATAACCGATGCTGTTTTTTTCGACAGAGCCCACTTGAACCGGCAGATATACCTCATCTTTCGGCATTTCATATGGCTTATGCGTTGCAATAATAATCTTTATCGATAGCTCCATCTCAGTCATTCTCCAAGCCCCCTAAGACTATAGTCGCAGATAATAACATATGTTTGCTGCTCTTTTCTTTCATGAATGCCCTAAGCTCCTTTGGCTATCCATAGAATATATTGTCCGCTTCCTCTTTTTCAGCTTATCTAAAAAGGCATAATACCACCATTACATTCGCTTCAGATAGGGCCCATAAATCCCCCACCCTTTGTGATATACCAAATCAGCAGCCCCCTTCACCATATACCGCACCGTACTAGCGCAATGAGCCCGGCACTCCCGGTAAAAAGCCTCCGGCAGCCCCACATACTCCTGCAGCTGCTCCAGCACATATCCGCACTTCTGATAAAGATACCCATTCCCATACCTCTCCAGGCATCCCAGCAGCTTGTCCGCATCCAGCTTCGGAAGCCGCACGATGCACTCCACCACATCCTCCAGCCCCCTGCTCCCCTCGAAGCTGTGCAGGCTGTCCACCACCGTCTGCTCCAGGCTGGTCACCAAAGCCCCGGCCACCCATTCCGTACTGGCCTTTGCCTTCGGATGCACCCTGCGGTAGAACACCCCGTTATACCGGAAATCCGTGAACCTTGTCCCTGTGGCCACGAAGACCTCATTCCCCCTCCGCGGCGCATACCCCCACACCTCGAACGCGCTGCGCAGTGCAATATGCGCGTCCGGGAACAGCCTACTGCCGATCTGATACCGCGTCAGCATCGGCTCCTCCCTCTCCGTATCCATCACCGTGTACAGATTGCGGTGTATCCTGTCGATGTACCCCTTCCTCTGGTAATCGTTCACCAGATAGGTCACCGCCGAACGCTCCCCTACCATCTCGGTGATGTCCTGCAGGGTGAAGCATCCCAGCTCCCGCATCCTCTCGTAATGCTCGACAGTAGAAAGCTTCTCCTGCTTTCTATTGTACGGCTTGACGATAGCAAGCTGTTCTTGCCCTACATTGTGTGGTTTTGCGATATCGTATTCACTCTTCATCGTCTCAGGCATTTCACTGCGCCCCCATACACCCATTTCCAAGCAGGACAGCATAACGACAGGCTATCGCCTAATCACATGCCACAGGCTCCAGATTCCTGCCCATACATCCCCAAGTCATCAAATCGGCCCCTGAACCTCCTGCCATCCCCCCAAATCGTTCGCCTAACTGGCATGTAAGGCGAACTTTTTCGGCCCTTTTTGCCCTCCCGCAGCTCCCTTCGGAAAACGGCACAAGACGCACAGCCAAATGCCCAATATGGCAATTTAGCCAAAATTTCTATGCGAGATATATGAAAAACCATGAGAAACATAAACGAAATTAGCAAATATTGACAAAAATAAATTTAGACTTGCGCTACCCACGCATTAGGTATAAAATGTTAGAAGTAATAAAAAAGTTCGCCTTACATGCCAGTAAGGCGAACTTTTTTATTATTATAAGCATACGGAACACAAGAGAAATGATCATAGTTAAATATAAGACAATGGGGCAAAAAACATCCGGTAAATGCCCGCTCTAGCACCGGCCATCCCCCTCTTTCTCCGAACTCCCCTTCTTCCTCAAAACCACAAGCAGCGCCGCCGTAGCCACAACCACCAGGAACACCAGCCCTATCGCCAGCGCCATCATGCTGTAATCCGGCTTCGGCACGATGCGGTCTGAACCCTTTTGCACGGTTTGGCTTTGAGCAGCCTCTTCACTATTTTTCCCTGGCTGCCCCTCCTGTTCCACTGCCTCCGTATCACCGCCTTTCTCGTCCTGCTCCCCAATCTCCGGCACACCGTCCGGATAAAGCTCCCCAAATTCCGCGCCTGGCGCATCGATGCAGATCCAGGTATCCCTGCGGCCGAAATAGTACCCGACATGGCCCCAGCGGTTCCCATTGCCGTCCACATATACACCAGTGTATTCCGGCAGATAATCCTCCGTATCATCCACGCTCAGGGCTTCACATTCCTCCGAGCCTGGATATTTCCAGAACCGGATGGTTCCCTTCAGTTCTTCCGCATTCAGTTCTCCGCTCTGTTCCGTAATCTCCTCTCTGTGCTCCTCCTGGAAGGAGATGCTGTCATAGACTAAATCCATGTAGTCCATCGGCATCCAACCTAGTGTACCTCTATAGTCATCATACACGCCCCAGACGATGCCCTGGCTGTCCTCATAGGTGAATGTGATATACACCGTGTACCCATTCTCCCATGTGGCCACCACCTCCGGCAGCTCCGGACTCTTGTACAGGTAGACCTTCCCGTCCGGTCCGTTGGCGGTAAACACCCTTCCCATATAGCTACACTCCTCCCTATGGTCCTCATAAAAGGAATCCATGGGTTCGGCAATCATGTCCGCCACCACCGAAAAAGACCATGCCATCCAAAAGCATACCACCGCCAGTAGACAAGTCACTGTTTTCCTCATAACTCCTCCTGTTCCGTCCCGTTTTACCGGGAATCCACTGTCCATGATTTTTCGCGCTGCCCGGAACGCGCATCCCGTCTTAGCTTGCCAGGAATCCGTACTGTCTGCTTGGCAAGGCCATTTTTCATATCCCGACAGGCTTGCCGGGAATCCGCCCTGTCCGCCGCCTGGCAAAGCTAATTTACCCGGCAGCTCTCTGCCGCCGACCTACCACCCCTGGCCAAGCCGCAGTGCTATGGCCACCGCCAGGTCAATCCATCTCCCGCAGACGATTCCAATCGTCCAGGAGCACACATTTGCCGTCAAGGAAAGCAGCACAGGCCTCCCCGTCTGCCAGCCGGGCTTTTCCATGAAGCTGCGGTAGATCCAGGCCTCCACCGCCACCACTGCCGCTTCCACCAATAGCTGAACCGG
>OFGX01002004.1_pt1 | contig 11254 bp, 12 predicted proteins | sample 1521831 | NCBI WGS metagenome assembly OFGX01 (sample SAMEA3504080, study PRJEB24116) | mouse gut metagenome | biome: mouse gut; feature: mouse-associated habitat; material: faeces | place: Denmark | collected 2011
CGTGTTAGGGACTTTCACCCATTAGAGCGCGCCCATGGCGCGCAAACCAAAAAAGACCGCGCAGTTTCCGCGCGGTCCCAAATTGTTCTCTTTTCTGTTTTAGAAGATTCTCCTGATAGCCAAAATCTTTCTGTAGCCTGCATTGGAGACGATGATTCCGGTCTTGGAGTTGGAAGCATGCACAATCTGTCCGTTGCCGATGTAGATTCCCACATGGCCGGAATAGCAGATGATGTCTCCGGGCTGTGCATTCTCCAGGCCGTCCACCCCATATCCCTGGGAACGATCCGCTGCAGAGGAATGGGGCAGGCTGACACCGAAATTCGCATAGACGCTCATGACGAAGCCGGAACAGTCAGTGCCGTTGGTAAGGCTGCTGCCGCCATAGACATAAGGATAGCCAACGAACTGCAGTCCATACTGTGCCACAGCCACGCCCATCTCGCTGCCGCCGCTTACCGGATAGGAAATCTCTTCCTGGGTTGTGGAGGCATTCGCCGCTGCCTGGGCCGCCTGAGCTGCAACCGCTGCCGCCTGGGCCTTCTTGCGCTCCTCTTCCTCCTTGGCCAGCCGCCTCTCCTCTTCCTCTCTGGACTCCGCCTGGACGAATTCACTGTGGAGGGATACGTATTCCGTGGAAATCCATCCCTGGCCCTCCTCTATATCTACCTTCACCCAGCCTTCTGTCTCCTCCATGACCAACAAATCCGCAGCCTGGGGCACCATACCTATGATGTCGCACTCCGTGCTGGCCTCCGCCCGGACATACAGGGTCTCCGTGGTGACAGTAGCGATGCGCTTCCCTACCTGTTTGGCAATCTCCACCGCCGCGTCCCCGGTGACGCAGTACTCTGCCTTCACATAGCCCGTGACGCTGCCGGAGTTGATCTGATACCAGCCGTTCTCCTCTGAAATGAAGGTTCCTACGGAATTGTCATAAAGCTTTCCCAGAATCTCGCCCTCTTCGCTGGACGTGCTCCTTACATTCACATAGCTGTCCACCTGCGCAATCACCAGGTTGCGGAACATATCCTCCTCTGTGGGCTCCGCCTGGGCCGCGTCGGAATTGGCCAGCGGAATGCTCTCTATGATAGACTGGATAGGCAGCGAGGACTTGTCCTCAGTGACGTCCTCCAGCTTGTTCCCGTTCTCCAGCGCAAGGCTCACGCCGCCGCCCGGCAGGATGGAGGAGGCCTGTGCCGTCATGCCCATCCCTGTAAAAGCTATCGTCGCCGTCAAAAGATATACTGCCGTCCTCTTCGTCTTATGTGCCATGTTTATCTCCTCTCCGAATCGAAACTGAAACTATGTATACGGGGTGAAATCCTCCCGATCGTTACATCTTTATCCCTAATTTATTACAGATTTATTACATCTGTTACTAAATATATCACTCTTTCTTAATTTTGTCAACCCGGAAAGAAAAAAATCGAAATGCCTGAAAACTCCCGTTTTATGCGCTTTTCCGGTATTTTCCCCCAAAAAAGAACTGCCCCGGGGCAATTCTTTCTTTCAAAATTTCTTTCGTTTTCTTTAAGAAATCAAAAAAATCAGGATTCCCTGCAGCAGCTCCCTGCGGACACCGCGGCATTGGCGCCGTCCGCCACAGCCGTCACAATCTGCCGGATGGGCTTCCTGCGCACGTCCCCCGCCGCATACAGCCCTTCCATGTCGGTGGCGCAGTCTTCACCCGCCAGCACGTATCCTCCCTCGTCGCATGTCACCAGTTCCCGCACCAGCTGGGTGCCCGGCCGGATGCCCACTGCCACGAACACGCCACCTACGGACAGCTGAGAGATATCCCCGCTTTTTACATTTTTCAGGCGAAGGCCCTCCACGGTCTCCTCGCCCAGAATTTCCTCCACCACATGGCTGTAGAGAATCTCCACATTGGGCAGCGCCTTCAGCTCCTGCTGCAGTATCGCCGCTCCCCGAAGCTCGTCCCGGCGATGAATCAGGTACACTTTTTCACATGTCCTGGCCAGGTAGATGGCATCCTCCAGCGCCACGTCCCCGCCGCCTACCACGGCCACCGTCCTTCCCCGGAAAAAGGCCCCGTCACAGGTAGCGCAGTAGGACACGCCCCGGCCGCCGAGCTTCTCCTCCCCCCGCACCCCCAAAGATGCATGGACTGCCCCTGTGGCAAGAATCACCGCTTTCGCCTCCAGTTCTCCTGCGTCCGTGCGCACCAGCTTGCTGTCCCCTTTGTCCTCCAGGGAGAGGGCTTTCCCTTCCCGGAATTCCACCCCCAGCTTATCCGCATGCTCCCGGAACCGCATTCCCATGTCGAAGCCGTCCGTCCCCGGCATGCCCAGGTAATTGTCCACCTCATAAGTATTCAGCACCTGCCCGCCGCTCATGGGGTTCTGTTCCAGCACCAGCAAATCGAGCCCTGCCCGTTTTCCGTATATGGCCGCCGAAAGCCCCGCAGGGCCGGAGCCGATGATAATCAAGTCGTACATTTGGGTTTCTCTCCGTTTCTTTTCATACTCTATGCCGCTGTGCGCTTGCCGCGGCAGCACTGAAATTATTATATGCCCTTTGCTCTCCTTTTACAAGCCCATATTCATCCCGCAAAAGCACAATCACAAGAATATACAGGCACAAGCTTCCATTCATGCCCTATTTCCCGGTCTTCTCCCATCCCTTTGACCGCCAGTTAAATGACATTTATGTCATATTTTCCGATAACCTTGAACCACAAAAGAATCTATGTTAAAATCAGGATATAAATAGCCCCATAAACGGGGCAGCTTCCCGTTTTCCCCACAGACAGCCAAATCTCTCGGACTCTTCCCCCTTCCCATTGCCTGCGGGAAGCAAAAGGACATCCGACATCCCTGAAAGGAGGAAGCCATGCAAACAGAGGAAACCAGAAAACGCGCCCTGATTACCGGCGCGTCCAGAGGAATCGGCAGGGCTACTGCGGAAACATTCGCGCAGAATGGCTACGACCTGGTCCTCACCTGCCACAATTCCATCCAGGCCCTGGAGGATCTGGCCCAATCCCTGCAGTCAACCTACAGAATCTCCTGCCTCCCCCTCCAGGCGGACATGGGCAAAGAAGAGGATGTAGCCCGGGCCTTTTCCCCCCTCCGTGAGCTGGACGTGCTGGTGAACAATGCGGGCATGGCTTACTTCGGCCTGCTGGCGGACATGACCGCCGACCAATGGCACAGAATCCTGGCCGTGAACCTGGATTCCTGCTTCTATGCCTGCCGCGCCGCCATCCCTCTCATGCTGAGAAAGCATGTCGGCAGCATCGTCAATGTCTCCTCCGTCTGGGGTGCCCAGGGCGCTTCCATGGAGGTCGCCTACTCCGCCTCAAAGGGCGGCATGAACGCGTTCACCAAAGCGCTGGCCAAGGAACTGGCCCCCAGCAACATCCAGGTCAATGCCATAGCCTGCGGCGTCATCGATACCGCCATGAACAACGCATTGTCCCCGGAAGACCTGGACTCCCTTCGGCAGGAAATCCCCGCTGACAGGCTGGGACGCCCTGGGGAAGTGGCCGAGCTGATATTCCGCACCGCCACGGCCCCCACCTATATGACAGGTCAAATCATAACAATAGACGGCGGATGGTACTCCTGATCCGCCGTCCCCATTTTTAGGAAAAACTTTCCTTTTCTTCTTCATAGACGCCCTGAATATCCTCGCCGGGAACCAGGGAATCCACGATTTCCTGCATCTGGCTTTTCGTCTTCACATCCTTGCAGCGCAGAATGACCTTTTCTTTCTCAGCTTCCGTCAGTCCCGCATAGCCTGCCATAGCCGCCTCATTCATAGCCAGGGCCATGCCGAAGCCCGCCGGCAATCCTCCATCGGCCAGCATCCCATTGTAGGGAGCCATAGCGCCGCCGAAACCGCCAAAGCCGTTCCATCCATTGATGTCCATTTTGCCATACACTCCTTTCGTAGCTTCACAATACAGAATGTACAGTTTTTCGACATTTATGCAGCTTAGGCACACATCCTTTTCCTGGCAGCGCTGGATCTGGCAATGCTGCGCCAGTTGTAATCCTTCCCGGCTTTTCTGCCGATTTTCCATTTTAATAGTAAACGACTTTAATATCTTTACTTTGACGAATTATGCTGATTGCTGCTGCAATTCCGGCTTTGAATCAAAGCAAGAATAATCATGACGTTTACGATAGCTTATGGGACTCAATTTATGACAGCATCGTCATTTTCAATCCGCACGCTTCAGGCGGCTCTCCGCATCCTCCACGCTTTCATAGCCGTACATCTTCACGTTGAGTTCCATGATGTCATAGGCCAAGTTCCTGCCGGCTCTGGCATATCCCACCACATATCTGCCGTACAGCTCCAGCATCTTGTCCGAATAGGTCCCCAGCTCGCCCCGCAGATAGGTCTCATAAGAAGTATTGTCGGCATCGTCCTCCGCGGTATGGATGCTCCTGGCATTGCCTGCCAATTCCGGATACTCCTGAGAAAACGCCTCCATCCAGCCTACCTGCAGCCCCACGATTTGCTCGATGATCGCTTTCTTCTCCGGGGACAGCTCCGGGAAATGGGACTTGATTTCCGCATATTTCTCCGGTGCGGTGCTCTCCATCATCCTTCCGTATTTTTCCTCAATGAGATTGTGGCCTCTGTGATATTCTCTATGAAAATCATAGAGGTACTGCAGCAGCATGCACCTGTCCCAAGTCAGATACTGGCTCTTGCGCATGATGGAGAAGGTGCCCCAGTCATTCTGGCAGCTGGCCCGGCCCCCTTCGTTCTTCACTTTGTCAAAAGCCTCGAATTCAAGCTTTGCGATGTCCTCCACCAGCTCTTCCTTGGCCTTCGTCGCAAGAGCGCCCTTGTACACCAGCTCTTCGCTGTGGGCGTCAAGGTAGCTGTCCGTGTCGCTGATGAACCCGGCGGAGTACAGCTCCCTGGCGAAATACGCCCCCAGCTGTTCGATATATGCCGCCGCGCCTTCCTCGTTTTCCTTTACAGACGATATCCCGGCAGCCGAATCCGCAGCCACTGCCAACACAGCGCCGCAGCCCAAACAGCCTGCTATCTCCTCCAGCAACCTGCCGACCTCCCTGCCCTCCCGGGACTCCAGCAGGCTGCGGCGCAGCCATTTGTCGTGGGGCGGATATTTTCCTTCTATATAATGCTGCAGCTTCATGGCCTCTTTTATGCCGTCCCAGGCCATCATACAGGCAGTGAGGCCATCCCCCCTGTGCAGCATCCTGAGATAATTATACTGGGCAGACTGGGCGAACCGGGCAGCACTCTCCGCAAGCTTCAGGTAACGCATCCTCTCTGGATATCCCTGCTTCAGACGGTTCCGGAACGCAGTAAAGACCCCTTCCTCGTCCCGGAACACCTCTCCGTTGACCGCAGCCGCCAGAGAGGCATCGCTGACGCTGGCCCAGTCAATGGCCTCATAGGAATCCGCCTCCACAAGCCCCCGGTAGAAGTCGGATATCCGAATCACCCCCCGCCTGTTGCGCCCATTCACATGAGCCCCGCGGCGGCAGCCCTCGAATTCCCCGGGGAGCCGCTCATAAGCCTGCTGCAGCGCTTCCCCGATTTCCTCATAAGTCTCGTCCGTGACCCACATGCAGAAGTCCGGCCCCCAGTCATGATCCCTGGAAGCCTCGTCATCATAGCCGAAACAATCGGAGCCCCGGCCCACCAGGCCGACAGCGATTTTATCGGCATGTTCGGAAAACTCTTCCTCAATCATCTGTCTGCCGAAGCTCTCGTAATATTTCCTCGCCAGCGCAAGGCCGGTACAGCTCTCCGCCTTCCGCGCCTTCTCCGCTTCCACCAGCCCGCTTTCTTTTAAGCCGACTGCCGATGCCTCTGCGCCGCCTGCGGCCTCCTCTGCGCTGTCCGCAGCCCCCGCTGCACTGCCTGCGACTTCTTCCGCATTATCTCCGAATCCTACTTCTCTGCCTTCCATTTCCTCTTGCCTGCCTGCCGCGCCGTCTCCACGCGCCGAGACCTTCACATCCCCTGCCTGTCCTTCCGCAGCAGTTCCGGCCTCCTTCGCCAGGGCCTCCTCGCACACAGCGGCATTCGCCTGCAGCCTGCGGAAATACTCGTTCCGGCCCAGGTTCCTCTCCACAGCATCCATTCCCTGGCGATAATACCGCACCGCCTTCCCATAGTCTCTTCTATGGTAAAAATATGCGCCCAAAGTGGCCAGCGCAGCCGCGTAATGGCTGTCTGTGACATTTTCCCTCCGGAAGATGTCCACGGCTTTCAGCGCATACTGATACGCTTCTTCCCTCTCCTCCAGCTGCATGCAGGTGCCTGCCAGATTGGCGCAGGTCACCCCCGCCTCATAGGCCGCCCCCTTCGCCTCCACGATTCCCAGGGCCTCCGACAGCTTCGCCTTGGCCTGAGCAAAATCTCCCATCTCCTGATAAAGCAGAGCGATATTGTTCTTCAGCCCTGCCGCCAGCATGCTGTCCGGCTCCAGCTGGCTATCATAGATCGCCTGAACCTGTCCGTAATACCCTGCCGATTCCTGAAGCCTGCCGCAGGCCCTATAGGCAGTGGCAATGTTCAGCAGCGTGGTGGCATAGGGTATCGTCCCCTCCAGCCCCATCTCCTTCGCCTGCCGGATTGCCTCGGAAGCTGTCCGCAGAACCATCTCGCACTGGCTTGTCTCACGATAATAGCCCAGCAGCTCATTCAAAAGCTGCAGCCGCACGCCGTCCTCCCGCTTCCCGGCCGCCTCCTCCAGAGAGCGCAGCATGAGCTGCTCCGCTTCCTCCCCCTTATCCGCCTCGTAAAGCGCGTCTACCTGCGCAAGAATCGCATTGATGTCCATCTGACCGTACTGTCCGTTTTCCATCCGTTTCCGTCCCTCCAATCCACAGATCCGTCCATCGCCCCATTCCAGGCACGATCTCATGCTTTTATCATACTCCCCACAGCAAATATTTGTCAATCACGGAACGGATGGCGTTTTCCATACCTGGCCTCACCGACCGTGCCACACCCCCTCCGGCAGCCCTCTGGAAAAACATGCTCATGCCCTCGCCCTGTCCCGGAGCATCAGCATGGCGATGCTTCCGCTGACAATGCCGCCCAGCACGCCGAACAGCACATCGGTAGGATAATGCACCCCCACATACAGGCGGGATATGCCTATCAGCCCTGCCAGCACAAGCGCGGAAATGCCGTATCCAGCAGGCAGCTTTCTGAACAGGACCCAGGCTGAGGCGAAGGAGCTGCCCGTATGCCCCGACGGAAAGGAGTAATCCCGGGGCCTCCCTATCAGCGGCACCAAACCCTCCACCATCTCATAGGGCCTTGTCCTTGCCACCAGATTCTTTAGGATTATGTTATTGATCAGCAGGGACAGCAACAGGGCAAGGATGCTCATGAGCCCAATCCTGCGGGTCTTCTTGGGCACCAACAGCGCCAGAGAAAAAATAATCCATATGATTCCGCTGTTCCCCAAGGTGGTGATTGCGATGAGCAGTGGCGTAAGGATTGGATTCCTTACGTTTTCCTGAATGAACATTAATATATTACCGTCTATGTTTATAATCCATTCCATGGTTTTCCGCCTTTCAGTCTTCCCTATCCAAATCCGTCTGCCCACCGGTTCTGCTGACGATATCCACCACTACGTACTCGCAGTGCTCCGCGGTGCGGATGGTGTAGCCCCATCCCGCCACTCCCGAGGATACGATGACCTTGCAGTCCCCTCTCTGATATTCCCCATAGTTCATCGCCCCAGTCAATTCGGTCACAAGGCCTACCGGCCAGATCTGCCCCGCATGGGTATGGCCGCAAAGCATCAGGTCTACCCCCTGGGCGGCATTCTCCTCCGCCTCCACCGGCTCATGATCCACCATGACGATGAATTTGTCCCGGCTCACCCCCTGTAGGATTTCTTCCGGAGCGATACGATATGTAAGGTATCTGGCAATGATGGCGTCCTCCCGGCCCGCAAGAATGAGATCCTCTCCGATTTCAATATATTCATCCCTTAGAATCTGTATGCCTGCCGCCCCTATGGCCTCCTCCAGCTCCTCATTGGAATAGGTACGATCCATGGTATACGGCTGTCTGTCATGATTGCCATAGATGTAGAAAATGCCACATCTGCTCTCCATGCCGCCCAGTAGCCGGAACACCTCCTGCATCTTTTCCTTCGAAGTGCCCTCCTCTACGATATCGCCTCCCAGCACCACAATGTCCGGATGCAGCTCCTCAATCTCCGCCAGTTTCTCTCCCAAAATGTCCGGATTCTGAATAGTCCCATAATGGATGTCCGTCAGCAGCAGAATGCGGTAATTCCCCACCTGCTTGTCCGTCTCCACCTGATAACTGGTCTGTCGAATCTGATTCATATTGAAATAGCCATACAGGAATATCACTGCCACAGCCAGCACAGGAATCAGGCCGCAGCCGGAAAGCTTTCTCCAGAAATCATATCCCGGCCGCCGGGCCTTCCCGGAGCCTTCCCTATGTACCGAAAACCATCTGTGCACCCTGCGAACCAACAACGCCACAAGGTCCGTCACCAGAAACAGCCCCGCAAAATGCAGAATCACCATAGCCCTCGTCGTCCACAAATCCAGACAGGACGCCCCCAGGCACGCCGCAGCCACAAGGCAGACGATGGCCGTTCCCTTCTTCTTTCCCACAATGCCATAGAACCGCAGCAGCCGCCTGATTCGAAAGAACATATAGATTCCCACCGCTGCCGCCAGCAGCATTTCCATGATATCAAACAGCCTCATCTGCCGTCCCCTTTCTTTTCCCTGCACGAACCAAAACTCCAGAACAAAGGCACCGCATACGGCAAATCCCTCTCACCGCATACGATGCCTCTTTCATCCACGCCGCTTACCCAGACAACGCCAGCGTCATATCGGTCCATGCCTATTTCTTCAGAAAATCCTTCAGCGCATCCACAGAATCGGACAGTTTATCCGTTGTAAGCTTTGCTTTCACGCCCTGGATGACCTGATCGATGACATCATCCGGCAAATCCACTCCCAGCACGCTCTCCAGCGCCTTTACCGGCTCTTTCCGGAACTGCTCCTGAAGCTGTTTGTCCTTGGTGATTTTGTCCACCGCTTTTTTGATCTGCTCTTTTACGTCCATTCCTTTCTCCTCGCTTTCATTCCACAGTTTATTCCACAGTTTATTCCACAGTTTATTGTCCTGAGCCCCTCTATTATATCCGCTCCTGTCTCTCCTTGTAAAGCAGATCTTTCCGTCCTTGCCGCCGCTATGTCCCACATCATTTCCTCATGCAGATTGCTTCTTCCTGAAATGGATGCATTTCTCCGGACAGACTTCCGCGCACTTCCCGCATCGGATGCACTCCGGGGAACGGGAAATCTCCCTGGGCGAAAGGTCCACCGGACAGGCTCTCTGGCAGGCCCTGCAGAAGATGCATCTCTCCTCCTCCCAATGCACCTGCACCAGGCTGAACCGGTTGAACCAGCCGTAGATAGCCCCCAGTGGGCATAGATACTGGCAGAAAGGCCGGTAGACCTTCACGGAAAGCAGCAACAGGAAAACCAACAGCCCAAGCTTCCAGAAAAAAAGCCCACCCGCCTGTCCCCGCAGCGCCTCGTTCGCCCCCAGCAGAGGCAGAGCGCCCAGCAGTGTGCCTGACGGGCATAAATACTTGCAGAACGCCGGCACCTTGGCAAAACCTCCGAACAGAAACGATGAACCGACGACCACCAGGCATACAAGCACCACATACTTGCCATATTTCAGCACATGATGGAAGGGCAGCCTTTTCCTCTTCCGGAACAAAGGAATCCTGTGCAGCAAATCCTGCACCAGTCCGAAGGGACAGAGCCAACCGCACACGAACCGTCCGAACAGGCTCCCGAACAGAAAGAAGAAGCCCAGCGCGGCAAAGGGGACCTGGAACCCCTGCCGATTCAGCAGGGCCTGGAGCGCCCCCAGGGGGCAGGATGCCACCGCGCCGGGACAGGAGTAGCAGTTCAGCCCTGGTACACAGGCATATTTCAGGCTGCCGCGATATATCTTCCCCTGCAGAAATCCATACATATATCCGTTTGTGACAATTGTAAAAATCAGCTGTACCGCCGTCCTCAGTTTCTTCATATGTCTACCCTATCCCAATGCATTCCATGCAGATCATCACTGCCTTTCTCCAAATCACCGCCAAATCCCCCGATGCCGCGCCAATCCCAAGGAACAGCGCTCCGGTCAACAGCCCTGCCAGCCAGCCGTGGCGTCTACAGTTCTTCCAAAAGGCCATCTATCTTCTCCTTCCATGATTCCTTGTCCATCGCTCCGACTACAGTGTCCAGCACATTGCCCTCCCCGTCCAGGAAAAAGGTGGTAGGCACAGCCGTCACATCCGTCAACAAGGCCTCATACACCGAAAGGTTCAGCAATAGATGCGGATAGTCCGCCCCCGTCTGCTCAATCAACGCCTCCGCCTCTTCCATCTGGTTCCCGTCGGTGCCCTCCATCAAATCACTGATGATGCCAATCAGCTGGAAGTCCGCGGCATCATATTCATCCGGCAGCTGCGCAAGCTCCGGCATCTCCCGCAGGCAGGGATTGCAATAGGTCGCCCACACATTGATCATCGTGAGCCTGGACTGCGCGAAGATGTCCGAGGATATCACGTTCCCCTCCATATCCTTCCCTTCGAAGACAACACTGGCGCCAGGGTTCTCTTCCTCTCCGGTTCCTGAGACAGCGCCCTGAACGTCCTCTCCCTCTCCCTTGTGGGCTGCATCGCCCTGAGCGGCTTCTCCTTCTGCGGTTCCCGAGGTACCACTCTGGTCCTTATCGGCACACCCGCTCAACAAGACAACCAGCAATAGGATTGACAGCAGAAACACAATACCTGTTTTTTTTCGAATGCTTTTCCTTTGAATATTTTTCCTCTTTTTTTGAAACATGCCTTTCCCTCCGAAGCACATCTTTCCGCCTGTCTCTGGCGCTCCAAGACGCCACTGTCTAAAGCCGCAGGCTGAAAACTGAATTCCACAATGATTCCTGGTTTCTATGTTGCGATTTCTATCTGGAATTATATCATGCCCCCATCTCTATGTCAAGCAAACAAGAACATTTGTTCTGCCTTTCATTTCTAATCTCAATCCATCTTCCCGCACAAGAGGACTTGCCTCTTCAATGTGTAGGCATTGGGAAAGGCGATTTGTTATGCCTTTTTCAAAAAATCTAGATTTTATTTATTCGCTGTGGGATTGCGCTCCGGGAACAGTTCCACAGCCTTGCGACATCGGCCTGCCGGTATCCG
>OFGX01002011.1_pt1 | contig 11214 bp, 19 predicted proteins | sample 1521831 | NCBI WGS metagenome assembly OFGX01 (sample SAMEA3504080, study PRJEB24116) | mouse gut metagenome | biome: mouse gut; feature: mouse-associated habitat; material: faeces | place: Denmark | collected 2011
TGTTGGCACAATGACCAGATGTACTATTTGATTTACAAGGATGGCAGCGATGTCTGCATCTCCGCAGAGGAAATTCTCTCTGGAGAACCATTCCCGAAGATGTCTGATATTGTGTATGCTGAGATGTCCAGCGCTGGCGATTACATGGATACCGAGACTGGCAAACTCGACTGGTACTCAGATGAACGTATCGAAGCCTGTGGTGGAAACTACGATGATGAAGACGAGCATAAGTGGAGGTATGAAACGGCTATTCAGTTTAAGTTCGGGACAGCATGGAGCGCACGATGGAGCCGGAAACACCCTGAGTTTGTGCCAATAACAGTTTGAGAAGGAGGATGCCATGAAATACGTGATGAAGCAGATATCCCCTGACCATATCAAGAACGCCAGCACAAAGGAGCTTCTGGAACTGTGGGAGTTGACTAAGCGTATGAAGTGTTCAGAGGAGTCGTCAATTGTTCGAGGCTGGTTGGTGGATGAGTTGGAAACTCGTGATCCCGAAAGCATTGGTGCTTGGATGGAAAGTGAGGATATGTATGCTTTTCCAAAGGACTTTATTAAGGTGCTCGATCAAGTTCTTCGGAGCGCTAAGCCGAAACGTCCGAGAGGGCGTCCGTCGGGGTTCGCCTCCCGATGCTGATGATGGCAGGCGAGAAAGAGATAACGATGAGTAAGCTGAAAGCTGAGTGGATTCCATATATGAAAGCTTATCGCCTGTACGATGCGTGTTGTCCGCAGCAGACGATAGCCTACGAAAAAGATGAGGCTGTGGCGGAGCAAAGAGCGCTAGAGGCAGGATATTCCGGTCTGGTGATTTGTGATGTCGATACTATGCACATTGAGTTCTTAGGTTGAGACGAGAGGATGGATGATAGTGAACAGGGTTGTCAAAGAGTATAGGAAAACAGCGCAGGGCTATGTTGATGTTGTTGTCATGGATGTACGTGACCTTTTCTATGGAGAGTATAGCGCATAAAAACTGGTTGAATCCGGTGGCTACGTGATGGTTTTTAGCCATCGCAGCTTAGGTAAGTGCCTTGCTAAAGCGCAGGAACTGTTTGATAAAATCTGAATCGAGGCAACTAAGGAGAACCCGCTGAAAATTGCTCCTTGGCGCCAATAGTTACGAACCAGAAAGGATGATAGCTATGATTGTGGTAAATAGGGAACTTATCAAAACTGTGATTGAAAGAGCCAGCGACGGTCTTCCTCCGCAGAACGTTCTGCTTGTGACTGTATTTGTTAATGGCTATATGTATGATGGAGAGGCCGAGAAGCAGCTTTACCACGCATTGATGAGATGTGATGACCTGCAAAATAGCTATCTGGCTCACGGTATCGTGTCGGCTTATTGCGAGGAGCATGGTATCCAGTGGGATATATGCCGGGTTATCCGCGCCACCCACTACCCGAATGGATCGAGCGAGGGCCATTTTGTTATCGAAGCTATCGTAACGCCACGCGTTGATGAGGAGGACTAAGCTATGAGTGTTTTTGGGCAAATTGGAGAGAAACCGCATATAGAGCTGGCGAATGTGAAAATCGGCAAATGCTTTATTTATGGAGGCATTGAATGGGTGAAACTGGATCAGAATGGAGATGAAGTGATCGCCATTGCCGCCGAACCCGTGTTCAACCGGGCGTTTGATGAAGAGAACCGGAACGACTGGCGCGTTTCGTCCTTGCGCCGGGAACTGAACGGCCCGTTTCTTGACGCGCTGATTGCAGAGGGCGCAGACCCAGCGGCGTTTATGGAGTTTGAAAGCGACCTGACCGCCGACGACGGAATGACGGACTACGGAACCGCACGGGACAAAATCGCCTTGATTTCGTGCGACCTTTACCGTGAATACCGGGCTTTGCTTCCGAAAATCGGGTGCTGGTGGTGGACGCTGACCCCGTGGACGTGCGACCCTGAATACTCGTACTTCGTCCGCGGCGTCCATTCCTCCGGCGCGATGGGCTGGGACCGCGCGTACGATGGCAACTGGGGCGTTCGCTCCCTTTGTCATTTGGAATCTTCAATCTTTGTATCTGTTCCCGATGAAGAGGGAATGCAGATGAACAGGGGCGAAGCTATCGAGGAAGCCCGCGACGCGGTGCTGGACACGCTGAACGACTACCCCGCCGACATTTGGGGCGACGTGCTGGGCGCGGCGGTTGCGTCCCTCTTCCAGTCAAAGCAGGGCGCGGCAGACATGGCAGAGGAAGAAAAAGCAAGTCGAGAGATCAGCACGACCGAAACGGAACCGCCAGAGGGGATTTTTTAAGCCCGCCGCGGTAAAAACTGCATAAGAAAACCGCCCCGCGCGTTTTGAGAGAACGCGCGAAGCGGATTCCGCCGATGAAAATAAATCATCAATCAACCTATGGATAAAGTATAGCATAGATCGGCGGAAAAGTCAACAAAGAACGCCGTTTTTATGCGGCGTGGCGGGCTTGTAGTGGGTATTAAGATTCCGGCGAAAGCTTGTCCACGTCATACAGGAAGCAACGGGGAGATCAGCAGGGTTCGGCCCTTGCCCTTTGTTCTTTTCTCTTGTCTATATCTCTTCATACGCCGCCGAGGGTGATGGGGGGATTGCAAGGGGGGAAGAGGGAGGGGGCGATCATTGAACCCTCTTCCCCCCTTGCATGGATTAGTTAGCAGACAGCCGGAAACAGAACACGCCCGCTTCATTCATCGACAGAAAGAGGGTGAAGCACGGTGCGAAGTTTCATTCGTGAAAAGAAAATCTATTGCGGCAAGCAATATCGGGAGGTTGATATTTTTTCATACACCGACGCGCAATGCAGGGCAGTAAAACGCGGCACACGGTCAAAGAAGATCAAAGAATCGGAGCCGAAGCAAAAGAACCTGAACGACAAGAACGCCCGCCGCTATTTCATTCAGACCGCAAACTTGAATTTCGGGGACGACCCGGACGCGTTGCACGTGACGGCTACATATAGCGCGAAATATCTTCCAGCGACCATAGAGGAAGCCGAACGGGAAGTGACAAACTACTTGCGCCGGATTCAGTATCAGCGGAAGAAAGAGGGGTTGCCGCCCCTAAAGTATATGCTTGTCACGGCCTACGCCACAAAGAAAAACAGCGAAAAGCCCGTTCTCATTCACCATCATATCATCATGAACGGCGGACTTGATCGGGACGCGGTGGAAGAGTTGTGGCGCAAGCGAAAGCGCAAGGGGCAGAAAAAGGGCGACCGAATCGGCTATTGCAACGCCGACCGTCTGCAAGCAAGCGACGACGGCATTGCCGCCCTTTGCAATTACCTTGTCAAACAGGCTGGCGGGAAAAAGCGGTGGACATCTTCCCACAATTTGGAGCGGCCCACAAGCCGAACGAACGACGGCAAGTACAATCGGCGGCAGATTGAGAAATGGGCGCGGGAGCGTCCGGGCCGGGAGTTTTGGGAAAAGAAATACCCCGGCTGGACCCTGACAGACAGCGATTACGGGGTTCAGTACGAATATAACGATTACACAGGCTGGTCAATCTATCTGAAATTGCGAAAGAAAGAATAGAAAGGGGTGGTTATCATGGGAAAGCCTTACAGGGAATGCCCCCATTGCGGGGCACATTTGGACGCGGGCGAACGGTGCGATTGCGGGGAACCTGAACAACAGGAACAGACCGCGGCGGAAGAACGACCGCGAATGCGGCTGATTGCCGTTTGCCGGGAAGTGGACAAGGACACGGGCAGAATCGCCGTTTACCCGCTCGACAAGGAAATTGACGGAATGACGGTAACGGCCTTGAAGATTCGGGCGACGATGAACCCGGAATTACGGTATTTTACCCTTGTTTCTACCCGATGGGAGCGGTTCGGGGCCGCGATTACGTCCATTCTGAAACGCCGGACGGTCACAGCCGCAGACGTGGACAGAATCGGCGGGATTGTGGAATTGTGAGGGGGTGAAACCGTGCGCGTCGGATTGCATGACGCAGAACAGGAATATTTGAAGCACAAGACGTTCCCGAACTATGCCTTGATGAAGATTTCAGCATATCACAAGGCCCGCGGCGATTCCGTCGAATGGTGGTCCCCTGTTCTGACAAATACTTTTGACCTGATCTATTCAAGCAAAGTCTTTGACTTCACGCCGGAAAACCCGTATTTGCCGCCGTCTGCAATCCGCGGCGGGACAGGCTACCCGGATATTCCGATCAATCAGACCTTGCCGCCGGAAATAGACACGGCCTTTCCTGATTACAGCATATACCCCGAATGCGATTACGCTATTGGGTACATAACCCGCGGTTGCCCGAACCGTTGCCCGTGGTGCGTCGTTCCGGCGAAAGAGGGCGGCATAAAGCCTTACAGAGCATGGGAACAGCTTGTGCGCCCTGACACAAACAAGCTGGTTCTAATGGACAATAACATTCTTGCGTGCGAATACGGGATTGCACAGCTTGAAAGCCTGATCGGGTCCGGCTATGCGATAGACCTAAATCAAGGCATGGACGCGCGGCTGGTAGATGAACGCATAGCGGGCATACTTGCCCGGTTGAAGTGGATTCGCTTTATTCGGCTTTCGTGCGATCAGATACCGCAGATTGAAGCAATCGAGCGGGCCGCGGAACTGCTGGCACAGCACGGGAAGAAGCCCTATAACCTGTTTGTTTATCTGCTTGTGACAAAGGACATCGAAAACGCCGCATACCGTGTCGAGCGGCTAAAGCGGTTAAAGGGTATCAACCTTTACGCACAGGCGGAGCGGAACGACCGAAAAGGCATTGTTCCGAACGCATTACAAAAAGAGTTCGCCCAGCGGTTTGTCTATGGGCGGTGCTATCTGAAAGAAAGCTGGGCCGAATACCTGACCCGGCATAAAGAAAAGAGGTTGCGGCAATGACGAACGCAAAACGCTTCAAGGAAATTTTCGTGTCGCAGATTGACCGCCCCGGCGCGGCTGATCTGATAGCATGGCTTGAAAGCACAGACTTTTTCACAGCCCCGGCAAGCACAAAACATCACGGCGCATTCCCCAGCGGGCTTGTCGGTCCCAGTCTGAACGTATATTACGAACTGATTACACGGCAGAACGTCGGAACCCCGGAAAGCCGGGCCGTTTGCGCCCTACTGCATGACATTTGCAAGGCGGACTATTACGAACCGCAGGACGGCGGCGGGTATCAGGTGAAAGACCGCTTCCCGTTCGGACACGGTGAAAAGTCGGTTTTCCTGATTTCGCGGTTTATGCGGCTGACCGATGAAGAAGCCCTTGCAATCCGCTGGCACATGGGACCGGACGGAGACGGGTGGCGTACAGTCGGAAACGCCTACAGCCTGTTCCCCCTGGCAGTCCTGACCCATATTGCTGACCTTCAGGCAACTTATCTGGACGAAGCGGAGGAGGCGGCAAAGTGATGGAGGAGCTGATGAGGGCGGTATCCGCTCTGGTGGATAAAGAATATGAGTGGGCGGCCAAATCCCACGGGGGCGTTGCCGCCTCTCCCCATGAAGGCTATGCGCTCATAAAGGAGGAGGTCGAAGAGGCCGATCAGGAAATGGAGCGTCTGAAGAAGAAGCTGGGCTTCCTGTGGCTGAATGTGAAAAACGATGCTGAGGATATGGTCCAGCGAAACTTCGAGGATATGAAGTCCATGGCTATTGCGGGAGCCTGTGAGCTGATCCAGGTTGCGGCGATGGCGGACAAGGGTGTTGAAGGGATCAGGAAAGGACGTGGGGAGAAATGCTGACTGCCTTCCGTGTTATGCTCCTGGTGTTCCTGGCAATCGCCTTTTTCGGGTGCATCGGCGGCAATGAAAATGACAAGCAGAATTGCCGGCTGGTTTTTGGAGTTGCTGGAGTCCTGTTCGTCCTGAGCTATCTGCCATAAGGGAGGAGGAGCGATATGAAAGCAATCACCATCTGGCAACCCTGGGCGACTCTCCTGCCCCTGGGCATCAAGCTGTATGAGACTCGATCCTGGGCGACATCCTATCGTGGACCCATAGCTATCCACGCTGCGGCCCTGAAGCTCCCCCAGGTCCTCAAAAGGTGCTTCCCTGGCGAGGATGACAAGCTGATGTTCCTGGAGGCTATCGCAAAAGGGATGAAGGGGTCCTATACCAGTGGGGAGATCATGGACCTGCTGAACGGTTTCCCGACCAGCAGCATCGTCGCCACGGCGCGGCTGATTGAATGTCACAAAATCTCATCGCTTTATGGCACACGGCCCATGTGCTTCGGCAACGAGCGGATCATCCGGCGGGCGGACGGAATAACCTTCTCCCCGAATGAAACAGAGCTCATGTTGGGAGACTGGACCCCAGGCCGGTATGCCTGGGAGTTCGCTGATATGAAGGCGATTCCCCCGATCCCCGCCAGGGGGAAGCAGTGGCTGTGGGAATGGGACGGGGGGGGCCGGAATGGATAAGCGGCCAGCCTACAAAACCTTCCCTATTCCAGGACCAAAGCAAAGGGAGATCATGGCACCAAATATCGAAGATGCCGCCATCAAGCGGCTCTATGTGTGCCCTTCGTGCCACAACATGGATCATCCGCCGGGGGCCCGCTTCTGCTACATCTGCGGTATGGGCTTCCCTCTGAGCATACAGCCCAAAAGCGAAAACTGAACAACACGTTGCGGGGCCTGGGGCTACTCCAGACCCCGTAAACAGGCATTGTAAGGAGGATACCATTGTGAGTGAAATGACCAATAGTAACGCCGTTGCCACCAAGGTACAGTGTTTTGCCGGGCGGCTCCAGGACTTCAAGGATCAGGAAGCGGGCGGGGCTCCGCTGGGCGCCGTGGAGTGCAGCATCGTCGCAGATGTGGAGAGCGGGACCGTAACCTTCCACGCCGCCGGCAAGGACGTTGTCATCGCGGTCCGCTTTGATGAGCTGCTGGAAATCATGGCGGAGGGCGTTGTCCTCAGCCACCAGCGCCATGATACTGAAGCGCCTGGAGGTGAAGGTGATGGCGGGCAGTAAGAAAGGGAGGGCGGCATCCTCGCTGACAGCCGATCAGAGAAAAGAGATCGTCGGCCTGGCCGTCACCGCCGGGATCAAGGCGTATCGGGATGAGGCCACCAAGCATAGAAAGGAAATCTATGACAAGCGCCTCTATAACACCAAGCTACTGATGAGGAATTACCGCGACCTGAAGGAACACGCTGACAAGGCGGTATTCGATGCCTCCACCGCTGAGGATGAGGACGTTTACGAGATTTTGAACCTGATGAGCGAGTGGGTCCGCGAAGAGGCTTCCACTGTGGACAGCATCAAAAAGAGCGCCGCCCGGACAAGGCTCATCATGGATCACATCAACGAAATGCTCCAGATTTATCAAGCGGCCTGTGAGCGGTCCAAGAGGCCGGAGGATACGCGCCGGTACGGTGTTCTCTATGACTACTACATCAGCCCGGAAAATCTGAGCCTGGAGGAAATCGCAGAGAAATACAGTGTGGACACCCGGACGATCTATCGGGATATACGGGACGCCACCGCCAGGATCACCGCGCTTCTGTTCGGGGTGGACGGCATTTTCAAGTAGCATGGCAAAAACCTGTCATTTACATGAGAAAACCCGTGTGGTAGTATCGTAGTGTCATAAGTTCTCTCCCTTCTTTTTTTGTCACGCGATTACCAAAAGGCAATCGCAACCGCTCGGGATGGGCAGCTCGGTAATTTCACCGGGCTGCCCATTCTATTTTCTACGGAGGTACACACATGGAAATTGTGATGAAGCGCACAGCAGACATCAAGCCGTACCCCGGAAACCCCCGGGACAATGATAATGCGGTCCCCTACATCGCGGAGAGCATCAAGCAATTTGGCTTCCGAGTCCCCATCGTGCTGGACCCGGACGGAGTGATTGTGTGTGGGCACACCCGCTGGAAGGCCGCGCAGAAGCTCGGGATCGAGGAGGTCCCCACTGTCGGGGTGGATGACCTGACCCCGGAGCAGATCAAAGCCTTCCGCCTGGCAGACAACAAATCGGCGGAGCAAGCCACCTGGAACCTGCCGAAGCTGGACCTGGAACTCCTGGACCTTCCCATGTTCGATATGTCCCTGTTCGGCTTCCCCTCTGAAGAGGTGAAGAAGGAGGCCAAGAAATCCGGGGGAACTGGCATGGAATCCATGGAGCTGAAGGCATTTGAGCACCATGACTACCTGGTGTTCGTTTTCGACAATCAAATGGACTGGCTAAACGCGGTCAACGCTTTCGGCATCCACAAGGTCAACGCCGGATATGGCGCGACAAAGAAAGTGGGGGTGGGTAGAGTTGTCAACGGAAAGAGACTTCTTGAACGAATACAGTATCAAGCTGCTGATTCTGAGCCGGGGGCGGAGCCAGACGATCACGACAACGGAAATCCTTCCTGACTTCGTGGAGGTCCTGGTCCCCGAGTCCGAGGCGGCCGCCTACCGCGCCGCCGTGAAGAATCCGATCCTGACCATCCCGGACAACATCATTGGCCTGGGCCAGGTGCGGAATTGGGTGCTACGGCATTTTGATGAGCGGATCATCGTCATGCTGGATGATGACCTGATCCGGCTCTACTGCCTGACGGCGAAAAAGGCGCGGCCCATCACGGACCCGGAAGAGATCACACAGGTCATCATCAACGCGGCGGTCATGGCGGACGATGCCGGGCTTCACTGTTTCGGATTCTCTCAGACCGATATCCGCAAATTCAACGGCTGTGAGCCCTTCAAGCTGACCGGCTGGGTCGGGGGCATGATCGGAGTCATCGGCCGGCAGTACACCTTCAGGGATGACAAGTACAAGGTGGACATCGACTTCTGTATGAAGAATATGCTGGTGGACCGCATCCTGTGGATTGATGACCGATACTGCTTCTACCAGCTCAGGGACAACAACGTGGGCGGCACCAGCGCCTTCCGCACTCAGGAAGAGTATGAAGCGTCCACGGAATCCCTGGTGCGGAAATGGAAGGGCTACCTGACCAAATCGACACACGCATCTCAGGTCTTTCTCAGGACCAAAGTTAAAAGAAAGCAGGATATAAAGCTATGAAAAAGGTTTTGATTATCGGCTATGGGACCGTCGGCCACAACCTGGCTGTGGAGCTCTCCGCGCTCCAGCCCGACATCTACGACAAGTACAAACCGGATGAGAACACCCGCCTGGACGGGGAGCGGTATGACGCGGCCTTCGTCTGCGTCGATACTCCCTATGTCCCCGGCGAGTGTGTCTGCGACACCCGCGAGGTGGAGAACTCTATTCTGGAGAACGACGCGGAGATTTTCGTGGTGAAGTCCACCGTCCTCCCCGGGACCGTGGATCACCTGGAGGAAGTCACCGGGAAAGCTGTCATCTTCTCCCCGGAGTATTACGGCGGGACCCAGCATTGCAATAACTTCGACTTCCCGTTCACGATCCTTGGTGGGGACCGGGATGACTGTCTGAAGGTCCAGCAAATCCTCCAGAGGGTCTATGACGGGCGGCACACCTTCAGGATCACGGGCTCCAGGACGGCCGAGCTGGCAAAATACATGGAGAACGCCTTCCTTGCCACGAAGGTGAGCTTCTGCACTCAGTTCTGGTCCGTGGCAAAACAGATCGGGGTGGACTATGAGGAGCTGCGGGAGCTCTTCACCCTGGACCCACGCGTGGGGAAATCTCATACCTTCGTCTACAATGAGAGCCCGTTCTGGAAATCCCACTGTCTGGACAAGGATGTGCCCGCTATCGCGGAGACCTATGGGATGGACTTCCTTCTCAGCGTCATTGAGTTTAACGAGAGAATGAAGGAAACGGTTTAGTGAATAATCGGTAAATATTTTGTTAATGTAAGTGAAAATGCTTCCCGTAGGCGACCGTCTGTGATATACTATGGACATAACCTGAATGGAGGTATCAGTCTATGGGATACGATTTGAGAACCCAACGGGGCTACGACTTCTATGAAGTGGCCTCCGCCCTGCAAAAGTCCATCCGGCGGGGCGATGTGAAACTGGCGGGATACATGGCGCTGGAGCTCTTCCCGAAGTACGCGGAATACTGCTGGAAGCGGCTCCTCACGGTATCGGCTGAAGATTGTCACGGTCTGGTGACTCAGGAGATCAAGGCTCTTTATGATTCGTTCCACGTTATCAACAAGGGGAAACGTGGCGACGATCTGAAGGGCCGTATTTTTATCTCCAAAGCGGTCATCATCTTGTGCACCTGCGGCCATAGCCGGGATGCCGACGTGCTCTCCAACTACATCTACGACAAAAAGCAGCTCTTGTCCGATGAGGAAATCGAGCGGGCCTTCGAGGAGGTCAGGGCTGGACGGATGGACGTTCCCGAGTACGTTTTTGACTGCCACACCCGGAAGGGGAAGGCGGCAGGGAGAACCAAGCAGCAGTTCTTCAGGGAGGAAGAGAACGCCCTGGTCAACAAACAGGTCAGCTTGTTTGATGGGGTCCAATTCTGACTCCAACCGCGCAAAACAGAGTGGGGAGCGGTCGCCTGAATGGGTGGCCGCTTCCTATTTTTCCGCAAAGATGGTGGTGAGATGCCAAATGAGAAAAACCTGATCCCGTTCAATGAGCGAACAGAGAGTGAACAGAGGGCGATCCAGTCCAAGGGCGGGAAGGCCAGCGGTGCCTCCAGGCGCAGGAAACGGGATATGGCAAAGGCCATGAAGTTGCTCCTGGATATGCCCGCAATCCCTGGTGCAAATGCCTACCTCCAGCAGTTCGGCTTTGATGAAGCTGATATGACCAATCAGATGGCGCTTCTCTCCGCCGTGTTTATGAAGGCTATGAACGGGGATGTCCGGGCGGCTGAGTTTGTGCGTGACACCGCCGGCTATAATCCGAAAATCAGACTGGAGGAAAAACGGTTCGAGGCCGAGCAGGAGGAAAGCGGCGGCGGGACCGATGTTGTGAGCGACTGGATCAACTCGATCCCCGATACTGCTGCTGAGGATGGAGGCGAGGACCCCGATGGCGAGGATGAGCAAAACCCAGGCGAAGCGGAAGAAGCTCCGTGACTTTTTCAATCGGCGTGTCCCCCTCTACCAAAAGGACCCGGTTCTGTATGCCCGGGAAGTCCTCCTATTTGAGCCGGACGAATGGCAGGAGAGTGTCCTTCGAGACCTGGCCGAGTCCCCCTGGGTAACGGTGCGATCTGGACAGGGCGTAGGAAAGACCGGCGTTGAGGCCGTGGCCCTTCTCTGGTTCCTGACCTGCTTCCGGTTCCCCCGGGTGGTTGCGACCGCCCCCACCCGCCAGCAGCTCCAC
>OFGX01002012.1_pt1 | contig 11213 bp, 7 predicted proteins | sample 1521831 | NCBI WGS metagenome assembly OFGX01 (sample SAMEA3504080, study PRJEB24116) | mouse gut metagenome | biome: mouse gut; feature: mouse-associated habitat; material: faeces | place: Denmark | collected 2011
CCCCCGCCAGGGGCTGAGCCCCTGGACCCGCAGCCTGCGCTCTCCTGCTACTTTTATTTAAGAAGGGAAACTCTATGTATATCATACTCGCCATCCTCCTCTTCGGCATCCTCATCGCCGCCCACGAGTGGGGCCACTTTATCGCCGCCCGCATCTGCGGCGTCACGGTCCACGAGTTCGCCATCGGCATGGGCCCCCAGCTCTGGCAGAAGCAGGGCAAAAAAGGGACGGTCTTCACGCTGCGCGCCCTGCCCATCGGCGGCTTCTGCGCCTTGGAGGGCGAGGAGGAGGAGTCCAACGACCCCCACAGCCTCTCCAATCAGGGATTCTGGAAGAAGGTCTTCGTCTTTGCCGCCGGGGCCATGATGAACTTCCTGGCGGGCCTCCTCATCCTCCTGGTGCTCAACTTCCAGGCCGCGGGGTTCACCGTGCCCGTCATCGCCGGCACCGCCCCGGAGTTTGACGCCGTCAACGGCACCGCCCTGGAGGAGGGGGACGTGTTCTGGTCCATCAACGGCTCACGGGTCTACCTTGCAAGCGATGTGGACCTGCTCCTGATGCTGGCCAACCGGGAGCCCATGGACCTGGTGGTCCTCCGGGACGGGGAGCAGGTATCCCTGCCGGGCCTGGCCGTGGGGACCTACACCGACAGTCAGGGGCAGAGCTACGAGGGCTACGGCCTCTACCGGGGCGTGGCGGTCCAGGAGGCGACCTTGGGCCTGCGGCTGAAATACACCTGGTATAACGGCATCGACTTCGTCCGCATCGTGTGGTACAGCCTGCGGATGCTCTTTACCGGGAGCGCCGGGGTGTCGGACCTGAGCGGGCCGGTGGGCATCGTCTCCCAAATCAACGACGTGGGAACCCAGAGCGTGAGCGTCGGCGCGGCCCTGAGCAATATCGCCTACTTCGGGGCCATGCTGACGGTGAACCTGGCGGTGATGAACCTGCTGCCCATCCCCGCCCTGGACGGCGGGCACATCCTGTTCCTGGTGATCTCCACCGTCTCGGAGAAGCTCTTCGGCCGCAAGGTGCCCATGAAGTACGAGGCGGCCATCAACATGGTCTTTTTCGCCCTGCTCATGGGGCTGATGCTCTTTGTCACCTTCAACGACGTGCGCAAGCTCTTCAGCTAGGAGGCGCTTATGACCAGACAGATCCATGTGGGGCCCGTCCCGGTGGGAGGCGGGGCCCCGGTCTCCATCCAATCCATGTGCTCCACCAAGACCGATGACGTCTCCGCCACCGTGGACCAGATCCTCCGCCTGGAGGAGGCGGGGTGCGAGATCGTCCGCGTGGCGGTGCCGGACATGGCGGCGGCCAGGGCGATTGGCAGGATCAAAAGCCAAATTCACATTCCCCTGGTGGCGGACATCCATTTTGATTACCGCCTTGCCATTGCGGCTATGGAGCATGGGGCGGACAAAATCCGCATCAATCCCGGGAATATTGGATCGAGGGAACGCATCCAGGCGGTGGTGGACGCAGCCAAAGAGCGGGGCATCCCAATCCGGGTGGGAGTCAACAGCGGTTCCCTGGAAAAAGAGCTGGTGGAAAAGTACCATGGCGTTACCCCGGAAGGGCTGGTGGAAAGCGCTATGGACAAAGTCCATATGATCGAGGGCATGGGCTACGACAATTTAGTCATCAGCATCAAATCTTCGGATGTGCTGATGTGCGTAAAAGCCCACACCCTGATTTCCGGGCAGTCGGATTATCCCCTGCATGTAGGGATTACAGAGTCCGGCACCATAACCAGCGGGAATATCAAGTCCGCCATGGGGCTGGCCATGATTTTAAGCCAGGGCATTGGGGACACCATCCGGGTATCCCTGACCGGGGACCCATTGGAGGAAATCAAGTCTGCCAAGCTGATCCTGCGGACCCTTGGGCTGAGGAAAGGCGGCATAGAAGTGGTATCCTGCCCCACCTGCGGGCGGACCCAGATTGACTTAATCGGTTTAGCCAACCAAGTGGAAGAACTGGTAAGCGATATTGACTTGGACATAAAAGTGGCTGTTATGGGCTGCGTAGTCAACGGCCCGGGGGAAGCGAAAGAAGCTGATATCGGGATTGCCGGAGGAGTTGGGGAAGGCCTGCTGATCAAGCATGGGGAAATTTATAAGAAAGTGAAGGAAGAAGAACTTCTAAGCGCACTCCGGCATGAATTGCTGCATTGGGGTGAATAAGGATGAATAAACTGTTTTTTGACGTGTTTCCAGATTTGAAAGTCCCGTCTGGGATGCAGAACCTGATGACTGAGGTAGAGGTAACGAAAGTATCTTCCAACCGCAGGCGGGACCATCTCAGGGTCTACCTTTTGAGCAGCAGGCTGATCCATAAGTCCAACATTTACCGTTTGGAATCTGATATTGCAAAGCAGCTTTTCCCAAACCACGGTATTTCCATCAAGATTATTGAGAAATTCCGGCTTTCCGGCCAGTATAACCCAAGGAAGCTGCTGGACGTCTATAAGGACAGCATTATGGATGAATTCCGGGCTTACAGCCTGCTGGAATATAACGTGCTGCGGCTTGCCCAGATGGATTTTCCGGAAGAAGACAGGATGCATATTACCTTTGAGGATTCCGTGGTAGCAAGGCAGAAATCAGAGGAAATGGTGCAGATTCTGGAAAAAATCATCTGTGAGCGGTGCGGCCTTGACGTGGACATACAGGTGGAATTCCGAGAACCCAAAGCAAATAAGCATAAGGAAAACAGCGATATCCAGCTGCAGAATGAAATACATAACATTATTTCCCAGGCTTCCATGGCTGCCCAAAATGCAGGGGAAGGGGATTCTGCGGCAGGGCAGGAGTGGGAACATGCAGGGCATTTGGAAACAGCCCAGGATGCTGCCCTGCAAGCTGGGCATTTGGAAACAGCCCAAAACGCCAGGACGCTGGCTGGGGATGGGAAACAGCCGCAAAGCTACGGCAGACAAGGGGAGTCCCAAAGCCGTCCTGGGCAGGCAGGGGGCAAAAATGCTTCCGGAGGGGCAGCCCGCCCAGCCAATGGCGCAGGCCAAACGTTTTCCAAGAAGGGCGGCTCCTATGGCGGCAGGAAAGGCGGCCCCTACGGCGGCATCCGGAAATCAGACAACCCGGACGTGATTTTTGGCCGGGATTTTGACGAGGAACACATAGACATTGAGCAGATTGTCGGGGAAATCGGGGAAGTGGCAGTCCGTGGGAAAGTCTTAAGCGTGGATACAAGGGAAATCCGCAATGAGAAAACCATTCTCTTATTTTCCGTTACAGATTTTACCGACACCATTATGGTAAAAATGTTTGCCAAAAATGAGGACGTCCCTGAGATTACTGCAGGCGTGAAAAAAGGAAGTTTCCTGAAAATAAAAGGGATTACTACCATCGACCGGTTTGACGGGGAACTTACCATCGGCTCGGTGGCTGGGATTAAAAAAATACCGGATTTTACAACTTCCCGCATGGACAACAGCCCAAAGAAACGGATTGAGCTGCACTGCCATACGAAAATGAGCGATATGGATGGGGTTTCCGAGGTAAAGGACATTATTAAGCGGGCTATCAAATGGGGGCATAAGGCCATTGCCATTACGGACCATGGGGATGTCCAGTCCTTCCCGGACGCAAACCATGCCGTTTCCCCAGAGGATGATTTTAAGGTCATCTATGGGATGGAAGCTTATCTGGTGGACGATTTGAAGCAGATGGTGGAAAACCCAAAGGGGCAGGGGCTGGACGGCACGTTTGTGGTATTTGACTTGGAAACGACAGGCTTTTCCCCTATCAATAACCGCATCATAGAAATTGGCGCGGTGAAGGTGGAGGAAGGGAAGGTTACGGACCGATTTTCTGCCTTTGTAAACCCGCAGGTGCCTATCCCGTTTAAAATTGAAGAACTGACAGGCATCCGGGACGATATGGTGTTAGGCGCACCTGCCGTGGAGGAAGTTTTACCGGAATTCCTGAAATTCTGCGAAGGCTCCGTAATGGTAGCCCATAATGCTGGGTTTGACATGAGCTTTATCAGCAAAAACTGTGAACGGCAGGGGCTTCCCTGTGAGTATACGGTGGTAGACACGGTGGCATTGGCGCGTGTCCTGCTCCCCCAGCTAAACCGGTTTAAGCTGGACACAGTGGCAAAGACACTGAAAATTTCCTTGGAAAACCACCACCGTGCCGTAGATGACGCCGCCTGCACCGCAGAAATTTTTGTGAAATTTATTGAAATGTTAAAGGAACGGGGGATTTCTGACTTAAACCAGGTGAATGAAATGGGAAATACTTCCGTGGAAAATGTCAGGAAGCTGCCCAGCCACCATGCAATTCTCCTTGCCACAAATGATACTGGCAGGATTAACCTTTACCGGCTGGTGTCCATGTCCCACCTGACGTATTTCCACCGGCAGCCAAGGATCCCGAAAAGCGAGTTTTTAAAGTACCGGGAAGGGATTCTCATTGGCTCTGCCTGTGAAGCCGGGGAACTCTACCAGGCCATACTGCGGGGGCAGTCAGACGAGGAAATAGCAAGGCTTGTGAATTTCTACGACTATCTGGAAATCCAGCCCCTTGGGAACAATGAATTCATGCTGCGGGGCGAGGACCCGGCAATGGCTTCCCTGGAGGAATTAAAGGATATTAACCGGAAAATTGTGAAGCTGGGGGAAGAATTCCAGAAGATGGTAGTAGCCACCTGCGACGTGCATTTCCTGGACCCGGAGGACGAGGTGTACCGCCGGATTATTATGGCGGGGAAGGGATTTAAGGATGCGGACAACCAAGCCCCCCTGTTTTTGCGCACCACCGAGGAAATGCTGGCGGAATTTGACTACCTTGGCAGCGGGAAGGCGGAGGAAATTGTCATTACCAACCCCAACCGGATTGCCGACATGTGCGAGAAAATTTCCCCGGTCCGCCCGGACAAATGCCCGCCGGTAATTGAAAATTCCGACCAGATGCTGCGGGATATCTGCTACAACAAAGCCCATGAAATCTATGGGGAGAAACTGCCTGCCATTGTCCATGAACGGTTGGAACGGGAGCTGAATTCCATTATTTCCAACGGGTATGCGGTGATGTATATTATTGCCCAGAAGCTGGTGTGGAAATCCAATGAGGACGGATATCTGGTTGGATCACGAGGATCCGTAGGATCCTCCTTTGTGGCCACCATGTCAGGCATTACAGAGGTAAATCCTTTAAGTCCTCATTATTATTGCCCTCACTGTCATTTCTATGATTTTGATTCTGAGCAGGTTCGGAAATTCAGCGGTATGGCTGGCTGTGATATGCCGGATAGGGAATGTCCCGAGTGCGGCACCCCTCTTATGAAAGCAGGCTTTGACATTCCTTTTGAGACCTTTTTAGGATTTAAGGGAGATAAGGAACCGGATATTGATCTGAACTTTTCCGGGGAATACCAAAGCAAAGCGCATGATTACACAGAGGTGATCTTTGGGAAAGGGCAGACTTTTCGGGCCGGGACAATCGGCACGCTGGCAGATAAAACGGCTTTTGGATATGTAAAGCGATATTATGAGGAAAGGGGAGTACATAAGAGAAACTGCGAGATTGACCGGATTGTGGTGGGATGCACCGGCATTCGAAGGACTACCGGGCAGCATCCGGGAGGAATCATCGTTCTTCCTCTGGGGGAAGAGATCAATACCTTTACGCCGGTGCAGCATCCGGCCAATGATACGACAACGGATATCGTGACGACGCACTTTGACTATCATTCCATCGATCATAACCTTTTGAAGCTTGATATCCTGGGACATGATGATCCGACTATGATCAAGACTCTGGAAGAATATATTAACTCCCCGGAGATGGACAATGAGTACAATGAGACGGACAATAGGTTCGTTGCGACGGATATCCCGCTGGATGATAAGGGAGTGATATCCCTGTTCCATGATACCTCTGCGCTGGGGATCACGCCGGATGATATTGGAGGCTGTCCGGTAGGATGTCTTGGAATCCCGGAGTTTGGGACGGACTTTGTTATCCAGATGGTTGTGGACACCAAGCCGCAGACCCTCTCAGACCTGATCCGTATCTCAGGGCTGTCCCATGGTACGGATGTATGGCTTAACAATGCCCAAGAGTTGATCAAGAGCGGGAAGGCGACGATCTCCACGGCGATCTGTACCCGAGACGACATTATGACCTATCTGATCAATAAGGGGATGGACAGCGAGCAGTCCTTCACGATCATGGAGAGAGTCAGGAAGGGAACCGTTGCGAAGGGGAAATGCAAGGAATGGCCCCAGTTTAAGGAAGATATGAAGGCTAACGGCATACCGGACTGGTATATCTGGTCCTGTGAGAAGATCAAATATATGTTCCCGAAAGCCCATGCGGCGGCTTATGTTATGATGGCATACCGGATCGCTTACTGCAAGATCAATTATCCGTTGGCCTATTACGGGGCGTATTTTGGAATCCGTGCGGATGCGTTTTCTTATGAATTGATGTGCCAGGGGAAGGAAAGGCTTAAGTATCATCTTGATGAATACAACAGACGGTCGGATTCTCTGAGCAAGAAGGAGCAGGATACGGTGAAGGATATGCGTATCGTGCAGGAGATGTATGCCAGAGGGTATGATTTTACACCGATGGATATCTATCGGGCGAAGGCATCGAAATTCCTGATCGTGGACGGGAAGCTGATGCCGCCGCTGATCAGTATCGAAGGTCTCGGAGAGAAGGCGGCGGAAGCGGTGGAAGAGGCATCGAAGGACGGAACATATCTGTCGCTGGATGATTTCCGGCAGAGAACGAAGGCGAGTAAGACGGTGATCGATTATATGGTCAAGCTTGGTATTCTTGAAGGCTTGCCGGAATCGAACCAGTTGTCGCTGTTTGATCTGTAAGTTTTGATCTGCAAGCGCTTATCTGTTCAGTGTTGGTGGATGTAAAAAATATCTATAGAAATTAATAAGTTTCTAAAATAATATTATTAATTCTAATGAAACGATAATGATCGAATAAAAAATATGCGATTTATATGCGGATCGGGGAGGAAACAAGAACATTGAGACCGTCACAGATTACAGACTGGTGCCATGAGATCATAAGATCTCAGGCATCAGAAGGAGGCTTTTATATCGACGCAACGATGGGAAAGGGAAATGATACGCTGATGCTCTGCCGCCTTGCGAAGGAGAACGGCAGGGTGCTGGCGTTCGATATTCAGGAAGAGGCTCTTCGGATTACAGAAGCGAAGCTTCAGGAAGTGGGAATGGATCACCTTGCAGAATTGATTCTTGACGGACACGAGCATATGGACAGGTACGCAGGAGAAGAGACCGCGGATGTGATCTGCTTCAACTTCGGGTATCTGCCCGGAGGAGACCACAGAATCGCAACGTCAGCAGAGACCAGTACGGAAGCGGTCAGGAGAGGGCTTAAGATCTTAAAACCCGGCGGAATGATGAGTCTGTGTATCTACAGCGGAGGGGACACTGGATTCGAGGAGAAGGAGAGGATTCTATGTCTCCTTAGAGCGCTTCCGGCACGGGAGTATACAGTGATCGTTAATGAATACTACAACCGGGAAAACTGTCCTCCGATGCCGGTGTTCGTGTTCAAGAGAGGGTAGCTTGTCGGCATGTGCACCGGACGGCAGAGGGCAGCTTGTCTGCATGTGCATCAGACTGTGCGGTTATACGTTCTGCTTGCAGGAATATTCCCTTACGTCTACGCGGATGACCGTAACAGCCTTTTCCAGTTTGGGATTGGTCTCGAACTCTGAAAAGTCTTTTCCGGTCTGATGCTTCATGATGAGGGCAAGAGCCTTTTGCTTATCCTCCGGCTTTGTGACGATTGCTGCCGTTCCGTTCCCGATTATGCTGGCATAGCGGTAGCTGTATTGGCAGGCTAGCTTCCCCGCTGCAAGATCGTGGCCGCAGTCTAATTCAACGCCGACCTTAGGGTTTTTCTTAAGGAGCTCAAGCTTCTTCCCTTCGCCGGCTCCGTGGAAATAGACGGTAAGCCGGTCATCTTCAAAGCAGTATCCATAGTTCATCGGTACGATATAGACATGTCCCGTCTCATCCGTCATTCCAAGCCGGCATACCTTGCAGGCCGCGAGGATCTCCCGGATCCTGGCCATATCCTTAACTTCTCTTTCTTCTCTTCGCATTTGTTCTCCTCCGATTTTATAGCTGTTCTGGTATCATTATAGAGGAAACAGCGCTGACAGACAAGTGCAGTTAAGTAAATTAAAGCTTTAAACCACGAAAGTATTGTGCTATACTAAAATCTGGATTGCGGGAGCATGAAATGCAGAGCGATCCGCGGTATTATAAATATATGTTATGCAAAGAAATAGTTTCAGGCATCTGCAAAAAGATGACTGAGATATAGATTAACAGTAAAGGAAGGGCTATAGAATGTCAGAAACAAAAAAGGTAATTATGCTTGGCAACGAAGCCATTGCCAGGGGCGCTTATGAAGCGGGAGTCAAGGTATCCGCCGCGTATCCGGGTACGCCGAGCACAGAGATCAGCGAGTATCTGGTGCAGTATAAGGATAATCTGTACTGCGAGTGGTCGCCTAATGAGAAGGTTGCAACAGAGGTAGCGATTGGGGCGTCTGTTGCCGGAGTCCGCGCCATGTCCTGCATGAAGCATGTGGGATTCAACGTGGCGGCAGATCCGGCGTATACGGTATCTTATATGGGAGTGAACGGCGGACTTGTCATTGTGGTGGCGGATGATCCGGGATTATACAGTTCACAGAACGAGCAGGACACCAGGATGGTGGCGCGGGCAGCGCAGCTCCCGGTGTTGGAGCCGTCAGACAGTTCGGAGGCGAAGGAGTTCATGAAGCAGGCGTTTGAACTGAGCGAGCGGTTCGACCGCCCCTTTGTGTTCCGCACCACAACAAGGCTGGCACATTCTCAGGGAGTGGTGGAGCTTGGCTGGCGCAAGGAAGTTAAGGACAGGCCTTATGAGAAGGATATACGCAAGACGGTCATGATGCCTGCTAATGCGAAGCTTCGCCATATTGAGATAGAGAAGCGCAATCTTGAACTTGCCGAAGCCGCCGATACGCTGTCTGTCAACCGGATGGAGATGAACGATACGAAGATCGGCGTTATCACCAGCGGAATTCCCTATCAGTATGTGAAGGAAGCGCTCCCGGAGGCTTCCGTCTTAAAGCTTGGAATGGTCAACCCGCTTCCGAAGAAGCTGATCGAAGAATTTGCTTCAAAAGTAGAGACGTTGTATATCGTGGAAGAATTGGATCCCGTGATCGAGGAACAGGTTAGATCCTGGGGGATCAAGGCTGTGGGGAAGGAGATCTTCACGGTACAGGGAGAGTACAGCGCCAATATGATCCGAAGGGCGGTTCTTGGAGAAGAACTGAATATCAAGACTCCCGCGCAGGTACCGGTGAGGCCGCCGATCCTGTGTCCGGGATGTCCCCACAGGAGCGTATATTATGCGGTGAAGAAGCTAGGGCTCCATGTGGCAGGCGATATCGGATGCTACACATTGGGAGCCGTGGCGCCGCTTAGCGGGGTCGACACGACTATCTGTATGGGAGCCAGTATATCCAGCCTTCACGGTATGGAGAAGGCAAAAGGAAAAGAATACATAAAGAACTGGGTAGCGGCCATCGGAGATTCCACATTCCTTCATACGGGAATCAATTCGCTGATGAATATGGTGTATAACAATGCAACAGGGACGGTTCTGATCCTGGATAATTCCACGACCGGAATGACCGGACATCAAGACCACGCGGCAACCGGCAGGACCCTGCAGGGAGATCTGGCTCCTGCGATCGATATTCCGGGGCTGTGCCGGGCGATCGGAGTTAAGAACGTATTCGAGGTCAATGCATTTGACCTTGAAGCACTGGAAAGAGTAATCAAAGAAGAGACGGCAAGAGACGAAGTGTCCGTGATCATCACCAAGACGCCCTGCGTCTTGCTTAGCAAGGAAAAGAAGCCATTGTATACCGCACACGCAGACCTGTGCAAGAAATGCGGCATGTGTATGAAACCGGGATGTCCTGCCATGACAAGAAGAGAAGACGGGACGATCCGCATTGACGACACCATGTGCACCGGATGCGGACTCTGCAAGGACTTGTGCAAGTTCGGGGCAATAGAATTAGTGAAGGCAGGTGACAGATAATGGCAGTGAAGAATATTATGATCGTCGGAGTCGGAGGACAGGGAACGCTTCTGACCAGCAGGATTTTGGGCGGGCTTGCCACGGCGGGAGGATATGATGTGAAGCTCTCCGAGGTGCACGGAATGGCACAGAGAGGAGGAAGCGTCGTGACCTTCGTCCGTTACGGCGGGAAGGTGGCGGAGCCGATCGTAGAGGAAGGACGTCCTGATCGCGTTTGAGAGATTGGAAGCTCTTCGGTATGCACATTTCCTGAAGGAGGACGGCGTACTGATCATCAACGACTGGCGGATCGATCCGATACCGGTCGTGATCGGCGCCGCAGAGTATCCCGAAGGAATCATTGAGACGTTAAAGAAGGAGCATAAGGTCTATACGGTAAATGCGACCGAAGAGTCCAAGAAGCTCGGCAATCCAAGGGTATTTAACCTGATCGTACTTGGGATCGCCGCTCAGCACATGGACTTCAGTACGGAAGAATGGTATGACGTGATCGAACGCACGGTACCGCAGAAAACCATAGAGATCAATAAGAAGGCGTTTGACGTAGGCTATCATCTTGTGTCATAGGTCTGATCATGCATCACGGCGAAGGCAGATCATATAAGACAAAAAGAATAGAAATCAGAACAGGAGTATGAAGTTATGGCGAAAATAGCATTAGAAAACTGGAATGAATCGATCAGAGATCCTAAGATGGAATGTATGAGCAGAGACGAGATGAGCGCTCTTCAGGGCGAGCGGCTTGTGAAGCAGGTGAAGAATGTATATGAGAATGTAGAATTCTATAAAAAGAAGATGGATGAGATGGGAGTAGAACCCGGCGATATCAAAGGGATCGAGGATATCAATAAGCTCCCGTTCACGACTAAGGAGGACTTGAGGGATAATTATCCTTTCGGACTTCTTGCGGTTCCGAAGGAGAAGATCGCCAGAGTACAGGGAACATCTGGAACGACCGGTAAGCTTACTCTTGCTTCCTATACGCAGAAGGATGTGGATGTATGGGGGGAGTGTGTGGCGAGAGGGCTAACCATGGCGGGTCTTACTTCGGCAGACCGCATCCAAGTATGCTATG
>OFGX01002013.1_pt1 | contig 11209 bp, 3 predicted proteins | sample 1521831 | NCBI WGS metagenome assembly OFGX01 (sample SAMEA3504080, study PRJEB24116) | mouse gut metagenome | biome: mouse gut; feature: mouse-associated habitat; material: faeces | place: Denmark | collected 2011
GCGCCCACAACCATCAGCCAGTATTACGCATCCCTGGTCAGTCACGATCTGGCCCAGGACGCCGCTGGAATATAACAACTGGACAAACGAAGGAGGATTTTCTGTATGGCAAACAAAATCGACATTCTGGTGGTAGAACCCTGCGAGGCTCCCCGCCCCATCCAGGTTGAGGATACGCTGGAAGCCTTTCAGCAGATTGTGGGCGGACCTATTGAGGCCGGGTGCTACTTGCCCCAGCGGGTCATGCTGATCTGCAACGGCGAGGGCAAGAACATGAAACTCATGCCCAACCGGGAGAATCCCACGGACAGCGGGGACTTCATCGCCGGGACGTTCCTGCTGTGCGGCTTTGAGGGGGAACACTTTACCTCCCTGACCCCTGCCCAGCAGCGGGAATTTGAAGCCTACTTCGCCACGTCCGGCCCGGAGGGAGGCGATAAGGATTGACCAACCGCCATCTGCTCCGCCGCCTGCTGGTCCCGCCTTAGTACATAGCACACCCCGGAAAATCCAAAATCTGAAAGGAGGACGCATGAGCATCAAATTTCCCAATCTAAAGCGATTCTTTTCTCTGTTCCTGGCGGCGGTGATGATGGTCAGCCTTTTAGCGGTCAACGCCCATGCCGCCAATGCCAACAAGATCACCGACTACGGCGACGCCTACGGCCATTGGGCCTATGAAGCCCTGGCGTGGGCGGTAGACAACGGTGTGATGGTGGGTACGTCTGGGGACAAGCTGAACCCGGACGGCTATCTCACCCGCGCTCAGATGGCCGCTATGATAGACCGGCTGTTTGGCACCTACAAGAGCGCCGACATTTCCCGCTTCACGGACGTGCCCCGTGGGAGCTGGCACCATGACTACATCGCCCAGGCGGTCCACATGGGGACCTTCGCCGGGTATTCCAGCAGCCGCATGGGGCCGAATGAGAATATCACCCGCGAACAGGCCATGGTGGTGCTGGCCCGGACGGTCTGCCTGTCCTCTGCCGGTAATTCCGTTCTGACCCGGTTCCCGGACCGGAACCAGGTAGGCGCGTGGGCGGCGGACGCTGTTTCCGCCATGGTAGAGCGGGGCTACGTCAGCGGTTACCGTGATGGACGGCTGAACCCCAAGGGCCAGATCACCCGTGCGGAGATGGCGCAGATCATGAGCAATATCTTCCAGAGTGTCCACGATTCCGGTGATCTCACCGGCACCCACCGGGACACGGTTCTGGTGCGGGGCGCGGTAAGCATCAAGGACGCTGTGTTTGAAAGCGACCTGATTCTCGCCAACGGCCTGGGGGAAAAAACTCTGGACCTCAACAATATCACCGTCAAGGGGCGGCTGGTGGTGTGGGGCGGCTCCGCCGTCAACATCAGCGGCAAATCCACCGTTGCGGGCGTGGTCACGCCCCGGAATGACGGCCCGGTGCAGGTGGTCTTTGACGCTGCGGCCACGGAGCTGTCCGAGAAGGGCTGCTCCATCGTCTACCCCAGCGGCATGGACAAGGGCAACAAGGTCCTGTTCACCGACAAGGCCGACAAGCCCACAATCGCCTTTGACCTTCCGGCGTATCGGTATGTGGGGGATTCCGTCTCCGTGAAAACCACGCTCACCGGCGCGGAGGCCGTCACCTGGGAGCTGACCCGTGACGGGAAATCTATCGCCATGCCGGAGGGCTTCACCAAGGACGGCGGCATCTGCTACTTCATGGAGGCTGGGCGGTATGTGCTGCGCGGCACCGTGGAGAACAGCGGCGGCAAAGCCTACTGCGAGAAAACTGTGGAGGTCCTGCCCATCGGGGACATTGCCTTTTCCCTGCCGGAGTACGGCTACACCGACCGGACGGAGGATGTGAAGCTGCTGACCAAGAACGACCTGACCGGCTCCGTGGTCTGGACGCTGACAAAGGACGGCGCGAACCAGCCCCTCGCCAGCTTCACCAAGGAGGGCGGCACTCTGGCTCTGACCGAGACGGGCAAGTACACCCTGACGGCTACCCTCACGGACGCCGCCGGGAAGCAGTACACCGCCAGCCAGTCCATCACCATCCTGCCGGTGATCGTTCCCACCGTGACCGCCAGCGCGGAGAAGGTGCATGACGGCGGGACAGTGGAGATCGGCCTGACGGTGGAGGGCGGCAAGCCCGATTCCGTCCGCTGGACACTGACCAGGGACGGCAAGGAGGTTCCCGTGACCCTCTCCGCCAACGGCGGGACGCTCACCTTTGACGGTGCTGGGGACTACATCCTCACCGCTATCGCCAAGGATTCCCAGGGCCGGGAATTTTCTTCTGAGCCTGTGACAATCCGGGTTATCCCGAACCTGCCCCTCTCCCTGACCGCTGACACCGACAAACTCCATGAAGATGAAGCGGTGGCAATCAGCCTGACCGTGGAGCATGGCACACCCTCGACTGTTGCATGGACCTTAACCCGTGACGGCGAGGGTATTGCTATTTCTCTGGACGATAACGGCGGCAAGCTGACCTTTGACGGAGCCGGGGCCTACGTCCTGACCGCTACCGTCACGGACGAGCTGGGGAAGGAGTACACCGCCGCCCTGCCGTTGGAGGTCTGCCCGGTGATCGTCCTGACGCTGGACGCGCCGGAGACGGCCCACATCGACCAGCCTGCCACTGTCAGCCTGACGGGAACCGACCTGGACGTGATCTGGGAAATCACTTCCGAAGCGGGAGAGATCATCCCCGCCACATTAAATAATGACGGCGGCGAGATCACATTCCCCTCTGCCGGTAACTACACCGTGACCGCCAGCGTGACGGACCACCTGGGCCGGACATTCAGCGCCAGCGCCGCCATCGCCGTATGGGACACCATGGGCCTGTCCTTCAAGCTCCCGGAGTTCGCCCACCCGGATGAGACGGTAAAGGTGAAAATGACCTCCGAAAATGTAGGGGACAGCAAAATTGCGTGGTCCCTGACCGTGGACGGCCAGCCCGTTTCTCTCGCTGCTGGTATCACCGGGACCCTCGACAACGCTGGGGGTAACGTGAAATTCCTCCAGACTGGCACGAACGTCCTGACCGCCTCTGTGACGGATGGCCTGGGCCGTGACTTCACCTATGAGCAGACCATTGAGGTCTATCCCGTCCTCTCCCTGAAGCTGACGGCGGATGCCGCTACCCATACGGACGAGCAGATCAGTGTCACGCTGGAAAAGGACACCGCCCTGCCCGTGGTCTGGAAGATCACACCGTCCAATGCCCCCTCTGCTGCTGTGGAGTACGCTGGCAATCTGACGGACAACGGCGGCACCATCCAGATCACCAGCGCCGGGGCCTACGATATTTCCGCCAGCGTGACCGACCCCACCGGGCGGGTGTTCGCCGCTCCTGCTGTGACTGTGGCAGTCTACCCCGTGGCGGGCCTGGACTTCACCCTCCCTGCCGCCGCGTGGACGGACAGCAGCACTCCCGTGGACCTCCTGACCAGCGATTTGCAGGGGCAGGACGTAACCTGGACACTGACGAAGGACGGCGCGGCGGTTTCCCTGACCGGCTCCATGCTGGGCGACCTGGGGAACCTGGGCGGCAAGGTCCGCTTCCCCGAAGTAGGCACCTACACCCTGACCGCCTCCGCCGTGGATGCGCTGGGCCGGGAGTATAGCTGTTCGCAGAGCATCCGCATTTATCCCGTTGTCAGCCTGACCGTATCCACCAGCGATATGAGCCACACCGATACGGCGGAGGATGTGAAGCTGACCTGCGAGAACCTGGGCAGTAATGAAGTGGTCTGGACGGTCCTGCGGGACGGCAAGGAGATCGTGCCGCCCTTTGACCTGACCGCCAGGGGCGGGCATGGCTTCTTCTCAGAACCCGGCTTTTACACCTTTACCGCCAGCGTAACGGATGAGCTGGGCCGTGTGACCACCGCCACGGCTTCCATCCAGATTTACCCCGTGGGCGTGTCCGGCTTCTATCTGCCCAAAATGTTCCACACCGATTCTGTGGTAACACTTGTAACTAGCTTTGAGGAATTGGGCGAGAACCCCCTGCGCTGGTCCCTGACCCGGAACGGCGAGAATGTCCCCGTGGCCGACTATGTGACCGGGGAGCTGACCGCTGATGGCGGCAAAATCCAGTTCAAGCAGGCGGGCGAGTACAAGCTGAAAGCCAGCTTCCAGGACGCTGGGGGCCGCAATTACTCCTATGAGCAGTCCTTCACCGTCTATCCCATTCCCGTGATCGCCTGGACCATGCCCGGCTACGCACACACGGACAGTACCTTTACCGTGGCTGTTGAATCCAAAAACGTGGTGGCGGACACTGCAATCCAGTGGCACATTGACGACACCTACGGCCTCCGCCAGAATTGGGGGACCTACGTTGCCGGGACCCTCGGCACTGTTCCCGGCGATATTCGGATCAAACACGCGGGCGTGTTCACTCTCGGCTGTGAGATCACCGACCCCACCGGGCGGATATTCTCCTTTGACGGTCCCAGCATCGAAGTTCTGGCAGATCAGGAGTTGCAGGTGGATATGGTGGAGCGGCAGGTCTACACCGGCGAGACAGTACAGGTGCGGACCCTGGGCAATAACATTGAGCTGCCTGTGGAGTGGTCCTTGGAGAAGGACGGCAAGCCCGCAGACCTCTCCACCTATGTCACCGGGGACCTCAACAACCTGGGCGGGGCGATTCAGTTTACCCAAGGCGGAGAGTTCCGGCTGATCGGCACTCTGCGGGACGGCCTGGGCCGGACCTTCACCGCCAGCGACACCATTACTGTTCTGCCCGTTGGCTCCCTGCAATTCTCCATGGCGGATATGGAGTATGTAGGCAACCGCGTCCCCGTGGTCATGGATAAGCTCTTTAACCCGGACGGGGCAGTTATCGCTTGGTCCGCGCAGAAGGACGGCGCGGCCTGCCTGATTGACCTCTCCACCCTGGACAATGACGGCGGCACCGTGATCTTCCCCGAACCCGGCGAGTACACCCTGACCGCCACCCTCCGGGACAGCAATGGCAAGACCGCCACCGCCAGCCAGAGCATTACCATCATTTTCAAAGCCGCCCTGACCGTCACCGCTCCCGATTCCATCCATATCGGAACCAAGTTCCCCGTGGGCATCAGCGGAGCGGGCAGTCTGCCCGTGAGCTGGGGCGTGAAGCTGGGCGGCAGGCCCGTCACCCTGGACAGCAACACCGGATTCCTCTCCAATGACGGCGGCGATCTGGCCCTCTACGCCGAGGGGACTTACACCATCACCGCCACCGTCCGGGACGATGCTGGAAATTTGACCAGTGCCTTTGCCAATATCACCGTGACCAACACCGCCCCGGTCATTGAGAGTTTCACCGCCAACGCCACCCGGAACATGAAGGATGGCCGCTTCTATGCCGACCTCAACGCCGTGGCCTCCGACCCGGACGGGGACGCTGTACATCTGGAGTGGAGCAGTGAGTACCAGCAGGACGGCTATTACGAAGTCGGTACGCACACCATCCGCGTCCGGGCGGTGGATGAGTGGGGCGCGGCCTCCGCCTGGGAGAGCCGGACGATTGAGTTCATCAACAACGCTCCTGTTATCACCAGCTTCACCGCCAGCGTGACCCGGCAGACCAGCGGCAATAACTTCTTTGCCAATGTCTCCGCTACGGCCAGTGACCCGGACGGCGATACGGTCCGGCTGGAATGGGGCGGGGACTATGTTTCCTCCGGCTGGTATTCCCGGAACGGCACCCATACCATTCGTGTCCGGGCAGTAGACGCTTATGGCGCGGCTTCCCCCTGGCAGGAAAAGACCATTGAATTTGTCAATCAGGCTCCCAGCAAGCCCGTGATCTCCCGGAACCCCGCCAACGGCGTGGTGCGGCCCAGCCAAGCGGTGACGATCACCGCCAGCTCCACCGACCCGGAAGGGGATGCTATTACTTATGAATGGGACGGCAGGGACAAGGAAACCACCACTTACGGATATGGAAAGCACCTTATCAAGTGCAGAGCGGTGGACGCCTATGGCGCGGCTTCTCCCTGGTCCGCTATCGTGTTCTTTGTGGCGGATGATGTGGGCGGCGGCATGACCCTGACCTCCGCCAACTCCTTCATTGAGGAAACCGGCATCAATTTCCAGGACGATGGGGAGACGATCTATGGCTACATCACCGAGTACACCTTTGATGTGCCGCCCGTCAGCGGTCACAACGGCAGCGACTACGGCAGGGTCGAAGCCTATAACATCCGCACCGGCCAATGGGATGAGATTGCCTATAAGACTACGAATAACGGCGTGACCCTCTCCGGCAAGCTGCCCACCGGCACCTATACGCAGATGCGGTTCTATTACTATACGAACCACGACTGTATGTATAACAAGAGCAACATCACCTATTCCATTGTATTTGACTTTTAAGATAAGGAGATTTGCCTATGCGAAAAACGAAAAACCTTTCCCGCGTAATGAGCATGATCCTGGCGTTCTGTCTGAGTGTGGCCCTGCTGCCTGCCCAGGCGTTTGCCGCCACCACAAATGACGACCCCGCCACATGGCCCGCGCCGGATTCCCACTACACGGCCCCGGACAAGAACCCCGTCTATCTCATGGTGGACTTCACCGATGAGGACAACGGCGGTGTTGCGGCTGCTCACCGCTGTCTCTCCGGCGCGGAGCTGAACCCGGATATTGTCAAGGCCCCCGCCTCCACTGGCGGGCGGGTCAAGTACACCTGCGACACCTGTGGAAGCTGGGCGCAGATCAATGTCCCCGCCCTGACCCTGAGCGCGTTTACCCTGGACCCGGCCTACAAGACCCACATGACTACCGGCGTGGAGTTCAGCGGCAGTGCCTACACAGTGGTCTATAACGTGGCCCCGGCGTTCCACCGCTATGTGGGCACCACGCTGGACAACCATGTGTCCGTCACCTCTACCGGCTCCTACGGCATCATCATTACCGTGGACAACGCCATCTATGACAATGTGGAACTGACCACGGCGGAACGGCTGCTGGTGCTGCCCAAGGCTATCCCCTGGACAGCCGACTTTAGCAGCAAGATTTATGATGGGAACAGCCTGCTGGACGGCAAGACCGTCACCTATCTGGATGTGAACGGTGCTTCTGTCCCCGCCGCCCTCTCCGCCTGCAATGTGAAGGTGGAGAATGGGGAGCTGACGGTGGACACCGCCTCGCCCGTCACCCGGCCCGTGGCCGCTGGTCCCTATGCCATCGGCGCGACCATCACGGATGATAACTACGTCTGGCAGGCCGAGGACGGCAAATATAACACTGTTTATACCCTGGCCTGGATTTTCCCCGCCACCAATACCATCTATGTGGGCGATACCGTCCAGGCGGTGAGGCTGACCACTGGCAATAGCATCTACACCTCTCCTTACACCTGGACCATTGACCCCAGCTATGCCGGGTTCAATTCCAGCAAGCCCGGAACCACTGAGGTCCAGGCAGTTATTACCAAGGGCGGCACGTCCTTTGGCCGTGTCACCATCCCCGTGACCGTCGTTCCCCGGCCCATTCTCAGCATTGAGGAAGTAGTGCGGACCGCTCCCATGGGAACAGCGTTCAATAAGCTGGGCCTGCCCACCACCGTCTCCGTTGTGGCCGAGGGCGGCACCGGCAACGCCCAGACTGTCACCGGCGTTCCTGTCACTTGGAGCAGTACCGGCTATGATCCCTATGCCCTGACGCAGACGGTTCGGGGGACGCTGAACCTCTCCCGGTTCCCCCAACTCTCCGGCGACAACATCCCCGCTGTCACCGCCACGGTTAATCTGACCTACGGCACGGTGGAGGCCCCCACGATCAGCGATTACAGTAAAGCCTATGATGGGCAGTCCACCGCCCTGCCCATGCCCGGACTGCCGGACGGCATCAAATCCGTCACTGTGGCCTATAAAGGAACTGCCAACAATGGACGGCCTTACAGCAGCGCCTCCGCCCCGGTGAATTCGGGCAGCTACACCGCTACTGTCTCCTTTGTTATGGAGCCGGGTTATCCCCAGCTCTCCGGCTTGACTGTCAGCTATACCATTGAAAAGGCGGCGCAGACCTGTCCCGCCCCCACGCTGGCGGCGGCAGCTACCAACTCCCTGACGCTGAACACGGTGGAGAACGCCGAGTACAGCATGGACGGGCAGGTGTGGCAGGACAGCCCCGTGTTCAAGAATCTGGATGCTGGCACCGCCTACACCCTCTACCAGCGGTTGAAGGCCACCGAGGACGGCAACTATGACGCTTCTCCCACCGTCTCCGCGCAGTTCTCCACTGAGTACACCACCGTGGACCCCGGAGATCTGAGCGCGGTCCTTCAGCCGCAGACCCACCCCTATACCGGCAATCCCATTGCCTATCAGGTCCCGGCCATTTCCCACGTTACCCGGTCCACCGTGACCTACTCCGTGGATGGCCAGACCACTACCGCCGCCCCCACCAACGCGGGGACCTATCCTGTGACCGTCAGCTTCACCATGCAGGCGGGGACCGCTCCCCTGGACCCGGTGACTTCCACGCTGATCATCACAAAGGTGGAGCAGAACGCCCCCAACCCACCCCGTGCCAGCAATACCGCCACCAACTCCATCACCGTCACCGCCATTCCTGGGGCGGTGTTTTCCATTGATGGGGGCAAGACGTGGCAGGCCAGCACCATTTTTGAGGGGCTGACCCCGGACACGGCCTATACCATCCTGGCTAAGTATCCCGGAGATCGCAACCATGAGGAAAGCCCCACTTCCTCCGCCATTATCCGCACCACCCGGCAGAACGCCTCCGCTGGGACGGTCCAGTCCGCCGTCTACACCTATGACGGGACGCCCAAGTCCCTTGTGGCGGACGTTCCCGCTGGATGCACCGAAGTGGTGCAGACCTTCACCGGGACCAATGGCACCGCCTACGGTCCCACCACCGAGCCGCCCACCAATCCCGGCGTTTACAATGTCAAGGTCAGCTACACCATGCAGAGCGGATACGAGGAATTGCAGCCGCAGTATGCCACCCTGACCATCAACAAGGCTACTCCCGCCAAGCCCCTGGCCCCTGTGGTCACTGGCGTGACGGATTCCTCCATCACCATTGAAGTGGTGGACGGCATGGCCTATTCCATTGACGGCGGTGTGACGTGGCAGACTACCGACACCTTCACCGGCCTGAACCGGGACACCACCTATGAGATCAAGGTCAAGGCGGTGGAGACGGCCTGTTATAAGGAGCTGGAAGGCCCCTCCACTGTGCAGGCCACCGAGAAAACCACCGTCACCTTTGAGCGGTTTGCCGATCAGACGGTGGAGTACACCGGCCACGCGCAGACCTATACGCTGCCGAAGTCTGTTCCCGGCATTGCCTCCATGACCATCACCGGCTATGACGGCATCGCCACCGATGTGCTTGATCTGCACCGTTACCCCGTTGAGGGCGTCGCCGGTGTCGCTCACCTTCTGGACCCGGAGAGAGCCGTAGGGAGCGTTCCAGAAGGTCACTTCCGCCACCTTGTTGTACTCCACATCGGCGTGCTGGGTAGTGATATTGGGCAGAAGGTGATAGTTCGGCGGAATTTCCTCGGTCACAGTGTAATGGCCCTCCAGGGTGAGGGGGATGGTGACTGTCCCGTCATAGCCGGTAGACCAGGAGCCCAGCTTTCGGCCCAGAGGATCATAAACGGAGAAGACCGCCCCCTCCAGGGGCATCTCGGTGCCCTCCTCCCGCTTGATGATTTTCAGTGCTGTCTCGTCTGTCTCCTCATCCTCCGGCGTGTCAAAGTAGTTGCTGACAGCCGCCAACTCCATGCGCTTGTGGTTGTCCACGTCGCAGATGTAGTTCTGCAGATTGCCGTACTTGTCCTTCTCCGCGCAGACAGCGTACAGGACCGCGTACTTGGCCACCGAGGCGGTCAGGGAGAGCTGGACGCTGCCTGTCTCGCCCTTGATGCTGTCCATGGGATACAGCACCTTAAAGCTGCCCACCGAGCCGTCTGTGATTACGTCGGTGATGTCCTGGTTGTCCATATTCACGATGCGGGTGCCGGCGGGGACGCTGCCGGGGTCGGCAAAGGCCACCCCGATTTTGAGGTCGTAGACGAAGGTCTCGCTGCGTAGGGTGAACACCTGCTGCTTGTACTGTCTGCCGTTCACCGTAACAGGGTAGGCCACCGACTTGTCCGGGGTGGCGGTGATCTTGGGCTCCAGCATGTAGTTGTAGGTGGTGCCCCGCTGATAGATCTCCTTCGTGGCGCTCAGCACCCGGTTGGCGATCTCCTGGTCAGCGGCGCTTAGACCGGGAGCCACCTTCAGATTATTGATGTTCCAGGCGGGCATAAGGTAACACCACAGGGCCATTTTGGTGGCGTAGTAGGCCTGATACTTGTCGTCCAGGTGGAGGGCCTCCAGGCTGTAGTGGGGGTAGCCGTTGCAGATGATGCCAACCACCTTGGGGTCGCTGGCCTTTTCGTTGGCCAGATACTTGATGCTCTCGCCGGGGCCGACGGTCTGGGGAACGCCGTAGAGGTTGGGGTTGACACAGTAGGCCGGTGTCTCCCGCACATAGCCGTCCGCGGACTTGAAGTTGTAATAGGTATATTTCTGTTTTCTCACGCTGCCGTTGATGGACAGGTAGCTGATCTCATGGTCGCCGTTGAAGATGTCCACCTCGCCCAAGGCCTCCTCCTCAGAGGATGCGGCGAAAGCGGGGAGAGAACCGGCGGGCAGGATGCCCAGGATCATCACAAAAGCGAGCAGAAAAGAAAGAATGCGTTTTTTCATAGTCATACCTCCTGATAAAATGAGACAACCTCGGATATGATCCGAGGCTGCCTGATGTATAGGGGCTGTTTTATTGTTACAGGGTCTGGAGCCAGGCCATATAGTCCAGGGCTCTGGAGAGCAGGATAGCCATGTCCCCACGGGTGATGGCTTCCTTGGCGACAGCCTCGGCGGGGATCAGGTTGAGCTCCAGGGCCTTGTCGCAGGCGGTGGCGTAGCTCCAGCCGTCCCGTTCCAGCCAGCTCAGGATGACGGTGCAGGCCATCCGGGGGCTGACCGTGTCGGCGGGGGCAAAGCGGCCATCTCCATAGCCGGCCATGATGCCGTTGGAGGCGCACACGCCCACATAGGTCCTGGCCCATTTCGGGACGTCGTTGAAGTTTGCGTCGCACAGTCTGGCATAGAAGTCTCGCTCCCAGGCGATGTGCTCCGGGTTGATGCAGATCTGGCTGACAAGGACGGCCATCTCGGCGCGGGTAACGGCCCGCTC
>OFGX01002019.1_pt1 | contig 11183 bp, 7 predicted proteins | sample 1521831 | NCBI WGS metagenome assembly OFGX01 (sample SAMEA3504080, study PRJEB24116) | mouse gut metagenome | biome: mouse gut; feature: mouse-associated habitat; material: faeces | place: Denmark | collected 2011
AATTGTGTTTGTTTGGCGGAAAAATTCCTCGCCATTGTGCATATTTCCATTTTTCAAACGGTGCCTAGCCGCGCGGCTTCAGGCGGTGCCACAGCTCCACCAGGCCGAGCTGCGTATTGCGGCGTCCTGGATCAGTTTCAGCTCCGCTTCCGTATGCTGGTTCGGATGGCTGTGAGGATGCCGGGACTGTCAGGCCAGGGACGCCACACTTCCATCCCAGCAAGCACGACAGAAGTAAAAATACGACCGGCTCTTGTTGTACTTCTGACTGGCACGGCTGACGCCGTATTTCTGCGCATACTTCATTAGGGATTGTTTGTATGCCATGTCCTGTGTTAAGTGTGACAACTCAACTTTAACCGATGTAGTCTCATCTTTCTACTTTTTCTCCCCCTACTTTCCAACATGTATTGTACTCCTACATGCTGGATACTCCCGATCAACATTTTACTCTTGCCAAATAGAAAGAAATCGTGTATAATGCTTTACATCAGCCGGTGTGATGGAATTGGTAGACGTAGCGGATTCAAAATCCGCCGATGGCGACATCGTGGGGGTTCGAGTCCCCCCACCGGCACCACGAAAGTCCGCAGTCGATGATACAATCGACTGCGGACTTTTTAATTTTCTCTATGAAAAAGCCTTGAAATTAAGGGAATTGCGGGACACCGGGGTGCAGATAGCCTCCGGTGTCCCGCTTTTTTCATTTTGGGGGCCGGGTGACCGCTACGGAGAGGGCAAAAATTTGAACCCTTCCCCTGTCTCACTGGAGGGAAAATTAAAAGATTGGAGAAAAATTAAAATGTGGCCTCCGGTGCTACCCAAGGAAACCGGAGGCCATGCGCACGTTTTCTTTTCACGGTTTTTGAACGCTAGTCAGCCTTTTACCAAACCAACCCGCGAGTTTCATACTCGCCCTTGAGAAACTCGGCAACATCGTCAAGGTTCCACAAGTGGTCAAAATTCTCACTATAGCAACCCCACTCATAGAAACCGGTATACAGGTCTTTCACCATATAGCCGGTAAAGCGGTCACCACAAGAGTCGTGGTAGACAAACTGCCCTAAATGCCGGAAGCCCTTCTCCACTCGGTAACCGATGCTGTATGCCCTGCGTCTGAGGGCGTTTTCTGAATAATTCATAATGTACCTCCATTCAATTTTTAATATTGATGAAGGGTAGCTGTTTGTGACCGTTCCGCGCCATGCTACACCTGGCCATGGCAAGCCACACCGTGCCCTACCATACCACGTCAATGGTCACAATTACATTATGTCGTATTCTGATGTATTTTGTTTTTACCGTGATAACGCTACGCTACTATAGTATACCCCAATCTGAGCAAAGATGCAACTGCTCAGTAGGATCACCGTTTTGAGAATTATTATGCTGCCAACAGAAATCCTCTAAAATGTTCGCTAACTGCTGTCGTTACACAAAGTGTTCTTCTACAATCGCATTCAACTGCGCAGCGATTGTAGAAAAATCCAGGTTCAAATCCAGCGTTTTTACGCTAATTTTATTACCACTCATTTGATAAACATTATCGGGCTGGATGGTTTCATCCGTTCGGGCGTATAGCAACATGCCAGATACTGTATGTGGTTTTTCGCCAAACTCGGTGTCCTTGTTCTTCACATAAGTGAAAATCTGGTACAAATTATTCGAGTAAAGCGTGTGAACATCATACTGTACTTGTGTGGTATGAGTGTAATACTTAGCATCGATAATTAGCACCTTGTTGCCTTGCGAGAGCATAATATCGCTCTGCATAATCGGTAGCATAGTTCCAATTCCATCGTCCAAGGCCCAAGGTATTTGTGATGCTGTTGCTTTTACCTGCGGACACTCCTTCGCGTAAAATTCAAGAATGAATTTCTCATAGAGTCGACTCATCCGCTGCTCGTCAATAAAGGTAGCCAGTCTATATTCTCCGTCATCTGTGGTCAAAAGCATACCTTCAAGTACCAGTTGGCAAAGGCTGACGAGCATTCGGTAGGTATTGTTGTTCCTCTGAAACCGGATTGAGTCCCAATGAATAGATGCCGGATCAATGATATCGACATTCGAGAAAAACAGCATTTCCCTTTTCAGATTCGTTTTATACTCGGTGTCTACTTTGGCATGACGCAATAGAATCATCACCGTTGTTTTCAGAATCTGATTTAACAGGTTATTCTCAGAAAGCTCATCGTATTCACAGGTCAACACTCGCTTTCGAGCAAGGCGATTTTGAATTGTTCCGGGCATATCAATCTTGCCGCGCACTACCGCTACATCTTCCTTGCGATTCAGATATTCACGATAGAGGCCCTGTTTCAACTGTCTGCCGATTCCCTTGGCTAGAATTGCAGAGAAGAGATTATGCAGATTATCAAACTCCTCCGCTGCCACATTCTCATAGCCACCCTGATTCAAAGTAGTAAACGCATAGGAGAGCATGTAGTATATGTTTTTTATAAATATGCTCTTGTCCTTTATCATTGAAACACACCCTGCAGAATGTTTTCCCAGTGCCGAAGTTTGGATGCATCGTCAAACCAATACTCGGAAAGCATGGGTAGAATATCGTAATCAACAATTGAGTGCAGCCATTCATCGGTACAGATATCTCTACCGCAAAAATAGCTGTGACCGATGCAGAAACCCTTGCCGAGAGACTTATCCAGCGCAATTTCTTTATTCAAATCCTTTACTCTGGACACGAGCTCGTTCAAAGTTTCATTGTTAAGACCGTTTTGGTACTGAGTGAACCCATCGGAATCAAAACCCGGCTCCACCTCAAAAAAGCTAAAACGGCGACGGAGAGCGTAGTCAATCATAGCAAGGCTTCGGTCGGCTGTATTCATTATACCAATGATATAAAGGTTTCTCGGTACAGAGAACGTGAGTCCGTTGTATGCAAGGGTAGCCTTTGTACCTCTGTAATCGCGCTCAATCAGCATGAGCAGCTCTCCAAAAATCTTGCTCATATTGCCACGGTTGATCTCATCGATGATGAAGAAGTAATCCTTGTCTGGTTGATTGGCAGCTTTTTGACAGAAGCGATAGAAAATACCGTACTTCAGCTCAAAGCCGTCCTCTACTGGTTTATAACCCATCATGAAATCCTCATAAGAGTAATTTTGATGGAACTGCACAAATTCGATGCGGCTTTCGTCTTTTTCGCCCATCATAGAATAGGCGAGTCTCTTCGCTGCAAAGGTTTTTCCAACTCCCGGCGCACCTTGCAAGATAATGTTCTTTTTATTTTGGAGCACTGACACAAGATTCTCGTACCGTGTTTCGGTCATGTACACCTCTTCTAGAAAGTCATCCTTTGTATAGGTGTCTATAGCCGATTCGGACTGTAGCGGGTTTTCTTCTCGGATGAGATCAATGATAAAATCATACTCACCTCTGGTCAGTTTGAACAGACTACCCTGCGGACTCTGGAAGTACTCCATGCGCTCCAGTTCCGGGCATCCTTTCAACGTCGCATAGTCAATCGGGGATGTTAACCCTTCGACTTTCTCAAAGTATATCTCCTCGCCATCCTGCTCTGCACTAATCTTGCCAATTGCAACAATCTGTTTCACGGGATATGACTCGTAGCCGATAATCATATCACCAGCTTTAGCGTCAAGGAAGTTCTGAAAGATTCTGCGCTTGTTTCCGTTATCATTGTACAGCGTGTACGACTGAACTTCGCCAACAGCTATATCGGAAAAACTCCAAATCTTCGGATTCGCATTCAGCCACCAATAACCGTGGTCTTCTTCACCTGGCGCAGCAGCAACATAAAGCTCAACTCCGCTTAAATCGACCTTATCCAAAGCTGCCGCAAGCTCATCGCGCAGTTTCCATACATAGCTTCCTTCTTCATCCCTGCCAGCGTTTCTACCCATATAAAGAATCGTCCACCAACGTAAGGATTCATCATCTCGTTCCATAACAGGGCAACCAGTTTTTTCTACAATGCGGCGGGCAAGAGCCACGGAACCACTGTTGTAAAAATTCTTGGTTTCACCATATTTTACAGAAAGCTGAGTGCAGGTGGCCATTCCGCCGTAATCTTTCATACGCTTCATGATTTCTAGACTGCTGGTAGTAAAGACATCTGCATCGTCGAGCAGGCCAAGCCAATCGTCGACTGAAAGGCCCGGATCATAACCTGCCGGAAACCACTCCTCTTCGGTCACAACAGCGCTTTTCTGCGCGTAATAACGGCTGATATAAAAGCCCACATCAAATGTCAGTGTCTTCAGCTCAGGATCAGAATAGCAAGTATCCGTGAGCTGGCTCTTGAAAAGATTGATAAGTTCTGTGTCCTGTTTCAGCTCCTCGCAAATCTCATCATAGAGCTTATAGAAATTCCGGATGTTGTCTGCATAGGCACCTTTTTTGAATCGATAGTCACTTTCCAGCTCATCCGCCACGGCCTTAATCTCACCGAACTTGTAGATATAATACTTGTCCGGATACCGCAGCCACAGATAGGTGCTGATGGCATTCTCATACTGATAATGCTGACCCGCACCGTTTCCGTACTTTTCAAGCAGAATAGAGGATTGCATCTTGAAAGCGTCAATCCGCTCATACACATCCTTGTTTTCGTCAAAGAGCGCAATAAACATGGAGCGCACTTCTTCCGATGCTGTCTTGGCAAATCCCGTAATCATTCGCGCCGGGAAATTATTCATGGAAGCCAGCAGGTTATATGTTTTGGCAAGGGAACGCGTGAGCATCTCGGCAAAATCAGCCGCATTTACATCCCAATTGTCCTGAAAGCACTTCACCGACTCCCATTTATATTTTTCGTTACCCCATTGCGTGGACACGAAATCTTGTTTGTACTTCACCAATACATCTTTCAAACGAAATTTGTCGAACATGAATCATTTCCTCCTATGTGTTTCGCAAGTTCCTATATATCTCCTCTGTAAAGATGCCAAGCACCTGCCTCTTGATTTCATCATTGCTTAGAAGCAGGGAGAAAAAGTCCTGATTCTGTTCCAGCCCTTCAATCAGCGCATCGTCGATATCGTCGAAATAAGAGAACTCAAAGTCTTTTACTGTATTGTTCTTTGCGCTGGTTTTTAACTTATCCGACTTCATCAGAATGTCTCTGATCTGCAGCATAGCCTTGACCGCGACATCGTTATCGTAGGCTTTTCCGGTTCTGCTGTTGATCTCGGCAATAATCTGTGACAACCTCTCCTCTTTTGCCTCGCTCAAGCCGAAACTCTCAGCGGTTGGCAGCTTCATGACTGGCTGGGCAACCAGATCAGATTTTGTATGTTCCTCGGCCTTTTTCTGGACGAAGTTTGTGGCTTTGATCTTGCCATCAAGGTTATAGCCGCCACCCGGATGCTGAATATTGATATACGCAAGCAGGTATGTAATGAAGTTATACTTCTTGTGCAGATCGGTATCCTCAAAACAAGAAACCTGCAGCAAGAACTCATAGAACCGAACATAGTGCCGCATTATGGCCACAATTTCGTGCTGCTTGAGCAAATCATATGCCTCGATCATGTTCTTTGCCCGCTTGAAGTAGAATGTCAGCTTTTGCTTATCCTTAGAGGAAATATTCAGCTTGTAGAGCAGATTATTTGCCTTTTCAATATCATCTGGATCAAGAACGGTATAGGCGTCAATCTGCGCCTCCAAATCGTAAATAGCCGTAGGCGTCACCGAATTAGACAACAACGTAGTTGTGTAGTATGGCGCAAAGGCGGACTTGATATCTTCGTAACTGTTTACAAAATCAAGTACAAAGGTCTTTTTCTCAAACGGTGGGCAGATGCGATTCAAGCGGGAAAGTGTCTGAACAGCGGACACGCCTTTCAGCTTCTTCAGTACATACATTGCGCAGAGCTTCGGCTGATCGAAACCGGTCTGATACTTGTTAGCCACCAGCAACACTTGATACTCATCCGTATCAAATGCTTTTGTGAGCCGATCCTCCGGGAACCCATTTATCGAAGCTTCTGTGTACTCGTTCTCATCATTGGGCAGCTTCACTTTGCCGGAGAATGCGACCAGTGCCTTGATATCCGTATAGCCTTTCTTTTTGGTGTAATCCTCAAAAGCCTGGCGGTACTTTACGGCACCTTGTCTGGAGGTGGTGATGACCATCGCCTTTGCCATGCCACCAAGCTCTGGCATGACGGTCGTGCGGAAGTGCTCCACGATGACCTCTACGCGCTGGGCAATATTTACCTCATGTAGCTCTACGAAGCGGGCAATTTGCCTTTTGGCATCCGTAGTCTTGCAGCGCGGATCTTCTTCGATCTCTTTGTTGATCTGGTAGAATGTGTTGTATGTCGTATAGTTCTGAAGTACATCGAGAATAAAGCCCTCCTCAATGGCCTGCTTCATTGAATAAATATGGAACGCCTCTCGCTGACCCTTTGTGTTGAGGCGACCAAAAAGTTGAATTGTAGTTGGTTTCGGTGTGGCAGTAAAAGCAAATATGGACACATTAGCTTGTTTGCCGTTGCGCTGGATTTCATCCGTGATCATATCTTCAACATCACCAAGCTCCTGCTCACCAGCACCGAGCGACATGGTAACTGCTGCCATATCTTTACCAGCAGTAGAAGAATGAGCCTCGTCGATAATAACGGCAAACCGCTTTTTCTTCAAGTCAGCAACACTGTCCACGATATATGGAAACTTCTGAATGGTGGTTGCTATGATCTTTGTGTTGCCATTCAGCGCAATCGCAAGGTCAGCAGAATTGCACTTGTCATCCATGACGCGGATCAGACCTGCCTTGTGTTCCATACCCATGATGGCTTTCTGCAACTGGCGGTCTACAACGACACGGTCAGTAATAATGATAATGTTATCGAAGATGATTTTATTATTGGTATTATGTAGCGAAGTCAAGCGATGGGTCAGCCATGCGATAGAGTTTGTTTTGCCGGAACCGGCACTATGCTGAATCAAGTAATTCTGCGTAGTCCCATTCTCGCGGACGTCGGCAAGCAGCCTGCGGATAACATCAAGCTGATGGTATCGGGGGAAGATGATATTCTCAGACTTTTTGATCTTGCCGGTTAGCTCGTCTTTGCTTTCTTTCGTTTCGATGAAAACAAACTTACTGATGAGGTCGAGGATAGTATCCTTTGTCAGAATGTCCTCCCACATATAGGAAACGCTGTACTTGTCCTGATAAGTCGGATTTCCGGCACCTGCGTATACTCCTTCCCCATTACCCATATTGAACGGCAGAAAAAATGTGGCGTTTCCGGACAGTTTTGTGGTCATATAGACCTGCTCCAAATCCATCGCAAAGTTTACAAGGCATCCGGCCTTAAACCAAAACAGTCTGGTTTTCGGGTTGCGGTCCACGCGATATTGATAAATGGCATCCTGATAGGACTGTCCAGCGGCATTGCACTTTAACTCAAAAGACATGATAGCAAGACCGTTCAGGAAAATCACAAGGTCGATGCGCTCGTTATCACTTGCCCAGACCTCTTCCATGATGGAGAAGATGTTTTTCTCGTACTTTGCTAACAGTTCCCGGTTGAAGGTGGTTGCCGGTTTGGTGTACATGAGTTCCAGCTTCATGTTGGATATTTCAATACCATGCTTCAACACATTCAACAGACTGCCATGGGCCTTGGTGACCTCGGCATTGATGAAGCTGACAATGGTAGCCTCCAAATCCTCCTTATAGATTTTGCGGAGGGCCTCCATCTCCTCTGGCTGCGTGTCGTTTAGAAACTTGAACAGCATTTCCCAGTCCATGGCAAACAAGCGGTCATAATGGCTGGCCTTGCGGATGACAAAGCCGTTGTCCTGTTCCAATCGCTCCAGTAGAAATTTCTGATATTCCTTTTCGGACAAAATATTATTCATGCCACTCTTCCTCACAGGTTACAATAAAGCTCCATGATCTGATGTAGTAAAAAGAACAGTTTCACACAATCAGCCCTTGTTATATCATCATAATCGTACATATTGTGTGCCAGCCAATGTCTGTTGACTGATGAAGGGATTGTGCCGTTTTTCTTATCTGTCCACTCACTGTCATCAAAAAATTTCAGCATTGCAAATGACAGGGGGATTAAAATCTCTTTTTTATCTTGAAAACACTCATCATGTTTTATCGATTTGAAAAAATCAATTGTTGCCTTGCTACGGTCATCATTTTTTGCTCTCTTGTTATATGGAAATTCGGCAGTGAAATACTTTGTTGCAAAATTCTCTTGAATAACTTTCCCGTAACACTTCCAACATTGACTTACATTTTCAATATTGCTGGGTTCCTTCAGCGCTTGATTGATACTGGCAGAGTCAATAATCCCCGCCAACAGCATTGCGCTGGTGAAATACTCCTGCTTTAAGTATAGTTCAAAAGCCAGATTAAGTTTCTTTTTATCAGAATCAGTTAAAAGTCTTTCCGTCAGAATAACAATTGCTTCAATTTCTCTTTCATAAAAACATTCCGCAATTCCTAAGTCTATTTCATCTATAGAAACCCCATTTCTCAGATCGACCATAACCTTACCCAATACAATATGTTTTTTCATAAAACTGGGGAAACACCAGCCAAGCTCGCCGAAGCAAGCTTTTTGTAAAATTACCCGTTCATTTAATGAAGAAGACATTTCTCCCAGAGATTTACCATCCTTTTCTTGTACACCTTCTATCCAAGTGTCGGCTTGACTTTCAAATTTTGCTTCATTCTCAATTAAGTAGTCTAAAAACAGGTTATTGATTTCTTTTTTCTTCATGCCATTGTCACTTCCTTCTTTCCCGTCACATACTCGAAAATGAGGGATTTTTTATACTCGGCCAAAACTTCAATTTGTTCTTTTTTCTGAACAATAATTGCATCAATCTTTCTACATTTTTGATCTAAGAAATCGACAATATCATTTTGCTCACTCACTGGAGGCACCTCAATTGGGAACTTACCAAGTTTATTGAAATTGCGAAAATCACTGGAGCGTACACGGATACCTTCAGCAAAACTCATGAGGACATCATTAACGGCCATACTTCTCAAAACATACATAAAAAATCTATTATTCCCAGTTGTTTTACACACATGGACAACTGGCGTTATTTTCCCTCTGGAATCGGAACAACCAATAGCACCAGCAAACGCGTCCATTCCATGAATAACAAGATCACCAACTTCAACACCTTGATAACCGTTTTCAGTGATAGAGATTGTGAATCCATCTTCACGGCGATTCTGCCTCAAAGTGACTTCTCCATCCCGAAAACACGTCATTACCAAATCCGATGAACGTACCAAACGTTGCAAAGGAAAGATTTCATATTTAATTTTACTTGATATCCAATGAGCAGGAACAAAGTTGGCCCATGCAATTCCGCTATCCTTCATCTCCGCATTCGGGTTCAGCCCTCTCGTCACTGCCTCGGTGATAACGCTGCGCTTGTACTGCTCCAGAGTGTCGATTTGAGACTGGATGTCGGCAGTGAGGGAGTCAATCTCGGCACACTTGGAGTCAAGGAATCCAACAATGCGGAATTGTTCGTCAAGAGATGGATAAACGATGTACTGTTTCTTCAATTCTGAAAAATTCAGAATTTTACGAACTCCACCACCCATATTGTGAAAAGCCTTACAACCATCATAGCTTTTCAGTAAATAGGTAACAAATTCAGGTGAAATTCCATTGCTGTCAATCGCTCTAAACGAAATATATGCGGAGGTTATTACGCCTGTATCTTTCACAAGACCAATTCTCTGCGATACGAAGTCAAAATTCAAATTCAACCCATTGAGCATTATAGTCCCTGGAGTAACAACGGTATATCCCAGAATCGTATCGGCTACATAATCGTCATTGTCTGCATCAAAGTCCTCTTTCGGAACAATGCTTCCGTATGTAAACTTGAGAGCATTTTGAACCAAACCACGCCTGTTTTTCTCTGTTACTTCTTCAAAACCAGCTCGAATGGGCTTAATACTCCATCTCTTCGGAACCATCCCAATCCAAGCAATCCCGCTGTCCCTCATTTCTGGCATAATACCACCCCCTCACTCAAACAACCTCGCCACCCGCTCCGACACGGAGCGCTCCAGCTTCATGAACTTCTCTTCTAGCTTTTCACTGGGAACCGGCTGCTTGTACTTGTAGAAATACCGGGTGAAGGGGATCTCCGCACCGGTCTTAATGACAGCCTTCTTGGCCCCCAGGTTTTCCTCGAAGAACGCCTTCGCATCCGGCACATGGGGCAGGACCTCGCGGGCCATGTATGTGTCGATGTCCTCCTCGTACTTGACCAATTCGATGTCCTTTGTCTCCTTGTCGTAGAGGATGTTGCCTTTCCTGTCCTTCTGGATCATGGCCTGCTTGTCCATGACGGACAGGCCGTCGGCAATCTTCTCCAGCAGCTTTTTCTCTGCCGTCGCACTGGAAAGTACCTTGGTCAGTACAGGCATGAAATCGGAAGGGGAATCGTAGACCACTCCATCAGCCGCAGCCTGCAATGCGGCAACGATGGCCTCAAACACCGGCTTGTTGTTTTGGTACGTCTCCAGCTTCTTCTGCTCCTTCCCGGTCAATTCCTCCGCATTTTCCAGTTCGTCCACCTTGGCAGCATCGTAGAGACCGGACAGCGAACCCTTGACCAGCATTGCCTCGATGCGTTCTGGCGTGATGGCATAGCTGCGTTGGAGCGGCTGCATAACCGTATACTCTCGGTACATGAATTCCTCTTTCCGATATATCTTGCAGAACTCACCCGGCTCGAAGTCCGCATACAGCTTTGTGATGGCAGAACGGTCCTCCGGGCTGATTTCGTTCTTCTTGTCGCCCAGGGCCTTCCGTAATTTATGATAGAAAGAGGACGCATCAATCAACTGGACTTTCCCGACGCGCTCCTGACGCTTGTTCTTAGACAGCACCCAAATGTAAGTGGCGATGCCGGTGTTGTAGAACAGGTCCGTCGGCAACGCGATGATAGCCTCAATCAGATCTTTTTCCAGCAGCCACCGGCGGATTTGGCTCTCACCTGACGCCGTACCTCCGGAGAAAAGCGGACTACCGTTCTCGATGATCGCGGCGCGGCCAAAGTTGTCATCCATTTTATCGACTGCCGATTGCAAAAACAGCATCTGCATATCGCCGGAGCCCGGAAGTCCAGCACCCCAACGGCCATCAAATCCCTTCTGAAACTCTGCATTGACGGCATCCTCGACACCATCA
>OFGX01002022.1_pt1 | contig 11170 bp, 10 predicted proteins | sample 1521831 | NCBI WGS metagenome assembly OFGX01 (sample SAMEA3504080, study PRJEB24116) | mouse gut metagenome | biome: mouse gut; feature: mouse-associated habitat; material: faeces | place: Denmark | collected 2011
GACAGAACAAATAGTAGCAATAAAACGTAGTTTTATTTAAAGTGGATTATACTAGTTCCTCTTGTGACCAACCTGCTTTCTTTCGAAGCTGTGTTAATTTGTCTGCAAAAATCATAACGATATCCTCCTTGTGTGTTTGTTATGCGTATATTTTATCTTTTTTCCAGGTTGCTCTCTACCAATCAGCACCATGCAATGTGTCAACTGTCAGTTGCATTCATAATATCATTGAAATTTTCACTTAGTTTTTACCTGTTTTGTATATATTTCCTATTATAGTCATTTAAATAACCCCCATCAACAGGAAAGCTATTTATTCAAAAGCGGCAGAGATTTCTCCCTGCCGCTTTCTGTACTTATGCAAAGGTAATTTCGAGGCCGGTAGCAAACGCCGGAACGCCGCAAGGAAGAAAGCGCTGGAAGCCACGGCAAACGCTGAAAAGTTTCTTTATCTCACATGCGCAAAAAAGGCCGGTATCACACCAGCCTCACCTTGTCCAACATACGCTCCGGAAGCACATTTTCATAAATGGAATAGTATTCCGCAAAAGCAAGTTTTCTCCCGAACGTGAGTACCTCCATCTCCACCCCGAAGAGATCCACCAGCAGCCCAGTGGGCACCATGCCGTTTCTGAGATAAAATGACTTTCTGCGTATTCTGTCCCTGGCATTGTCCGCAGCCCGGGCTTCCGGACCGGTTGTACGCTCAATCTCTACCACTACTTTATCACTGCCATAACGCTCCCGCAGTTCATGCAGGGCAGTACTTCCCAAGCCGCTTCCCTGGCAATTCGGCTCTATCGCGAAATAGTCCAGCAATGCCAGTCCGGCAGAGAGAATCATAATTGCCAGCCCGCAGAACCCACCCGCTTCATCCTCAATTGCCAAAAACTCGCACAAGCCTTCCTTCTGCTTCTCGACCATCAGTTCGAAAGGCTTCTTTTCCGATTTCGGAAAGGATGCTTCGTACAGCACCCTTATCTGCTCCAATTTTTCTTTACTGACCGCATCTTTCAACATAGCAGCATCTATTACACTCCCGTCTTACTTTTCGGCAGGACATCCTCCTTACTCCTGTCAGGCATTTTCGGCAAACCGTTCTCCTTACTGTCAGGCATTTTCGGCAAACCGCTCTCCTTACTGTTAGGCATTTTCGGCAAACCGCTCTCCTTACTGTTAGGCATTTTCGGCAAACTGCTCTCCTTGCTCCTGTCAGGCATTTTCAGCAAACCGTTCTCACGCCGTCGCCTCGCGGTGGACCTGCAGCTCATACAGCTTCTTGTAAATGCCGTCCTGGGCCAGCAATTCCTGATGGGTGCCCTGTTCCCGGATTTTCCCCTTATGCATGACCATGATACAGTCCGCATGCTGAATAGTGGAAAGCCGGTGCGCTACCATGATGGTGGTACGGCCCTGCATCAGCTTTTCCAGCGCCTCCTGGATCAGCAGCTCCGTCTCGGTATCGATATTGGCAGTGGCCTCGTCCATGACCAGGATGCTGGGCTTGTGGGCCAGTGTCCTGGCAAAGGACAGCAGCTGTCTCTCTCCCGCCGAAAAAGTAGCTCCGCGTTCGGTCACCGGCTCCCGGTAGCCCCCCGGCAGCTTCTCTATGAAATGGGACGCATTCACATATTCCGCCGCTTCCTTCACGTCCTCCAGGGTAATCTCCTCATTGTGGAGACGGATATTATACTCGATATCCCCCTCAAAAATAAACACATCCTGCTGCATCTGGCCGATGGCGCTGCGGAGCTGCTTCCTGCTCAGCTTTCGGATATCCACGCCGTCAATATAAATATTTCCCCGCTGGATATCGTAATACCTTCCAATCAGGTTCAATATGGAAGATTTACCGGCCCCGGTAGCCCCTACAAAGGCCACCTTTTCTCCCGGCTCAATGACAAAGGACACATCCCGCAGCACATAATTTTCATTGTCATAGGCAAACCACACATGGGAAAATTCAATCCTGCCCTTAATCCCGGGCAGCACCACCGGGCGCTCATCCTCTTTCACCAGCGGCTCCTCGCTCATGATGGTGAAAATCTTCTCTGCGGAAGCGATGGAGGACTGCAGCGTGGAAAACTGCTCCGCCAGTTCCTGTATGGGTTCGAAAAATGACTGGATATACTGTGCAAAAATATACAATGTACCGATGGAAATCACGCCCCCCAGCACATCCCTGCTGCCCACGCCCAGCACAATCATCAGGGAAATAATGCTCAGGATATAAATCAGCGGCCGGAAAATGGCAAATACCATCATCTCCCTGTAGCCTGCCCTGTACAGCTTGTGGTTCTTGTCGTCAAATTCCTCAAACTTCCGCTTTTCCCGTCCGAAGATCTGGATGATGCGCATCCCGGAAATATTCTCGGACAGAAAGGTATTCACATCCGTCAGGCGCGTCCTGGAGATACGGTAGGTCTTCCGGGCAATCTTGCGGAAAACCACTGTCAGCACCGCCACAAAGGGAAGTAGCACAAAGGAAATCAGCGCCAGTTTCCAGTCCAGCATCAGCATCACAACCGCCAGTCCTATGATTTTAACAATATTTCGGAATAATCTTACCAAAATTCCGGAATACATCTCGTCCAGCGCCTCCACGTCATTGGTGACGCGGGTCACCAGCCTTCCCACGGGAGTCAGGTCGAAATAACGGCTGCTCAGGGACTGGATATGCGCGTACAGCTCCTTCCGCACGGTGAGGATAATACGCTGTCCCGTCTTCTGCAGCAGCCAGGTCTGGCTGATATTGAACAGAAAGCTGAGCGTCAGTACAATCCCGTATTTTACGGTGGTCTCCAGAATGACATCGTAATTTCCCTGGGTCTCAAACAGGTCGATGGCATCGCCGATCAGCATGGGGCGGTACAAATCGAACCCTGTCAGCACCAATACCAGAACCAGGCACACCGCCACCCAGCCTGCATAAGGCTTCATATAAGAGAGCAAATGCAGCAGGGCACTGCCCTTATAACTGGCATCTATCTTATCATCCGTCAAAGTACTCATGGCTACCTCCCCCCTAAAACTCCGTCAATTCCTGCTCCAGCTGCTGTTTCTCATAAATATGGGCATAGAAGCCTTTCTTCTCCAGCAGTTCCTCATGGGTACCGTACTCCGTCAGTTCCCCTTCCGTCAGCACCGCCACATGGTCCGCCTTCTGCAGCGTGGAAATACGATGGGCAATGATGATAGTGGTCTTACCCTTCCGCAGCTCCATCAGGTTCTCCAGAATCTGCTCCTCGGTATCCGTATCCACCGCAGACAGGGAATCATCCAGTATCAGCACCGATGCATCCATCAGCAAAGCCCTGGCAATGGAACTTCTCTGCTTCTGCCCGCCGGAGAGCGTGACCCCCCGCTCTCCCACAAGCGTCCTGTATTCCTCGGGAAATCCCATAATATTGTCATGGATACAGGCTGCCTTGGCCGCCCGCTTGATGCTGGCGCGCAGTTCCGGATGGTCCCGCAGCCTCGCCTCCAGGCCGAAGGCTATGTTTTCTTCCAGCGTATCCGAAAACAGGAAATTGTCCTGTGGCACATAGGCCATATCCCGGTGCAGGACCGCCAGCGGAAACTCCGTAATAGGCCTTCCGTCCACCAGAAGGCTTCCCTCCGCGCAGTCATAGACCCGCAGCAGCAAATCCGCCAGGCTGGACTTTCCGCTTCCGGTACGCCCCAGAACTCCCAGCATCTCTCCCGCCTTTACGTGGAGGCTCACGTTCTTCAGCACCGGCTCCTCCCCGTCCGGATATGTAAATGTCAGGTTGTTCAGCGTCAAATCCCCTTTGATATGTACATCCTGCATGTCCGGGCCAGGCGTATCCCCGTCCCCTGGGGCTTCCGGAAACTTATCCACGATATCCGGTTTCTCCCGGAAAACGGCGGAAATCCGCTGAAATGCCGCTGCTGCCTGGCTGAAGTTATTGATGCAGTCCCCGCAGGCAATCATGGGCCAGACCAGCATGCCGATATAGGAGTTAAATGCCACAAACTTTCCGATGGACACCTGTCCATCCAGGACCATCTTGCCGCCGAAGACCAGCGTCACCAGCAGGCTGATTCCCGTGACGGCATCCAGTGCCGGGCCGAACACCGCCCGCAGCTTCACCACGGAGAGGTTCTTCTCCATGCTGTTGCGGCTGGCCTTCTCGAAGGCCTTGAAGTCCTCTTCCTCCTGGACGAAGGCCTTCAGCACCCGCACCCCCGCCAGGCTCTCCTGCACCTTGTCCGACAGGTTGGAGAAAGCCTCCTGCCTTTTGGTCTGGCGCTTTTTCGCCTCGATTCCGTAGAAGTAGCAGCCTATGGAGATGAGGATCATGGGCACAAGGGCCAGAAGGGTCATCTTGAAGTCCACATAGACCACCATCTTCACCAGCACCATGGCCGTCATCACCACCGCATCGAACACCGTCACCACCGCCATGCCCACTGCCATGCGGATGGCCTGCAGGTCATTGGTGAACCGGGCCATCAGGTCTCCTGTCTTGTGGCTGTTGAAATACCGGGCGGACAGGGTCTCCAGATGCCCGAACATGTCGTTTCGCAGCTTATATTCGATTCCTCGGGCCGCGCCGAAGATGAAGAAGCGCCAGCCGAACCGCCCCAGCGCCATCACCGCCCCTGCCAGGAACAGCCGGAACACCAGCCCCAGCACGCCCTCATAGGCAAGCGTCCCTGCGGTCAGTCCATCGATGATCTCCCCCGTGTACTGAGGGATGTACAGATTCGCCAGGTCTACCAGCAGCAGGACGATGACGCCGCCCAGATAGTACCATTTATATCCTAATATATATGGAAGCAGAGAAAATTTCTTTTGTTTCATATGCCTTTTCCACCCCTTGACCGATTCGAAAGAATCCTTTTGAAAATCCGGCGCCTGACGCCACAAATATATATTGTACCCCCACTCCGGCGACAGCGTCAATAGAGGGGATGGTTTATAATGCTAAACTTTTTATAAAATCCTGCTGCCCTGATTCGCATCCTCCACATACTCCAGAATGTCCCCCGGCTGGCAGGACAGGGCCCTGCAGATGGCCTCCAGCGTGGTGAAGCGCACGGCCTTGGCCTTGTTGTTCTTCAGGATGGAGAGATTGGCCAGGGTGATGTCCACCGCCCCCGCCAGCTCCGTCAGGCTCATCTTCCGCTTCGCCATCATCACGTCCAGATTCACTACGATTCCCATACCCACACCCCTATGTCCGCTTTCGGCGGATTTCAGTCCCGGCCTATGTCACGCCATACTCCCTCAGACGTTCCCCCCGAAGCCCTGCCGGAACCGCTTCCCATGGCACAGCCCCCTGTCTGCCCGGCAGTCATATCGTCAGGTCGTTCTCCAGCTTATAGCGCACGGCCTCCCGGAACACACAGGCCAGCACCTTGCTGAACAGGCCGGCGATCACGAACACCAATATCACCACTGCCATGGCCACGGTCATGTAGACGACGCAGCGCGCCACCGACATCCCCGCGATGAAGAAGCTCCAGTTCCCCATCCTGCCCAGGCTGTCCACGTTCTCCTGCACGAAGCAGTCTTCCCTGAGGACTGTCTGGAAAATCCGCCGCAGCTCCCGGATCAATGCCAGCGCCGCCACGCCCAGCACGAAATAGATGGCCACCGTCACCCAATAATGCTCTGCCATATGGGGGAGCGCTTTCCCGATCTGCCTGATGGTAAAAGGCAGCGTGGCCGTTACCAGGATTCCGGAATAAAACATGAAATCCAGCAGATATTTGGTCCACATGGTCAGATTCTTCTTTTTCTTCTGCTGCTTCTCTTCCACTCTCCACCTCCCGCTCCGGGGCAGGCCCTTTCCCTGCATTTACAGGCCCTCCATGCGGTACAGCCTCAAAGAATTCTCCCAGACGGTCCGCCTCACGTCCTCCTCGCCGATTCCCTTTATCTCGGCCAGGGCCGCCGCCACATAGGGCAGATACAGGGAACTGTTGCGCTTTCCCCTATAGGGCACAGGGGCCAGATAGGGGCAGTCCGTCTCCAGGACGATGCACTCTAAGGGAATGTACTCCACCGCCTCCTTCAGCTTCCTGGCGTTCCGGAAGGTCAGCACGCCCCCTATGCCGAAGAAGAACCCCATGTCCAAAAATGTCCTGGCCGTCTCCTTCGTATAGGAAAAGCAATGAACCACACCGCCGATTTCCCCGGCTCTTTCCGCTTTCATGATGTCCGCCGTGTCCCTGGCCGCGTCTCTGGAGTGGATGATGACCGGCAGCCCCAGCTCCCTTGCCAGGTTCAGTTGGCGGGCGAACCATTTCTTCTGGACCTCCCGCTCCGGCTCGTCCCAGTAATAGTCCAGCCCGATTTCTCCCACGGCCACGCATTTTTCCGCCCTATACAGCTCCCTCAGGCTCTGCCAGGCGCCCTCCTGTTCCAGCTCTGCGGTCTCGCTGGGGTGGATGCCTATCGCGCCGTATATGAAATTATGTTTTTCCGTCAACTCCACGGTGCGCTTACAGGAGGCAAGGTTTGCCCCCACGTTCACCACCCTGGCGATTGCCTGTTCCGGCAGGCTGGCCAGCAGCTCCTCCCTGTCTTCGTCGAAAGCCCTGTCGTCATAATGGGCATGGGTGTCAAAAATATCCGTCAGCTCTGTCATATCCTCTCCCTGCGCCCCGGTACCCCGATGCATGAATCCTTGTGCGATCGGCCCTGGCTGTCCACCTCAACACTACGTTGTCGTCAGCGGGCGATGCCTTGTGCCCGTCTCCTTCCTCCGCCCTTCCCTGTCTTAATCCCGGTCCGGCCGCTGTTCCATCTCCCCGGTTTCCCATACAGCCTTTCCCGTCCATGTCCCTGTGCCGCCTCATTATGCCTGCGCCCGACACACGCCCCTCTCCCCGTCAGGGCCTGGCGTTCACCGGCGTGCCGTAATAGACCTTCCCCATCTCCAGGATGCGGAATTTTCCGCCCTCCAGCGAGAGGATGGAGGCCGCGCAGTTAGGCAGCCCTATCTCCCAGAACTTCTCCAGGGGGATATTTCCGATGGCGCTCAAAAGACATCTGTTCAGCGCGCCGTGGGCTACAATCAGGACACGGCCGCAGTTCCCTTCCAGCGGAAGAATCCTCTCCTGCAGGAACGCCTGCCCCCTGGCCTGCGCCTCCCGGAAGGACTCCGCGCCTCCCCGGGGCGAAAAAAGCTGGGGCCTACAGAAAAAATCATGGAGCGGATGCTCCGGATCTGCCTTCGGCAGGTCGAAGGCCCCGCCCTCGCAGTCGCCAAAGCCCATCTCCATCAGACGCTCGTCCGTCTCCAGCGGCACGTTCCGGCCCGCCAGGAGGATCTGCGCGGTCTCAAAGGCCCGCTTCAGGGGAGAGCTGAAAGCCCTGTCAAAGGTCAGCCCGGCCAGGGAACCGGCAGTCTCCACCGCCAGCTCCCTGCCGAATCCGTTCAGGGGAATGTCGCTGTGCCCCTGGAGCCTGCGCTCCTTGTTCCAATCCGTCTCGCCGTGCCTGAATAGATATATCTCCACCTTTGTGCCCTCCCGTAAAATATCTCCCTACGACTCCCTGATTTTCACGCCGTCCACGCCCTTCTTCACTGCAAGCGCCAGGAATCCTGCCCTGCCGGACAGGGTCTGGAACGTGAACGCTTTATCCGCATTGTCGTAGAGGGCGGTGCCCTGGTAATAGAAGTTGGCCACATAGGACTCGTAGGACACCCGCACCTTGCCGCTGCGCACGGAACCGGAAATGGTCTCCGGCTCCACCCGTTCCAGCTTCGACACATCCACTATGGTAGGGACGCCATGGCCCCAGAAGGAGCTCCAGTACCGGTCTCCCAGCCGTCCGTAGAGCATGGAGTCCTTCTTCTTCTCCCGGAAAGCCCATTCCTCCCCCGCTTTCAGGAAATCCTCCGCGAACTCCTCCTGGGCCCCCGGAGCGGGGAACGCCTTCCCGATATGCTTGGCCATGCGCTTCAGGATTTTCTTCGGCTTGGACTGGCCCTTCTGCACCCACAGTATGAAAAGCGCCGTGAGCTCGCCCAGAAGCAGCCCCAGAGGCAGGTAGAAGACGAAAATCTTCTGCGTGGGCATTTTGATGAAATAACCCAGGGCGCCCAGCAGCACCACCCAGATTGCCACCGCTATATAGGCGGAACGGCTGGCCCTGCCCAGGCTGTACCGGCACCATTCCTCCACCCAGCCCCTCTGCTCATACAGGAACCGCTCCATGGCGCTGGCAGTATCCGCCGGCCTGGCGCCCCGGTCAGACTTGCCTCCGGCAATCAGGGAAACCAGGCTGCCCAAAGCGATCAGCACACTCAGCCCCGCCGCCAGGACGCAGATCCACATGTCCGATATGACCAGGCCGTTTACGCTTCCGCTCTCTATGCAGTACCATTCCGCCTGTGCCGCTCCGTCATAGAGCACCTGCCCCATTTCCTCCAGGACCTTGCCGTATTCGTCCCCGTAATAAGTATCGGCATAGGACTCATAATACGATTCGTCGCCGCGCAATTCGTAATAGCGGCTCACGATTTCGCTCTCCTCCAGCGCCGCCAGGGCCCGTTCTATGCCGGCCTGATCCATAAGCTCCAAAGACCCCTCCACCACGGCGGGCGTCATGTCCTTTGTGGCCCGCAGCTCTGCCATCAGCTCCAGATTGTACAGCAGGCTCGCGTAGTCCCCGTCCCTCTGGTCGGACTCCCTGATGCAGAAAAAGTTCTTCCTGTCCGCATCGTATACGACATATCCGTAATCCTTCGCCCGATCCGGGTCTCCGGAGTAATACTCCGCCACATAGGAGGCCACCGGATACGCCACCTCATGGGATACGTACTTCCCCTGCGCCTGGGCCGGGTCGTCCTCCGGCCCCAGGGGGACCGCTCCTCCCCGGAACTTCAGGAACTGAGGTCCTGCCAGCATCCACAGGGCCGCCGCTGCCGCCAGCGCGCACACCATTGTCACAATATTGCGTACCTTTTTCATCTCTTTCTTCCTTTCATCCGGCATCTTTGAGCTATTTGGAATATTATACAAAAAAAGGCGGGGTAATTCAAGCCCAATCCCGCACGCAAAAAAAGAACCGTCCCCAAGGCCATACAATAAAATAAATTACTCCGGGCGCATATTGCATTCCTGTTTCGCATATGCTATAATGCCATTAGGCAAAAGGTTTGGAATGCTCATGTAGCACAAAAGGAACGAACCCCCGGAAGTATTTGCGGTACTTCCGGGGGTTCTCCTTCTTTTGCGAAGAAGTCAACCGTTTGGGCTCGGCTACCGTCTACTCATCTCCATCAAGCCACTTGCACAGGTAGTAGGCGACTACGCTGGCCAATACGGAGAGAATAAAGGTTTGAAATAAACTCATGTGCACACCCCCTTTCCGTACCGGTATAGGGGCGGTAACAAAGAAATTGTATCACACTTGTTGCGACATCGCAACAGGAAGAAGGCCGCGAAGCGGTGACGAACCGTCACCAGATGAATGCACCATGACAATATAATATGCTTACCCAGGCAGCTGGGAGGGCGTGCGGCCATTCGTTCCGAGTCTTGCGGAAGGAGTGGTGCTTATGAGTACATATGAGGAATTAATGGTTATCTTGACCATGGCCTTGCTGATTGTAGCAATTCTGAATCTGAAAAATAAGTAAGCCGCCCTGCTCCCTGGCCGGAATAGGCGGCTTACTTAGCTAAATATCTTCGCCGGGACGGATAGGCTTCATCTATCTTCCCCAATTGTCTTGTTAAGCATATTATAAAACAATGCAAATGCATTTGTCAAATCAAACTTTCTACCTCTTCCCACGCCGCCCCCGGTACAGGAAGAAAGAGAGGTAAGATATGGCATCTATCAGGAAGCGGGGCAACTCGTACCAGATTACAGTAAGCAACGGAAGACGGATAGACGGCTCCCAGATTGTGGAGACGGCGACTTTCACGCCAGACCCCAAGAGGACGGAGAAACAGAACCAGAAGGCACTTGAGAAGTTCGTGTTCGAATTTGAAGAAAAAGTAAAGTCCGGGAAGTTCCTGGACGGAGAAAAAATAACGTTCCAGGCGTTTTCGGACACCTGGCTTTCAGATTATGCGCTGCAGCACCTGGAACCGACAACCATAGACATCTATAAGAAGCTGCTGCGTGTGCATATCATCCCGGCTATAGGGAACTTAAAACTTGCACGGATACAACCTTCACACCTGAACAGGCTCTATAATGTCATGCTCCAGGAACGCAAAGACGGCAAGCTAGGCGGCTACTCCCCCACCACAATCAAGAGAGTACACGCCCTGATTAGCAGCATCTTAAACACAGCCGTTAAATGGAACGTGGTGCTTGAGAACCCATGTGAGCGCGTCAGCCCGCCGAAGCAGACGCGGGACGCAGACAGCATACAGTTTTTCACGCTTGAGCAAACAGGCGTATTCCTGGCTGCTGTAGACGCTGCACTGGCAGCGGGACGCATCCGCACACAACACAAGATATTTTTCCACCTGGCTCTGTTCTGCGGGCTGCGCCGTGGTGAATTAGTAGCCCTTACATGGTCGGATTTCGACTTTAACCGCTGCACGGTGAGCATCACGAAGAGCACCGGGCTTGTGAACGGGAAGCCATTCACAAAAGCCCCTAAAAACAAAACCTCAGTCCGTACCGTATCAGTGCCAGAAAGTGTAATGCTGCTAGTTAGGAATTACCAGAGGGAGCAATACAGGCTGCGTCTGTCCCTTGGAAGCTACTGGAAGGGAAGCAACTACGTGTTCATCCAGGCAGACGGGAAGCAGATGTACCCATCCACGCCTTACAGCGTATTCAAGGATGTTATACACGTGCATAATCAAATGGCCAGCGATGCAGAACAGCTCCCGGATATCCCGCTGCACGGGCTACGGCATACATCCGCTACGCTACTTATCAGCCAGAACGTGGATATTCGTACCGTGTCCGGCAGGCTTGGACATGCCCAGACCAGCACCACCATGAACATATACAGCCACCAGCTCCAGAGCATGGATGAAAAGGCAGCGGGCACATTGGAAACCCTTTTGAATCCGGTAAAGTCAAAGATTTGTTAGTCAAATGTTAGTCAACGTGAAAAAGCACCCTCATTACGAGAGTGCTTTTCTTCTTGAAACCCGCTTATTTACTGGGCTTTTTAGTGAGACATCGGGGATTCGAACCCCGGACAACTTGATTAAAAGT
>OFGX01002023.1_pt1 | contig 11159 bp, 6 predicted proteins | sample 1521831 | NCBI WGS metagenome assembly OFGX01 (sample SAMEA3504080, study PRJEB24116) | mouse gut metagenome | biome: mouse gut; feature: mouse-associated habitat; material: faeces | place: Denmark | collected 2011
CAGTTCTTAACAATATTCGACACCGCTTCCCCGGTCCAACGCTCGTCGCACACAACCGTCGTTTCTTCCGGCGCGGACACAGTAAGAGAAACTTCCTTAAGCTCCGCCATAATCTCAAATGGCTGGCTGACCTGCTTAAGCATTTTCTTTACAGAGACCTTTTCCTGCTTAAGCTTTAACATATCCGCGTCCAACTGGGACAGCGTCAGAAGATTCCGAACCAGCCAGGTTATCCGTCTGACCTGAGCGTCAATCTTATCGGTAAATTCCTCTCTTTTTTCCTCGCTGATTTCTCCGGAGCGCAATAATTCTGTCAGAATCGTAATAGAGGACAGCGGCGTTTTAAGCTGATGAGAAATATCTGAGAGCATTCCGGCAAGATACTCCTTTTCCTTACTGGCTCTGTCAGACTGCCTGCTGATTAACACCACCAGCTTGTAAATCTCACTTTCCAGAATGGAAAGCTGTCCCTCCCTGCACCTTTTTAACTCCGGCAGACGAAGTCCATCCTGTAACTGCATCAGATACAGCGTTATTTCTTTCAGCTCTTTCTCCCTTCTATGCCGAAAAAAAACCGTTGCCAGAAACAAGGCTGCGATACAGCCGATAAGCGCCGCGCAAACTATCTCCAGACTGCCCGAAACCAGACAGAGCGCAACTGTAAACGCGATAATAACACCCTGGACTATAAGCTCCATCCCTGCCCGCACCTCATTTCTCCATCCGGTAGCCCACGCCCCGGACCGTCTGAATTAATTGCCCTTCCGCCGTATCCCCCAGCTTCTTCCGCAGCCGTTTCATATACACGCTCAATGTATTATCATTTACAAAATCCCCTGCCTCATCCCAGATGCCTTCCAGAATCTGGCTCCGGGAAAGGGTCTGGCCCCGGTGGTTGAGAAAGATCAGAAGAAGCTTGTATTCCATGGCCGTGAGAATGATCTCTTCCTTGTCCGAGTAGACCCTGCCTGTCTGCAGATTGACCTGGTTTTTGCCTACCTGGACGATCTGTTCCAGACCTCCGCCCTGTGCGGAGGTCCTTCTTAAAATTGCCTTCATCCTGGCCAGCAGCTCCCGGATTCGGAAGGGCTTGCAGATATAGTCGTCCGCCCCCTGCTCCAGGGCCATCACCGTGTGCACCTCATCCTCACAGGCCGTCAGAAAGAGGATCGGAGCGCTGCTGTTTCTCCGGATCTCCCGGCAGATCTGGTATCCGTCCCCGTCCGGCAGCATGATATCCAGCAGATAAAATCCAATGTTCCGGCAGTTTTGAATCTGCTCCAGTGCCTCCGATACCCCCGCCGCGGAAAGTACCTCATAGTTTTCCTGCAGCAGCGCAAACTTCAATCCCTCCCTGATAATCTCATCATCTTCCACAATCAGAACCTTCATTCCTTCTCCTCCTCACACCCCCTCCCTGCGCATATTCTCGTACAGCTCCTCCTGCCGTTCCCTGCCAAAGGCATACAGTGTAAGCCCTGTCAGAACCGCTCCTACCACCAGGGCAGCTCCCGCAATCCAGAGCCAGGGGGTGGGAAGCTCCAGATTCCCGAAGATCATCACCAGTCCGAACCGGACGCAGGCAATCAGCATTCCGGAAAATACTCCTGCCAGCAGCAGCGCCCACAGGAAAATCCCCGTACATTCGTACAGCAGCATTTTTTTCATCTGCCCTGACGCCATGCCCACCGATCTCAGCACCGCAAGCTCCTGCCGGCTCTCCAGCCGCCAGCCACGGATCGAATTAAACAGATTCAGCAGACAGATCACCGATGTCAGCACAATGAAACTGAACAGCATCACATCCACGATACCGGAAACCGCATTTGCCATGGTGGACTGATACTCGGTCTCCAGGATGCCGAACCTGGCGTCGTCCTGTTCACTGGCCCGCTGCAGACGGTCGATTATATCCGTAGGCTTTCCGTTCATCCGAATGAGCAGCATCTCATCCATCATACTGCTGTCCGCTCCTTCTGCTCTGAGAATATCTGCCATCCTGCTGCCGGCCGCCTCATTTACAATCAGCCACATATAATTGTTATTCTTAAACTCCACATAATCCTGCAGTTGGTTTGTTTTTGCAAATCCCGCAATCTCAACAGGCATCTCCACCTCTTTCTCCTCGTCCGGAGAATACAGACTGACAGGCACCATATCCCCTTCCTTCATGTCCGTCATCCTGGAAATACGGAACATACGGTACTTCTCCGGAGACATCCCATCAATCATGAAGCTGGATGTAGACACGGCTCCCGTGCTCAGCACAATAGCGGATGTCTGTTCCGGGTCCAGCAGCCTGTCAGCATCTGCCCCGATTTTTCCGGCCATATCCCGCATGGTATCCATATCTACGGAAAGGATATTCACCGGCATGCTGGTGCCTCCTCTAAAACCATGTTCCTCCCGGAACTCTTCCTCCGAAAGTTCTCTGTGATAGTACAGGTTAAAAACACCGTGAAGCGCGTCCCAGTATTCCGCTCCATAGGCCTCAACAGGTACCTGGCCCGCAAGCATGCCGTCTCTCCATTTTGCGGTATATTCTACGCCCGCATCCTTCTCGATTTCCTCTTTCAGCGCTTCAAATTTGGATCCACCGGCATAAAGGACATAGTCATACCGCTCCGTATTGAGAGACATTTCCTCCTCTCCCATTTTCACGCGGATGATCCTGTGGACGGCATCAGATCCGAATATGGTCACAGTCAGAACCACCATAAAACCCGCCGCCGCAGATCCTACGGAACGAACTTTTTTGTTCCGCCGGAGCAGCATATTTTTTGCCAGCATCCCCTCCGCGCCGAACATATGGATAAACGAAGCCTGCATCTGATACTGCCTGCTCTTTTTCCAAATATTTCCGCGGATGCATTCCACCGGGCCGATCTTTCCGATCTTTCTTGCAGGAAGCCATGCCGAAATCAGTACGGTTACCGTGCTGGCCAGGATCACGGCCGCCAGATTTTCCCAGGATATCCCGATCACGGCCGGATCAATCGTCACCAGGCTGCTGATTCTCAGGAAGGAACCTATGAACGGGCGGAACGCCGCCATTGCCAGCCGGATCACGCCGATTCCCAGCAGGACGCCGGTGGGCAGGGCGAATACCAGCAGAAAAAACGCTTCATAAAAGATGCTGCTTCTCTTCTGCCTTCCGGTGGCCCCGATGGAGCAAAGCATCCCCAGGTATCTGCTCCGTTCCTGAAAGGACATATTAAATACATTATATATCAAAATCACCGAAGCCGCCATAATCAAAACCACAAAAAATACCGTCATAAATTTTACAACCAGATTTAATGTTGTATCCGAGGTACTTGCGGTAAATGCCAGCACATAATCATTGACGTCAATCTCATAACCGCCGGCCCCGGCATCTCTCAGCAGCCCGAGTATATCCTGATCCGGATTGTTCTCCAAATCCAGAATCAGGGACAGGTTGAAGGTTTCCAGCGCTGCGGCCTGGCTGTCCTCCAGCAGTGTGATGGCCGTATAGCCCGCCGCCCCCATCTGCTCATACGCAGGCGGCTCCATGATTCCTACTACCTGGTAAGTTCCCTTTTGTCCCGTATATGTCCGGTTTTCCCGGAAGTCCTCGTTTTCTCCCCAATAAGGGAACTCTTCCGGCACGTCTTTTGTCTCCCCATATTTTATTGTAATGTTCTGGAATGGGAATACGGTTTCTTTTATTTCAGAATTAATCCCGGTGATCGAGCGTTCAAAAAGCTCCGCTTCTACCAGATCCCCTACGGCAATGTCTGAGCCGTCCTCCGCCGCGCTTTTGCTTACAATGATCTCCCGGGAGTTCTCCGGCAGACGCCCTTCGCTGAGCTTAATGTTCATCCAGTCAAAGCAGGGCACTGAATACGCCTTCAGGTTGAGATATGGCCGTTCCGGATTGGCCGATGCCCCGAACAAGGTACTGCCGAGGGCGGCAGACAGGGCAGTTTCCTTCACATTCGGCATTTCCCGCACTTCTTCATACTTCTCAGATGTAATGCCGTACATGCTCACATGCCACTTTCCGTTCTTTAAAGATGCCACATCCTGCAGGTAGTAAATGCCCGTATCCCTTCCCACAAACACGCAGGTCATCAGCAGCACCATAAATACGATTCCCGCAAATGTAGTGAACGTCCGCCCTTTATTCTGTTTCATATACTGTCTGGTCACATAAAATACAATGTTCTTTTTCACCGCCTGTCACCTCCCGACATCCGTATCCGTTCATCCCGGGTGATACGGCCGTCCTCAATGCTGATCATCCGGTCTGCCTGCAGCGCAATGCTTTCATCATGGGTGATCAAAAGCAGGGTCTGCTTCTGGTTTTGGTTGGATTCTTTCAAAAGCCGGATGATCTCCGCCCCGTTTTTCCGATCCAGATTTCCGGTGGGCTCATCCGCCAGCACGATGGCCGGCCGGTTATACAGCGCCCTTCCGATTGAGACCCGCTGCTGCTGTCCCCCGGAAAGCTGCCCCGGCAGGTTTCTCCTCCGGTCTGAGAGCCCCATGCCCTCCACGATCAAGTCCAGCCGTTCCTGATCCAGCTTCCTTCCGTCCAGGAGGTGGGGCAGCACAATATTCTCATCTACATTCAGAACCGGCAGCAGATTATAGAACTGGTAGATCAGCCCCACCTGCCTCCTCCGAAAAATCGCCAGCTTATCCTCGCTCAGTCCGTGAATGTCTGTTTTCCCGATAAATACTTTTCCCTCCGTGGGCTTATCCACCCCGCCCAGGATATGCAGCAATGTGGACTTTCCGCTCCCGGAAGGCCCCACGATTGACACAAATTCCCCTGCTTCCACAGAGAAAGAAATCTGATCCAGCGCTTTCACACAGGTGTCGCCGGAACCATAGATTTTTGAAATATTTTCACATCTGAGTATTTCCATTTAAAATGTCTCCTTTCAGGTATCATTTGCACGGCAGAGTCCCTCCTGCCGGGTCTGATCTGTTTTTTCTGTTCCTTATGATATGTTTATTATACCTTCAGCATATGACACCACGGTGAATTTTTCGGTGACAAAATTGTCATTTAACTCAAAATCGCAATAAGTCAAAGATCCATGCAAGCCTGGCTGCCTGGCTCGTTGCTTCGCGGGAATCAAATGCCCTCTGCCCAGCCGTTTACTGACTGGACAGAGGGCGCTTCGCTATCTGTAAAACCGTTTATTCTCCTGTTTTCGGACTCTTCCGCTTGCTGAAATCATTCTCTTTTTTCTCATCACTGCCGGAAGTGTCGCTGCCTTTTTTCTCATCCCCTCCGTTAGAGACCGTATCTTTTTTCTCATCACGGTCGGGAGCGAGAGTACCTTCCCCTTTGTTTCCGGAATCTGTTTCATCGTCCTGATCCAATGGCGCTTTTTCAAAAACCACCACATACTCGGATGCATGCGAGAAAGACAAACTGATATTGCCGTCCTCCCCGATCTCTCCGGCATCCATGTAGATCATCTTTCCGGAACTGTCATAATAATATAATTTTCCGGTGCTGCCGCTGTGCTCGGCGCCAAGATTCACGGTAAGGTCTGCCCTGAATCCAAATTCTCCATTGTGGGTCAGGGTAATCTGGGTAGCCGGATTTCCTCCCGCAAGGGAATCCACAATGGCCGGAGGAATACCGTCTGTATCAACAATGACTTCCAGATCAATATCTTTCAGGTCGGCTGCAGCCACTTCGTCTCCGCTGATCGACCAGCTATAAGCCCCCATGTCAAGGACAATGTTGACTTCCTTCCCTTTAATGGCTTCCAGAATTTCTTTCGGCACTACAGTCGCTTTTCCCATCTCCACATGTACCGTTTCCCCGCTTCCGTTCTGTTCAATATCGGACACGATTTTTTGGATTTCTTCCTCCGAAAGCTTTTCGCCTGAAGGCTCCTCTGTGGCCCCGTCCTTATGTTTCGCGTCTGCCACGATAAATTCCTTGTCTCCGGTAATCTTCACAGTTTGTCCCTGTTCGAAGCCTTCCCAAAGGATATCCATATACGTTTCGTTTTCAACAGGCAGCGAAAAGTCAGAGTCTTTTTCCACAACCACATATTCAAAGACATCTTTCGGATATTTCAAAATCACGACACAGTTCGCGTACTTCGCCTGTATATTCATTTTCTTATATCTTGCAATGTCTGTACCGGCCGTGATACCGACCCAATCCGACAATACAAGATCTTTGAGATGGTTCAAATCGTTCAAAGCCTTTTTCACTTCTGTTAAGGCGGCATTGTATGTAAGGTTTTCTCCATCCAGAGCTATAAGCCTGCTTCCGGAGACGAGTTTTCCGTCTTCTCCCCGGTAGGTATAAGATACCTCTGCCGTTGTCTTTCCTTTGTATACGGCTGTCACGTCTAAGTTTGTCATCTCATGGAAAATCAGTTCGCTGCCGTCAATCCCCGGAAGCGCCCATTTTTCAAACTCAATTCCTTCCGGTACGGCCGGTACTTCCAAATCGGCCAGGGCATCACGAATGGTCGTACCTTTTTCGTATGTTTTGGAAATGATCTTAGATCCTTCGTTCCCATTTTCGTCAAGATACTTGATATTCCATGCAACCAGACAGTTCTCATATCTGGCTTTTATGCCGACATATCCCATATCTTCTACCTGCGTGTTTTCATCCCCGCCGTCCAGTTCATATCCGGAAAGAAGATCCTGGTCCGCATCTTCCGGAGGTACAAAGGAGGCAAGCATTTCCCCGTAAGTCGCATCTTGATCGACAAACTGCGGTACGATTGCCATCGTCATACCCTTGTCCTTGCTTACATATGTGAGTACCACATTCACACAGATTTTGTCATAAACCGCGCGGAAATCATAAGAAGGATTGGACGTATTTCCAAAAAACAGCTCTGTGTCTTCGCCAATCTCCATACCGGTATTTTCCTCCCGGTATTTCACATTTATCCCTTCTGCCGGCAGCGGCGGACATAGCTTCAGCCCTTTGATGGAATCCCTTCTCCCCACTTTGATTGTCTTATTCTCCACAATCGGGCCGTAGCTGTAAGCGCCGGTCTCCCCACGTACGTATCCCTGAATGGAAAAAGTGGCATCCTTTACGTCTTCTCTGTAGGTTTCGTCAGTTTCTACTCTGTAATACCAGGGACAGGTCTCGCGCCAGTCTGGTTTGAACTTATCCAGAGTAGTCTCTTGAAATTTCACATCATTTACAGTCAGGGAGGTAAGCATCCATTCGCATGGATACGTATTGTTTGTAATAGAGATTGTACCGATATATTCCCTGGTATCCGCATTGTAATTCAGACGCAGAAATTGGTAACCGGAGACGTTGGATACCTGTGGGTAGAAATAAGCATCTGCCGTATCGTAAGGATGTTCCTCATCTACTTTCACAGTTAAGGTAACTGTATCGCCCGGATGGAGCATTTGTCCATTTTTATTAATGGTAATGCTTTCAATCACAGGCGGTTTTGTATCATCCAGATATCCTTCGGGGCTCACATGGAAATACCATGGTCTGGTTGTATTCCAGTCCGGCTGGAAATCTGACAAGGATGTGGTATTTCCGTTTTTGTCGGATAAGTCCAGGTAGGTGAGCTCCCATTTCGCCGGATAAGTAAACCTTGTAATGTCGATCGTCCCTGTATATTCCATCGTTTCACGGTCTAAAACCAGGTTGAGATATATAGTGGAATGTATTGCATCCTTCGAGCCGATTCTTACGCTCATTGAATGATTTGGATTTTTTTCCTCTACCTTTACCTTGACGGAAACTTTTTCCCCAGCTTTTACCGTCTGTCCGTTTTTGTCAATCGTAATACTTTTAATTACAGGTTTGTCAGCATCATAGCCATTATTTACAATTGTAAATTTTAAGTCTTTATCCGGTTCATCCGTACCCGGATAAAAATAATGATACTTTTGATCTGCATATATACAAATCGAATACATTGTCCATTCTGACGGGTAAGTATTGTCTTTGACTTTATAAGTACCTGTCAGCCTCTTGGTTTCTGCATTATAGCTCATAGATACGGCATCTGAATGTAATGGTTTGCTGTCCACAGTCGTTAAATGCAGAGATGCGTTTTCTATTTCGATATCTTTGCATTCTACATGCGCAGAGCATGTTACCGTGTCACCCACTTTCAGCTTTCCATCCGAATCAGAAGAATTTATCTCTATTTGATAGTCTGAAACAGTGAATGCTCCGATATCTTTGAACGTAAAAGTATAACGATATTTCCCATCTTCCATAACAGGCCAATCAACATAATTGTTTGTCTCATCTTCCAGCCGAATCTTGGAAACATAGTAATCGTCCTCATAGTGACTTAACATGCTGCAGTCAAAGATTCCTGTATAGAGATTTTCCCCGGATTGATGGAATATAACACTATATACAGTACTATTATTACTCCTTCTCATGAGCTGAACTGTGATATTGCTGATATCGCGGTCTGCGTCATAGGCTGACATTTTAAAATGAAGTGAGTCTTTTTTCGTCAGTGTCTCCCCGTTTTCCTCAAATTCAAAGCTTTCGATAACCGGCATGTTAATATCATATGAAAACGGCATAATCAAGGGTTTATCCGTTTCTTTCGTCGCTGGCCTGGTCGAAGGCTCGTCTGTTTCCTTCGTCGGCGGCTCGATTGCGGAATCATCTGTCTCCGTCATCGGCGGCTCGGTCGCGGAATCGTCCGTTTCCGGCGGCGGTATCATCGTAGAATCATCGGTTTCTTTTGCCGGCGGTTCAACTGTTGGCTCATTGGTTTCTTCCGCCGGCGTTATATCGTTCGGAACCGTAGTTTCCGTCGTTTCCTCCTGTGTCGCGTTTTCTTCTGTCTGCGCTTCTTGCTCCACTACATGGTCAATTTTCTCTACTGCCATACCCTGCATTGGAAATACCGCCGTTGCGATTATGGACGCTGACAGCAAAATTCCTAATAATTTTCTTCCGGATCTTTTCATCCATGAGACCTCCTTTGTAAAGTATGTTATATAAAATTGAACAGGAATCATTCCTCCTGCCTGCAGCGACAGATCCTCATTCCCCCCTTTCTGCTTAATAAGAATTTTGATCCCATTGGAACGAGAAAATCCGCCATAGTGGAAAGGGATTTCCCGCACACAAAAAAAGGCAATAAATCCCTTTTCAGGAATTTATCACCTGTACTCATAAATCTATCGCCACAAAAAAATTTTACCATATTCAGTGAATTTCCACAATACAATTATGTCTATTTTGTTAATTTTTTGTAACTGTTTTATTACTGTTTACACGGTGTCGTGCATTTGCCGCACGGCATCCGGCCAATACTAAAAACCTGCCGCTGGCAGCTTTTCTTCATACGATGGTATTCAGCGACGGGGCTGGCATCCAGCCCCCCACTCTCCGTTCCGGTCCGTCCCAAATAAGCGTCGCGGACGCTTAGTCTATGATTTCCAATGACTATTTACTGAAGTCCGCAGCCGCCCTATTCGCCGTCCTCCTCCATCTCCGGACGGACCCGCCATTCCCGGATCACCCCGCAGGCAATCTTTATGCCGCTGTCTCCGGACGGCTGGGAATGGAAATCATCCGGCTGCAGATGGATGACCACCGTTTTCCCGATCACTTCCTCGGGATGTATGCGTCCTGTATACACAGCCATCCACGCCGCCCCGCGGGTGGATAACAGGGGAGGCAGGTCTCCGGCATGCTCGGGATGGGCCTTCCCTTCCGGATTATAGTGTCCCCCGGTATTTTTCAGAAGATCCGCGTCATCGCCTGTGCAGGCGCCGCCCTCGTGAATGTGAAATCCGAAAAAATGCCCTGCCGTTTCGTTGTCCTCGTCTGGCAGTCCGTATATCTCCGCCATCAAAACCGTACCGCCGAATACATCATAAAAGGTAATTCTCCCGTGAATCTCCGGATATTCCTCCGTTCCTCTGATATCTGCATACGCCTCCGGCGCCCCGTTCAATTTTTCAATCATATCTTTCACCCTCCTGGTTCCTGCTGTATCCTGCTTGAAAACGCCGAATACATTCTCCCTGTCTATAACTTATGCAGAAGGTAAAATTATGTGCATGAAATCCTGCAATTAAATTTCATATCCGTAATCCCATTGAAACGGAATCTGCATGTCCTCCGGCAAAGGCGCCCTAAACTCCATCCTCTCCTTCGTAATCGGATGCACGAATCGCAGCCGGCAGGAATGCAATGCCTGCCGGCTGATATACTCCATGTCTGGATTATACAGATAATCACCGACCAGCGGAAACCCGAGATATTTCAGATGAATCCGAATCTGATGGGTACGTCCTGTTTCAAGACGGAGTGAGACCAGGCTGTGCCCGTTCTTCTCTTCCACCACCCGGTAATGCGTCAATGCGCGCTCCCCATGTTCAAAATCCACCTTCCGCTCAATGATTGAGCCCTCCCTGCGGGACAAAGGAGCGTCAATCGTGCCGGAAGGCGGAAACACATTTCCCCGGACGATGGCCAGGTATTCCCTTTCAATCTCATGCCGGTATCCCATCCCGGACAGAATATTTGCGCTGAGCATGTGCTTCGCGACCACAGTCAGCCCCGAAGTGTCCCGGTCCAGACGGTTTGCACAGCGGAAGATAAACGCTTCCTTCTGCTGTTGGTAATACCACACCAGCCCATTGGCAAGGGAATAATGGTAATTTTTCATGGATGGGTGCATCGGCAGTCCGGCAGGCTTGTCAACCACCAGGATATCCTCATCTTCATAGATGATGCGAAAGGGAATGTTGACCGCCGGAATCTTTTCGGAGCTGTCGGTTTCCCGGATTCGCACCGCCAGCTCATCTCCCGTGGACAATGTTTTCTTCAGAATGCAGTTCAGCCCGTTGACCTGGATGCTGTCCGGCATCTTTTTCAGTTCCGTCAGGTTCTGCCTGGAATACCCCAGACGGCGCAGAAACTGCTCGATCCGAAGGCCATGGTCTGCTTCGCTGATGGAATAAAGGAATGTGCGGTTCACTGTCCTGCCGCTCCGTTCTTCCAAAACGGCATCCATTTTTCCGTCATCTGCTCAGTCTCATTGATCTGATCCAGTTTCCGTTTTGCCGCTTCAGAGCCAAGTTCTATTTCCGCTTCGCAGACTCTTTTCTCCCCTTCACGCCGCACACGTGCCTGATCTGCTGTCTGAGTCTTCTCCAGATCCGCAGAGATGTGGAAGGTGATG
>OFGX01002024.1_pt1 | contig 11157 bp, 11 predicted proteins | sample 1521831 | NCBI WGS metagenome assembly OFGX01 (sample SAMEA3504080, study PRJEB24116) | mouse gut metagenome | biome: mouse gut; feature: mouse-associated habitat; material: faeces | place: Denmark | collected 2011
TTGTAATAGTTTATCCACCCTCTGACATACTCCGCTAGTTTCTGTCTCCGGTAGTCATTGCCCCATCCTTTGTTCTTCTGAGTTATCTCCCTTATCCTGTCTTTCATCTTTTGGACACTCTTTGGGTGTACCCGGAATCTGCATTTCCCTTTGTTCCGGTAAAATGCATATCCCAGATATTTTATCTTGCTCACATGGGTTACTCTTGTCTTGGTTCGGTTTACTTTTAGGAATAACTTCCCCTCTATAAATGGGAGTATGTTTGCAAGCGTCCTTTCCGCACTCTTCCTGCTCTTGCAGAATATCAGCGCATCGTCCGCACTATACCGAATTCGGCATAGTGCGGATGACACAATCGTATTCACAAAAAGTGAAATGGCAGCCAACAGGGTAATGAAATCCATAACAGACTGGATAGAAAGGAAACTCTTCCTAAAAGTAAACGCGACAAAAACGAAAGTAGTCAGACCAATGAGAAGTAAATATCTAGGATTTACATTTCTGAAACATGGGGGAGAATGGAAGGTAAAACCCACAACAGAAAAGAAGAAGAAATTAAAACAAAAATTAAGCGAATACCTCAAAAGAAATAAAGCTGTTGCCCGCCCACTGGCAGTTACAATAAAGCGGGTGAACGAAATAGTGAGGGGCTGGATAAATTACTTTAGAATTGGAATGATGAAACAGTTTATGAAAGAGTTTGGGGCATGGCTTAGGCATAAGATAAGAGTAATTGTTTTGAAGCAATGGAAAACACCTAAGACAATATACAGAAACCTCTGTTACCTAAATCGAAAATATGGATGTGGATTTGACCACGAAGCAATATTTAAAGTAGCAAATTCAAGACTTGGGTGGTATAGGCGAAGTGGAATGAATGTTGTAAATTATATAATCAGTCCAGAAGTGCTTGAAACAAAAATAAAGGACGGAGCTGGTCTGCTCAATCCTTTAAATTATTATCTGAGAAATGCTGGAATATAAGTTGTAGAGCCGTATACGAGACCCGTACGTACGGTTCAACGAGAGGGAAATAACTTTTACAGTTATTTCTCTACTCTATTTTCTTTTATTCTTATAAAATGGTAACCGTCTCCATGATTTATACCAAAATGTCCACACTTTCTCCGGTATATGCCAAAAGCCGTCATGTATACATTATGGCACAGGATTTCCACCTGTTTTCTGCTATGCCAAAAAGTGTACTTTTTGAAATATGTACTTTATTGTTTCTATACATTTCGTTACTAGAAATTGCAACTATCTTTTCTTCAAAAAATTTTTACAACATATCTCTACTTAAATATTTTAGAAGATTACCATTACCTTTCAGGGACGACAAATTTATATCCTATACCTCTTACTGTTTGAATACACTTAAACTGTGATGAATCCTCCTTTAATTTCTTCCGTAAACCGTAAATCAAACAATAAATAATATTATCAACATTAATAGGAGCTATATCCCCATATACTTCTTTATAAATCTGATTTTTTGTAAACACCCATCCTGGATACTTTGCCAAAAATTGCAGAGTGCAGAACTCCTTAGGACAAAGCTGTATTTCTTTTCCAGATAATTTTACAATGCAATATCTATAATCAATTGTTAATTGTTTATATTTAACAACTTGCATATTCTGAATTCCCCTATTTTTATACACATTTCATCACCCTTTCTTTTTGTCCAAAACCAAATTTAAAAATAATACTTCTTTTTCTCTGAATTACATTCGTTGATAAAAAATCCCCTCATCTTTACTAAAAGATGAGGGGATTTTTTTATCTAGGCCATCTGCTTTTCTTATCTGGAAACGGAATAAAAGCTTTATGAGGCTCACTTTGATACCAATAAGCCACACTCGCCAGATCATCCTGCCGTTCAAATAAACCTCCATAATACACTCCAATCTGCTGCAAAGTCACTTTAATATCTTCATCAAAACAGATTGGATCTATGATATGCCAACGGTAAAAACCGCGCATCGGCGGACAATCATCATTGTGATAGGGATTATGCACCAGTTCATCATGCCTTGAATAATACGGATATCCTAGATAAGGCGAGTTATAAGTCTGCTCCATCGTCCTGCCATTCACCTGTTTTGCATAACTCCATGAGCCGCCAAAATAATCTTCCATCCCTGTTCCGCATATGGTAGGATATTCGTCATCCCCGTCAAGATAGAACTTAACCTCGCCTTCTCCCCACCAGTAACGCTCCAACGTCGCAAGCGCTACAAAAGTCCCCACATAATGACCTTTCCCCTGCACACCGTCAAGGATTACATAATCCTTCCCGAGTTCTGTCAGACGCTGTCTCCTCCACTGTGCATGAAAATATGCCGTGTCGTCCGGCAGTTCATCATACAGAGAATAATCAACCTGATAGAAAAATGCCGGAATAGGGTTGCTGTGCTGGTTCTCTAATACAATCTTTGCCTTTTCCCAAAAAGGCATCTGAAAATAGCAGTTAAGACCGCGGTTGGGAAGCACTGCTACAGGCATGGATATAACTGAACATTCTCTTCCAAAGCCACAACAGAAGAAATCTCCAAGAGGACTTTCTACGGAAGGCTCTGTTTCATCATCCCAGTATATCCTAAACACCAGATCTCTGAGTACAAAACATTCAGCTTCAGAAGTTTTATTATCTACCGTGATCCATATGTGATTGATCATTCCCGGTCCTTTTATCTCAGCAAGTGTTACCGTCTCTCCCGGCTGTATATCTCTGAGGCAGGGCGTTCCTTTTCTGGACGGTCCCAGATGGCTCGCCGCCATACCCCCTTTTCCTTTCTCTCCTGTCGGGTTTTCTGCGTTGACCGCCCGTGATTTTGCATTCCTTTGCAAAGTAAGTCCTGCCAGTGAATTTTGGAAAATACGATTCATAAGTGTTATAATCCCTTCAAAAAAATTTTACTGCTTTACTCCTCCTGCCATAATCCCTTCCATAATCTGCTTTTCAAATATCAATATAAAGATAATGATAGGAAGAAGGATTACCCATCCTACTGTACTGATCAAATCCCACGGCATGCTATAGGACGTTTCTCTTGGAATTGTCGTAATCGCAACACTTAAGACTTCGATCTTCTGTGAGAAAAATAATGGCGTAAAAAGGTCGTTTAAGCAAGTGATAAAATTAATGATCAATATAGTTGCAATTGCCGGACGCATGAGAGGCAGCGTAACCATAAACAGTTTCTGTCTCATATTAGCTCCGTCAACCTCTGCCGCCTCATCAAGCGATATAGGGATCTCTCCCAAAAAATTCCCTAAGATCAACATGGTGAAAGGGATCAGTGCACTTGTATAAAGCATAATCAGCCCCGGAAATGTATCCACAAGCCCAAACTGCTTAAACAAGTCATAGAGCGGTCTCGCTGTAACTATCCCCGGAATCAGAGCGGAACCTACGATTGCTCCATACGCAATGGACAGCCCTGTACTTCGGTATCTCGTAAAAGCATAGGCACCCATCAGGCAAATCACTGTAGATACAAGCAGTGCGAATAAAGTAATGATTGCTGTATTCATAATCTTTTCTCCCAGATTCATCCTTGTAAAAATACGTATATAATTATCAAGCGTTGGATGTTCTGGTATGTACTTTATCGGTGAACTGAACAATTCATTAGACGGCGTAATAGAAGAAATAAATATCCAGTATACAGGAAGCAGAATAACAAATGCCACTACAATTGTCAATGCCCACTTAAATACAGACGACAATTTCCTTTTTGTATTTGCTCTCATCACATTCTCCCTCCTTAATCAAACTTTTGGATTGCCTTCAGCTGCAGAGTGCTTAACACTGCCATTACAAGGAACAGGCAGACTGCAATAGCTGATGCATATCCCAAATTCAGATTGGTAAACGCTTCCTGCATAATCCGGTATGCAACCAGTGTAGTCGAATCACCCGGCCCTCCGGAAGTCATTGCATAGACAACATCAAAGCTTGTAAGTCTCCACATCGTAAAGAAAATAGACAAACTTAATACTGTTTTCATAATGTTAGGCAGTGTGATGGAAAAGAACGCACGTATCGGTCCCGCGCCGTCAATTTTTGCAGCCTCATAGATATCCCCGGATATAAACTGCAATGCCGCCAGCACAAGGATTGCAAAAAAAGGAAGATCCTTCCATAGATCTACTGCAATGACTGCCCCTCTTGCAGAACCTGACTGCACAAGCCAGTCAAAATGAAAATTTTCGTTAAACCGGCGAATCAGATCATTGACCAGGCCGTATGTATCATTAAACGCCCACCTCGCCGCAAGGCCTGCAACAACCATTGGCATCGCCCAGGGAATCAGGACGATTGTTCTAAGGAACTTCTTTCCCTTAAACTTCATATTCAGCATAAGCGCAAGTATAATTCCCAACACCAGATGAAACGCCATGGACACAATCGTAAATATAGCCGTAAATTGTATTGATGTTACCAGCTTGGGATCCGAAAAGATGCGAACATAGTTTGAAAAACCTACAAACTGAAAATCAGATCCTTTTAACAGACTCATATCATAAGTACTATTGATAAATGTCATTATAATTGGATATATAGTAGTAAAACCACGCACAAGTAATACTGGGAATACTAAAATCCATGCCACCCACAATTTTTTCCTTTTTTTCTCCATTCTTTTACTCCCTTTCGAGTATTGTAGTTCTTAAAAAGGGTGCCAAGAAAAGACACCCTTGCTTTTTATTTGTCAATATAGGTATCAACTGAATTCTGAGCTTTCTCACAGAACTCCTCCAGTGACATTTCATCTGATACGTACTGCTGGAAAAGAGAACCCATCTCGCTGATAAACTCCATAGCCTGCGGCGCCATTGGACGCGCAAGCAGTTCTGTCTCATTTACATATTCTTTAATATCATCCAGACCCGCAAGATCCATAGCTGTCAGTTCTTCACTGTTCAGCACGTCTGAACGTGCCGGCAGTCTGGAACTCATTGCTGTATAATCTAACTCTCCTTGTTCACTTGCCGCATATTCAAGAAATTTTTGTGCTGCCGCTTTATTTTTTGACGCACTGTTCAATACATAACCCCATGTAGACATATATGCTGTCTTATTCTCAAATGTAGGCATTGGAGCTATGTGCTGCTTATCCGGTCCGTATTTCCCGGAATCTACAAATGTCTGGATTGCTCCTACATACATAAAGATGGAAGCGTAATCACCATCAAAAAATTTCTGCATCATCGGGTCATATTGATCTGCCATCTGTGCCAGAGGAGTCTCTCCATTCTTCATCATGTCATACATGAATTTTACTGCCTCTTGTGTTTTTGGATTTGTCCAGTCGTAATAGTCTCCGCCAAATAAATTTACAAAGGTTCCAATTGAGTTAAATACATATGTTTTTTCCCATGCATCTCCATATCCGTATTTTCCATCACTGGAATTCGCCTTTACATATTTCTCAAAATCTTCTTTTGTCTTAATGGATTCAAGTTCTGCATTTGCCATCTTTTCTTCATCAACCCAGAATGCAAGGATGTCCATGAAACAAGGAACTGAGTAGACATTTTCGCCTACCATCGTCATATCCTTCATATATTTCTCCGGGAACTGAGCCATAATCTCATCTGTCATGACTGTATCCTGCAACGGTTCCAGATAACCGGTATTCTTAAATGCACTCATCATCTCGTCATTGATCGTGATGATATCCACACTGTCATCCCCAGATGATAGGATTGTAGTAATCTTTGCCTGCCTGTCATCTGTGTTTGTGGGACACGCAACCGTTTCAATTTCAAGTCCGGTAGCCTCTTCTGCTTTCGCAATATACTTTTCGAAAGCATCCCCATAAGTAGTATCCTGGGACATAATCGTAATCTTGTTTGAGTCCTCGTTCTGCTCTGCCTCTGAGCTGCCATTGCCAGCAGAAGGCTTTACACATCCTGCCAGCATCGCTGTTGTCATTGCGCACATTAACAGCACACTTATTGTTTTTCTTTTCATGTCCATCCTCCTTTGGATTCTTTTTTTATTATCATACCCAGATTATCTATCATCTGAAATATATTATTTTTTGAATCGTTTATAAAATTTTTCGTTTTCATATCCCCCCATTGTCGCACTTGTCATTTTACATTATAATAATTTTAGGCAAAATAGTTAGTTTGAAGGTGACATTTATGATAAAGCTGATAGTACGAACCCAAAAAAGTTTCCGCTTAAAACTGATGTTATGCTTCCTCTTATGCGCTATAATTCCTATACTTGCCATAGGAATTACTTCTTATGTTATTTCATTTCACATTGCGGAGAGCAAACTGATAGAAAGTGCAAAACTCACGGATAAGCAGGCCGCAAAAAGCATTGGTGAGCGAATTAATCAGATAGAAAACATGGCTGATTCCGTACATTTTTACCTGTACAATGACTTGTATCCTCATGACGGACAACCACTTTCTTCCTACATGAGCCAAATTTCTTCTCTGCGCAGCAATATCAATTCTATGGCAGATGCTTTTGACATCTATCATATCAATGTATTTATGGAATCAGATTCCATCGTGAGCAGAGAGGGATTACTTTTTAATCCTCTGGAAGATATGGCAGATTATCAGATATCTTCGGAAGATGTGGAACACATCGGAGTAAACACCCGCTGGCTCTACCGGGATCACCTTAATTTTCCTTATATCGTGTCCCAAGGGAATCCACCGAACGGAGTTCTTACATGCTACCGCACCTGTACAGGCAATTCAGGCGCTATTCGTTACGTATTCGGAATCCATCTTCCCTCTTCGGAGCTTTTGGAATTTTTTTCTGAATCACAGAATGAGGGGGCCGTTACCTCTTATCTGATTGATAAAAATGGTATGGTTATAGCCGGATCAGACGGTTGTTTAGGGGATACTGTGTCCCATGACATTCTTGATGCCTGCTTGTCCCAGACTGAAGAACCGTCCATTTCCTTGAAAAATGGGAAAATGCTTTTCACACCTGTATATGACGGTGAATGGTATCTGATCACAGAGCTTTCAGAAAGCTATATTCGAAAAAACACAAATATACTGGTGAGCATCATCCTCGTTGCCCTTGTCGTCACCATATTACTTACAATTATCTGTATCCTGTACATATCAGGCAGCCTCACAAAAAAAATAAATTGTCTGACTGCCGCCATGGAACAAGTTCGTGAAAACACCATAAGAAATAAACTTGATTCTCTGGACACATTACTTCCTGCCGCCAACGATGGCGGCGATGAGATTGACCGTATATCTGTCAGCTGCCGTCATATGCTGAAAGCCCTGGATAAAAGTTTCCATGAAGTGTTGGATCTTTCTATCAGGGAAGAACGGCTCAACTACCAGTTATTACAATCACAGATCAATCCGCATTTTCTGTATAATATTCTCGCCTCCATACAGACGCTTCTTTCTCTGAATGAGCTTAATAAGGCGCATCAGATGCTGACTGATCTCTCCCGGTTTTACCGAAATCTTCTTCACAAATCCAACGAGCGGGTGACAATCCGCGATGAATTGGAGATAGCAGAACTATACCTTAAGATGGAGGCTTTGTGTAAAAACTATATTTTTGACTGGTCTATACATATGGATGAGGGAATCGAACACTTTATGATCTGTAAATTCACTTTGCAGCCCATTTTAGAAAACTGTGTCCGTCACGGTCTCAGGAGTGACAACTCTCATCTTCATATTGCGATAGATCTATCTTATGAAAATGATATGATACTGATTCTTATTGCTGACAATGGTATCGGCATACCTCCGGACAAGCTGTCTGCATTGCAGGAGGATTTAACGCAGAGGACTGTGCGCTATGACCGCCACTTCGGAATCAGTAATATTAATGCAAGAATTGCCTCTCCAATGCAGGAATTCGGGACTGTTTCCATAGAAAGCACACAGTCTGAAGGCACCACTGTCCAGATTAAGATTCCTCAGATACTGGAAGAATAGACAAGACAAAGGAGGATTACATGTATGTACCGCATAATGATCATTGATGACAATCATCTGTCCGTAGACGGTATCTGCCACAATATTGATTGGGATGCACTTAATGCAGAAGTCACTTGTAAAGCTTATAACGGCCTCTCTGCATTAGAACAGCTCACAAAAGATCCCGTAGATCTGATTATTTCCGATATTGAGATGCCACAGCTTGACGGTCTGGAACTTGCCGGAAAAGCTTTACGTATCAATCCCAATATTAAGACAATCCTTATCAGCGCTTTTGACAAATTTGAATATGCAAAACAGGCTGTAAGGCTCGGAGCTTTTGATTATGTAGAAAAGCCTTTGGATTACAGCTACCTTACTCTGGTCATTAAAAAAGCTTTAGATACTATTGAACGCGAACGGAGGAATTTTCAGATACTAAAGCGCAGCCGTCCGGTAATGATCGATAATTTCTTTTTGGAATTAATCCACTCCTCTGCCGATGATGCACAGCTTATCCTAAAAAATTATCCGGATTTTTTAAATCTCAGGCTTGACTATTCTTTTTTCCAAACAGCGCTTATCCGGGTTGAAAATGACCAGTTTCTGAAAGACCGGCTGGAACTTGAGGAATACCATGTATGTATACTGAATTTGGCAGACAACATCAGGGATATATTTGGCAGGAAATTCTCCTTTGTACATATTATCACTAATTTTAATAAGCTGATTGTCATTCTCGCCAATGATTACACTGCCAAAAAGCAATTTCAATCTATCTCAGCGGAGCTTTTTAACCAGTTGTCGGAATTGTACCGCGAACAGTTATTTCATTTGAGTATCGGGATCGGCACAACAATCAGGCATCTGCAAAATCTTCCTGTTTCCTTTGAAAATGCAAAAAAAGCCTTGGAATACAGTTTCTTTTTTCCACAGAAAAATATCTTTGATATCCGGGACACAATGGGAAGTCATATTCCGCCTGAAATCTCTTTGGGTAACGATCAGGAAGAACAGCTGATTCAACTCATATGTATCCGTGACCTGCCGGCAATATATGACTGGATTCAGGATTTTTCAAAGCTCTTACTGGAAAACTACCGCGTTAAGCAGTTCATTTTCATACGGGTATACCTTCTTTTGGGCCGGCTGTTACGTTTCTCATATGAGATGAATATTGATGTCAGAGAGACAGAGCAGGAGATTATTAAACTCTATAGCCACATTGAAAATGTATCATCCAGTGTAGAAATTTTTAATCAGTTATACCATATATGCTGCGACATTTGCAGACAGCTTGATGCTTCTGCCAAAAACTATCATGAGTATATTTGCGCAGCAACTATGGAATATATCCTTGCGCATTACCAGAAAGTATCACTGTGCCTGAATGACATCGCAGAACATGTCAATGTCAGTCCGGCATATTTAAGTGCTCTATTTAAAAAAACAAAAAAAGAAAATATATCCGATATCATTACAAATATCCGCATTGATGCGGCCTGCCAGCAACTCTGTACTTCGACCACATCCCTGAAAGAGATAAGTAGCCGGGTAGGATATGCTAATCAGTATTACTTCAGTTCCTGCTTCAAAAAGAAAATGGGAATGTCCCCTTCCGCATACCGTGAAACCTATTCCCGTATATAACACCTTCACCAACTGCATAACCAAATTAAAGTGTTATAACATTTTATCATACTTCTGAATGGAGGACTTATCTATGAAACATATATTTTCACTGGACGGAAAACTATTCCTGTTCCTAAACCGCCTTGCAGATTTGCTCCTGCTTAACATACTTTGGCTAATCACCAGTATCCCGTTACTTACAATCGGAGCATCCACCACTGCTTTGTATTATGTTACCCTGAAATGTGTCAGAAATGAAGAAAATTATATTGTCCGCAGTTTCTTCCGATCTTTTCGTCAAAATTTTCGTCAGGCAACTATCATTTGGACAGGACTCCTTCTGTCAGGTATATTTCTTGTTTATGACTATCATATCTGCCGGCAGATAGCAACTTTTACCAGTTCACTTATCCAAAATATACTGGTAATTCTTGGTATATTCTTGATAATGCTTGGTTGTTATGTGTTTCCTGTTTTGAGCTATTTCGAAAACACGATACAAAGGACTCTTATAAATGCCGCTCTTATGTCCATCGCATACCTCTTTCATACGGCATTAATCCTTATAGTGATTTTTCTTCCTGGAATTCTGATGTGTCGTTATCTTGTGGCGATGATTGTAGGCATTTTTATCTATTTGTTTATTGGAATTGCCTTAACGGGTTGGTGTAATTCTTTGATTTTTAGAAAAATATTTGAACGCTATCAAAAGTAAGCTTCCGGACACGGGAATTAATCCATTTATTTGAAAAATACAATTACGACCTGTTATTGTAAATGACCAGTGTTTTGCCAAAAGGGGACCGTAATTAATGCCGTCCCCCTTCTCGTTTTGTTTATAATTCTAATTTTCAAAATAACGAATACACTTTAATACTTCTATTATTAATTCCTGATATAATTCTTCGTCAAATCCCCCCTCTACTAAAGCATTCCTAATCAGCATCGGACGAAACATTTCTATAATCTGCTCAATAGATTGTGTTTCCCCTTGCTGAGCCCTAAATAAAATCTTTTCAAATTCCATCATCTGTCACCTCCCATCCATTTACGGATTTTATGAATAGCATAATAGTAGATACTTTTTACTTTATCTTCTTTAACTCCGTTTAGGCAGCTTATCTCTTTAAAAGTTCTTTCCTCAAAAACATGTTGATAAATGAAACACCTTTCATCCTCTCGAAGCATCCGGAGGGCTTCTGCAATCCTTTGGTCTGATAATTCATTCCATCCTGGATATCGCCCTTCCTGTTCTCTGGAAAGAATTTCTTCTCTATAACGTAATTCTATCATTTCGTCTATCGAAGAATTAAAATCCACCAAAGATTCTTCTAAAGGCTTTTCTACTCTGTCAATCTTTTCTTTTTTCTTCAGATAATTCCATCTCTTCCATCGGATACATTTCTGCAGATATGCAGTAAAGTAATTCTTTGTTTTATCTCCTGTATAATCGTATTCGTTCATATTCTTCCCTCCAAAATCTCCAAAATCAATCTGTTTGAAAGATTTCTAAAGGTGGAGAACGACAATGACACTCCATGGCAGACTCTATTTCTACATAAAAAATACTGCCAAACCGGC
>OFGX01002026.1_pt1 | contig 11151 bp, 8 predicted proteins | sample 1521831 | NCBI WGS metagenome assembly OFGX01 (sample SAMEA3504080, study PRJEB24116) | mouse gut metagenome | biome: mouse gut; feature: mouse-associated habitat; material: faeces | place: Denmark | collected 2011
TTTTATACTCTTCTTTTAGTATTTATAACTAGCAAATAAATAAGTGTCGTAGTATAATATAGTCATGCAAAAGGAGGATTTTTAAAAATGGCTAAAAAGTTTTTATCTATGGATGGTAATACTGCTGCTGCGCATGTGGCTTATGCATTTACAGAAGTAGCAAGTATCTATCCTATTACACCTTCATCTCCAATGGCTGAAAATGCTGAGGCATGGTCTGCCCAAGGTAAGAAAAATATCTTTGGTTCACCAGTCAATGTAATTGAAATGCAGTCAGAAGCTGGAGCTGCTGGTGCAGTCCATGGTGCTTTACAAGGTGGTGCCCTTGCAACTACTTTTACGGCATCACAAGGGTTATTATTGATGATACCAAATTTATATAAAATAGCTGGGGAATTATTACCAGGAGTATTTCATGTATCTGCAAGAGCTCTTGCAACTAGAGCATTAAATATTTTTGGAGATCATCAAGATATTTATGCTTGTCGTCAGGTTGGAATGCCAATGATTTGTTCACATTCAGTTCAAGAAGTAATGGATTTAGGAGGAATTGCGCATTTAACTGCGATTAAATCTTCTGTTCCAGTAATGCATTTCTTTGATGGGTTTAGAACATCTCATGAAATTCAAAAAGTTGAAGTAATGGACTATGATGTATTAGAAAGTTTGCTTGATAAAGAGGCATTGGCTAGATACAAAAAAAATGCAATGAATCCACATACAAATCCAATTGAACGTGGTGGAGCTGAAAATGATGATATCTATTTCCAAGGTCGTGAAGCTCAAAATAAACATTATGATGCTGTAGTAGATGTTGTTGCTGATTATATGAATAAGATTTCTGAAATTACTGGAAGAGAGTATGCGCCATTTACATATTATGGAGCAGCTGATGCATCTAGAGTAATAATAGCAATGGGATCTGTTACAGAAACAATTAAAGAAACAATTGATGAAATGAATCGTCGAGGAGATTGTGTTGGTTTAATCAAAGTACACCTATATCGACCTTTCTCTGTTAAATATTTATTAAATGTATTACCAAGTACAGTAGAGAAAGTTGCTGTTCTAGATCGTACTAAAGAAATGGGGGCAACTGGAGAACCTTTATATTTAGATGTAGTTAGTGTTCTAAAAGATGTTGATCATGTAAAGACTATAATTGGTGGACGTTATGGTATGGGATCTAAAGATACTACACCTCGTCAAATTAAAGCAGTTTATGATCATTTATTAGAAGATGATCCATTTACTTCATTTACGATTGGTATTAATGATGATGTAACTCACTTATCATTAAAAGAAGATCCAACATTCCATGTAGATGCTGATTATACAGCTTGTTTATTCTATGGTTTAGGATCTGATGGTACTGTATCAGCAAATAAATCTTCAATTAAGGAAATTATGCTTGATTAAAATCAATTTGTTTTTTTTATATTTATTGCTTAAAACTATTAAAATGTAATAAATATTTATAAATACTTTGCACAAATTTTGCAATTAAATTTTGATAAAGTACTAGACAAAAAAAATGTTATGTGGTATATTATTAATGTAAACTTTAATGTAGGTACGAGAGACCTCAAAGATTTAACATTTTTTATTGGTTTAGGCTGTTTTTGGACAAAGGCTAAAAATATTTTAGGCAATTATTATGTAAGTTTTACTCGTATCTATATTGGATACGAGTTTTTTGTTACGGAGGGTTTTATGCGTAAAGATTTGTTAGGACTTGAAGGCTTAAGCCGTGAAGAAATCGAAGAAATTCTTGATACCGCAGACATTATGCGTGAGCATTTGGACAAAGGTGAAATTAATCTTGACTATGCTAAAGGTGTGTCTGTGGTTAATTTGTTTTATGAAAATAGTACAAGAACTAGGACTTCTTTTGAAAATGCAACTAAGTTTTTGGGGGCAAACCAAGTAAACATTGCAGTTGGTAGCAGTAGTGTTGCAAAAGGCGAAAGTATGTATGATACCGTTAAAACTTTGGAGAGTATTAAAAACGGAATTGTAGTTATAAGACATAGTATGGCAGGCACTCCTAATTACATTGCAAAAAAAGTTGATGCGCACATTGTAAACGCAGGTGATGGACAACACGAACACCCAACTCAAGCCTTGCTAGATATGCTTACTATGCGTAGACATTTTGGCAAAATAGACGGGTTAACAGTTGCTATTATTGGTGATATTAAATACAGCCGTGTTGCAAGGTCTAATATCTTTGGACTTTTGACAATGGGTGCTAAAGTTAAATTGTTTGGAATAAAAACACTTATGCCAAAAGGTATTGAGGAAATGGGCGCTACAATATGTAATAGTGTTGAAGAGGCAATACAAGGTAGCGATGTGGTTATGGGATTAAGAATTCAATTAGAAAGACAAACAAGCGGACAATTCCCAACTACTAAAGAATATTTTGCAGAGTATGGTATAACAATGGACAGAATGAAACTTGCAAACGAAAATGCAATTATAATGCATCCAGCACCTGTAAACAGAGGAGTTGAAATTTCTGGTGAGGCAGTTGATAGCGATATTTCAAGGATATTTGACCAAGTTACAAATGGCTTAGCAGTCAGAATGGCAGTAATTAAATTATTGGCGGAGGGTAAATAATGTTTTTAATTAAAAATGTAAAATTGAATGGTGAATTAACAAACATTCTTTTAACTGGTAACAAAGTTACAAGCATAAACAAGGATATTGGCGAAATGATGGATATACCTAGTATTGACGGAAAAGGTAACACAATTTTGCCAGCCTTTGTGGATATACACACTCATTTAAGAGAACCAGGTTTTGAGGGCAAAGAGGAAATTGCAACTGGTTTAAAAGCAGCCGTTAGTGGTGGATTTAGTGCAGTTTGTCCTATGCCAAACACTAATCCTGTTACAGATAATAAATATATAGTATCTTATATTAAAAATAGAGCCAGAGAAGTTGGACTTGCAAGAGTTTTTCCTATTGGTGCAATCTCAAAAGGCTTAAAAGGTGAGGAACTTGCAGAAATGGCAAGTATGCAAAGGGCTGGTATTGTGGCAGTAAGCGATGATGGTATGCCAGTAACAAATAGTAACCTTATGAGAAAGGCTATGGAATATGCTGATGGATTAGGAATGATAACTATTAGCCACTCCGAGGACAAGAGCCTTGCAGAAGGTCATGCAAACGAAGGCGCAAACGCAACTAGAGCAGGAATAGAAGGTATTAGCAGAGTTGCTGAAGAGGCTATGGTTGCAAGAGAAATTTTGCTTGCAGACAGTTTGAATACAGCAGTTCATATTGCACACGTTTCTACTGCAAATAGTGTTGATTTGGTAAGATGGGCAAAAGCAAAAGGCATAAAAGTAACTTGTGAGACTTGCCCACATTACATTGTAGGTACTGACGAATTGATTTTGAATTATGACTGCAATGCAAAGGTTAATCCGCCTTTAAGGGAAGAGAGCGATAGACAGGCTATAATTGCTGGCTTGCTTGATGGCACTATTGATGCAATAGCAACAGACCATGCACCACATACTAAGGCTGAAAAGGATAGGGAATTTGCTTTAGCACCTAATGGAATAAGTGGTTTGGAATCTGCATTTAGTTTATGTTACACTGCACTTGTTGAAAGTGGACTTATAAGTTTGGATAGATTATCTGAACTGATGAGTAAGAACCCTAGTGATATATTGAATTTGCCTTGTGGCGAGTTGGTTGAGGGTGGCTTAGCAGACTTTGTTATAATAGATACTGAACAAGAGTATGAGATAGATAGCAGTAAGTGGTATAGTAAAGGTAAAAACACACCTTTTAATGGAAGAAAAGTTAAAGGACGTGTTATGACAACTATAGTAGATGGAAATGTAGTATTTAATAGAGAATTGGAGGAGAGAGTATGATAATTGATAAATTGATAGACGCGATAAAAAGGACAGATAACCCATCAGTAGTAGGACTTGACACTTGTCTTGATTATTTGCCAGAGGAAATGCTTGCTAAAGTTAATAGTTTGGAAGATGCAGCAGAGCAAATTTTTGAGTTTAATAAAAACATAATAGATAATATTTATGATATTGTGCCTGCAGTAAAAGTTCAAGTCGCTTATTATGAAATGTATGGTTACCAAGGTTTAAAGGCTTTTAAACAAACAGTTGACTATGCAAAATCAAAAGGAATGTTAGTTATAGCAGACGTTAAAAGAAATGATATTGGTTCAACTGCTGGTTGCTATAGCAAGGCTTATTTAAGCGGTGTTGTGGTTGGTGATAAAAAGATAACTGCATTTGATAGTGACTACATTACTGTAAATGGTTATTTGGGAAGCGACGGAATTTTGCCGTTTGTTAAAGACTGCAAAGAGAATGATAAAGGTTTATTTATATTAGTAAAAACTTCAAACCCAACAAGTGGAGAACTTCAAGATAAAAAGTTTGAAAACGGAAACACTCTTTATGAAGAAATGGGAGATTTGGTTGAAAAATGGGGAAGTGAACTAATTGGTAAATACGGATATAGTAGTATTGGTGCGGTAGTAGGTGCTACTCATAGAGAACAGGCTGAAATTATTAGAAAACGTAATCCACACACATTCTTCCTTATTCCAGGATATGGTGCTCAAGGCGGAAAGGCTGAGGATTTAGCAGTATGTTTTGTAAATGGTATTGGCGGTATTGTTAATAGTTCTAGAGGAATACTTTGTGCTTATAAAAAAGAAAAATATCAAGGACTTGATTATGCAAAAGCAGCAAGACAAGCAAGTATTGATATGAGAGAAGATTTGAATAGTGCAATTAAAAAATAAAGATAAAAATTATAAATTTAAACAAAAAACCTTATAAAAATCGGGGTTAAATAAAATATAACTTAAGGAGAAATTACTATGCCAAAGGATAAAAAGATTAAAAAAGTATTGGTTATTGGCAGTGGTCCAATTGTAATTGGTCAAGCAGCAGAGTTTGACTACGCAGGTACTCAAGCATGTCGTGCACTAAAAGAAAACGGAATTAGTGTTGTTTTAGTTAACAGCAACCCTGCAACTATAATGACTGATAAAGAAATGGCGGATAAAGTTTATCTTGAACCATTAAAAGAAGAAGTAATTAAAAATATTATCAAGATAGAAAAGCCAGATAGTATTTTGCCTACACTTGGTGGACAAACTGGTCTTAACTTAGCAGTTGCTTTAAGCGAAAGCGGATTTTTAAAAGAGCATAATGTAAGACTTCTTGGTACTAATGTGGAAACTATCAAAAAGGCTGAAGATAGAGAAATGTTTAAAGACACTATGCTTGAAATAGGCGAACCTGTTATTGATAGTGTTATTGTTAGTAAAGTTGAAGATGCAATTGAGTTTGCAGAAAAAAATGGTTTGCCTATCATTATTAGACCTGCTTATACTTTGGGTGGTACAGGTGGCGGTATTGCTGAAACAATGGCTGAACTTAAGGAAATAGCAGCAAGTGGTATTAAAGCCTCTCGTGTTGGACAAATTCTTGTAGAAAAGAGTGTAGCCGGTTATAAGGAAATAGAGTTTGAGGTTATGCGTGACAAAACAGGCAATGCAATAATTGTTTGCGATATGGAAAATATTGACCCTGTTGGTGTACATACTGGTGATAGTGTGGTTGTTGCACCTTGTCAAACATTAAAACCTCATCAATTAAAAATGCTAAAGGACGCGTCTTTAAAAATTATTAATGCTTTGGGAATTGAGGGTGGTTGTAATATCCAATATGCTTTGTCAGTGGACAGTGATAAATACTATTTGATAGAAGTTAACCCTCGTGTTAGCCGTTCATCTGCTTTGGCATCAAAGGCTACTGGTTATCCTATTGCAAGAGTAAGTGCACTAGTTGCAATTGGCTATAATTTGGACGAAATAGTAAGCAGCAAAACAGGTATGACTTTTGCACATAAATCACCTGTTGTTGATTATGTTGTTTGCAAATTCCCTCGTTGGCCATTTGATAAATTTACTCAAGCAAACAAAATGCTTGGTACAAGAATGAAAGCGACTGGTGAGGTTATGTCAATTAGCAATAACTTTACAGGTTCTTTCTTAAAGGCTATTAGGTCATTGGAACTTAATATTAATGGCACAACTTTAGATAAATATAGCGATTTAACATTAAATGAAGTATTGGATAAAGTTGCAATTAAAAACGATGAAAGAATGTTTATGATTATGCAGGCACTAAAAATGGGTGCAACTATTAATCAAATAAATGAGATTACTAAAATCACTCCTTGGTTTTTGGAAGAAATGCAAAAAATTGCTTTAGCAGAAAATAACATTGCAAAAATCGGTATTAAAGGTCTTACAAAAGAACTTTTGAATGAGTATAAAGTGCTTGGTTTATCTGATAAACACATTGCAAGACTTGCTGGTTGTGCAGAAATTGAAATTAAAGATTTGCGTGCTAAATATGATATTTATCCAAGTTATGGCTTGATAGATGTTGTAAGTGGCGGTGCTGAAGGTGGTAGTCCTTATTACTACAGCAAGTATGAGGATAAAGTAGTTACTCCAAAACAAAACGAAAAAACAGTTGTAGTTTTGGGTAGTGGCCCAATTCGTATAGGTCAAGGTGTAGAATTTGACTATTGTAGTGTACATTGCACTTGGGCATTAAGAAAGGCTGGTTACAGAACAGTTATTATTAACAATAACCCTGAAACAGTTTCTACTGACTTTGATACTGCAGATAGATTATATTTTGAGCCATTGACTGTAGAGGAAACTCTAAACATCTTGGCAATAGAAAAGCCAGTTGGTGTAGTAGTTCAGTTTGGTGGACAAACTGCAATTAAACTTACTAAAGCAGTAAGTGATGCTGGTTACAAAATTATTGGTACTCAACCAAAAGATATTGATGCTGCAGAAGACAGAGAGGTATTTGATAACGTTCTTTCTTCTTTAGACTTAACAAGACCTAAGGGCGAAACAGTATTTACTGCAGTAGAGGCAATTGCTGTTGGTGAAAAACTTGGTTATCCAGTACTTGTTAGACCTAGTTATGTATTAGGCGGTCAAGGTATGGAAATTGCATATAATGAAACTGACCTAGTTGAGTATATGAACATTGTAAATAGTGTAGAGCAAGAGCACCCTATTTTGATAGATAAATATGTTACTGGTATGGAAGTTGAAGTAGATGCTATTAGTGACGGACAAGACATATTAATTCCTGGTATTATGGAGCATATTGAAAGAGCAGGTGTTCATAGTGGTGATAGTATTAGTGTTTATCCACCAATGCATATTTCAGAAGATATGACAAAAAGGATTATTGATGTTACTAAAAGACTTGCTGTTGCTTTAAATACAAAAGGTTTAATCAATATCCAATATATCATTGCAAACAATGAATTGTATATTATAGAGGTTAATCCACGTTCTTCAAGAACAGTGCCTTATATTAGTAAAGTTACAAACCTTCCTATGGTTCAACTTGCTTTAAGATGCGCTTTGGGTGAGAGTGTTAAGAGTTTAGGTTATGGTACTGGCTTGTACAAAAAAGCAGATGTTGTTGCTGTAAAAGTACCAGTATTTTCTAGTGAAAAATTGCCAGATTTGGAAATTTCAGCAAGCCCAGAGATGAAGTCTACTGGTGAAGTATTAGGTATAGGTGAGAGTTATCCTGAAGCACTACTTAAAGGTATGATAGCAAGTGGTATCAATTTGCATCATGATAGCGGTGTAGTAATAAGTGTATCAGATAACTTTAAGAAAGAAATTTTGCCAGTTGCTCAAACATTAAGCGATTTAGGATTTAAGATTTTTGCAACAGTTGGTACTGCAAAATTTTTAGCAGAACACGATATTTATGCAATGGCAGTTAATAAATTAGTTGAAAAAAGAAATGGTGATATTGTATATTTGGCTAAAAAGGGTATAATAGAATTAATTATCAATACACCAACAAAAGGTCGCCAGTCTTCAAGAGATGGATTTAAAATAAGAAGAACTGCAGTTGACTTGGGTATTTCTTGTCTAACAAGTGTTGATACAGCAATGGCATTATGTCAAGCACTAAAACTAAACAAGACAGAAAAAGATTTGAAACCATTTGCTTTACAAGACTTAAAATAATCATATTTTATTTATTGTAATAAAAAATGGCAAATTAAAAAATTAAATGATTTAAGGGAAAGTTTATTAATTGTTATTTTGTAGATTTTCCCGATAAATCATAAGTTTTATAAAACTAAAATTGCAGGAGTTAAAATGAAAAAAGATAGAATAGTTACAATTATCAGTAATAAAGAAGTAGCAAAAGATATTTATGAAATGAAATTGCAAGTTTTTGATTTTCCATGCGATATACGTGGTGGGCAATTTATTCATATAGCACTTCCAAGCGAAGTACATTTGTTGCGTAGACCTTTTTGCATAGCAGATTTTGATGCAAAGGAAAAAACTATTACTGTATCATATGCAGTTGTTGGTGAAGGTACTGCTTTACTTAGCAGTTTGCCTGCAGGACAAACTCTAAAAGCACTTTTCCCATTAGGAAATGGTTTTTATTTTGATAGCAATGTAAAAAAAGTAGCAATGGTTGGTGGCGGTATGGGTGTTGCAGTATTGCCAGCAATACCAACTGCTGACCCAGATTTGGAATATGTATCTTTTTTAGGCTTTGCAAACAAAAGCAAAACTATTTTTGTGGACGAACTTAAAAAGAAAGGTGATGTTTATATTGCAACTGATGACGGCAGTGTTGGTGTAAAAGGTTTTGTAACTACACTTTTAAAGCAAAGTTTAGATTATGTTAAGCCTGATGTCATAGTTTGCTGTGGACCTGAGGTTATGTATAAATCTTTAAAGAAAGAGTTGGAAGGCATTGATATTCCAGTATATGTATCTTTGGAAAGGCGAATGGGGTGCGGAATTGGTGCTTGCCTTGTTTGTAATTGCAAAGTTAAAACTGCAAACGGCGAAAAATATTTGCGTGCTTGTGCGGATGGACCTATATTTAAGTTGGAGGATATTGTGCTATGAGTAATTTAAAAGTAAATATTGCGGGTGTAGAATTTAAAAATCCTATAATCACAGCATCTGGTACTTTTGGCTTTGGCAGAGAGTATAGTCAATATTATGATTTGTCTGTATTGGGTGGTATTTCAACAAAAGGCATGACATTGCTTGAAAGAGCAGGTAACCCTTCACCTCGTGTAACAGAAATAAAAAGCGGAATGATTAATTGCGTAGGACTTCAAAACCCTGGTGTTGATTACTTTTTAAAGGAACATTTACCTTGGCTTAAAACTGTGGATACAAAAGTTATTGCAAATGTTGCAGGTAGCACTATAGAAGACTATATACAAATGTGCGAAAAAGTATCTGTAGATGGTGTGGATATGGTAGAACTTAACATATCTTGTCCTAATGTAAAAGCAGGTGGAGCATCTTTGGGTGTAGACCCTAAAAATGTTGAAAAAGTAACACGTGCCGTACGTGATGTTTGCAAAAAACCTTTAATTGTAAAACTTACTCCAAATGTTGCAAATATTAGCGACAATGCAAGGGCAGCAGAGGCTGGCGGTGCAGATAGTGTATCACTTATCAACACTCTTAGCGGCATGGTTGTAAATTACAAAACAAGAAAGCCTATTTTGTCTAACAACCATGGTGGTATATCTGGACCTTGCTGTAAACCAGTTGCACTTAAAATGGTTTGGGACTGTTATAATGCAGTAAAAATTCCTATTATTGGTATGGGCGGCATAATGACTTATACTGATGTATTAGAGTTTATGATATGCGGAGCAAGAGCAGTTCAAGTTGGTGCTGCCAATGTGTTTAATCCAATGGCAAGTTACGAAATTGTAAAAGATTTAGAAGATTATGTTAAAGAGCAAGATATGGATATCAATGATTTAGTGGGTAGTTTAATAGCAACACATAATCCTTGTACATCATCTTGTCACTAAAAAATAATATTGTGTTAATAATCTAAAATTGATAAAAAACTATCAAAAATCGTTATTAATTTAAGTATTTTGTAAACAAAATTGATAATGCCTTAAATGAAAAATTTTTGAGGCATTATTTTTTAAACAAATGGTTGACTTTATTCTTTAAAGAATATACAATATAAATGAATATAATAATTTTGTACTTTTATATTAATATAATTACTGAAAAATAAAGAATAAGTAACAAAGGAAAAGTTTATGAGCGAAAAAGATATTGAATTAGATAATCAATTAATGGTTGAAGAAAATAATAACGATGCCGTTAATTTGCAATATGATAAGCAAGAAGTTAATTATCCTTACAAAAACGAAAAAGGTAAAAAATTACCTAGTATATTTACTAGATTTGTAAAAAGGACTTTTGATTTATTTTCCAGTTTAACTTTGTTTTTATTTTTAAATGTAACTTTAGTTTTTCCTATTGTTATGATTCTTGTTGCTATTAAAATGAAAGGTAATCCATTTTTTACACAAGCAAGACCGGGTTTAAATGGCAAAATTATAAAAATTTATAAGTTTAGGTCAATGACAAATGAACGTGATGCAGAAGGTAATTTATTGCCAGATGATGTTCGTCTAACAAAATTTGGCAAAATACTTAGAAGTACCTCACTAGACGAATTGCCGGGGCTGCTAAATATAATTATTGGTCAAGTAAGTGTTGTTGGACCTCGTCCACATTTAGTATCTGATATGATGTTTTATAGCGAAGATGCAATGCGTAGACAAATGGTAAAACCGGGGCTTACAGGTCTTGCCCAAATTAGCGGAAGAAACAATATTACTTGGGAAGAAAAGTTTGGATACGATTTAGAGTATATAGATAAAATGGGTTTCTTTTATGACTTAGGATTAATATTTAAAACTATAGGAAAGGTTTTAAAAAAGGAAGACATTGTTACAGAAGGTTTAGTAACTCATGAAGTTTATGGCGAATATCTATTACGAAGAGGTGCTATAGATAAGGAATTTTATGATAAACAAAACGATAAAGCAAAACAAATTTTAGCAGACTGTGGGGCATACAATAAACTTTTAAAGCAAGAGCGAAAAGCAAAATAGTTTTATATGAGCCATAATTATTCTAAATAATAACGAAAAATTAATAGAAAAATAAAAAACAAAACACACTAAAATAATAAGTTTTAGTGTGTTTCTTTTTGTGTAAAGTTTGAT
>OFGX01002028.1_pt1 | contig 11140 bp, 23 predicted proteins | sample 1521831 | NCBI WGS metagenome assembly OFGX01 (sample SAMEA3504080, study PRJEB24116) | mouse gut metagenome | biome: mouse gut; feature: mouse-associated habitat; material: faeces | place: Denmark | collected 2011
CTACATCGCCAAGTATAAGGACGGTAAACACGCCGGCGAATGGACAGCGACCGACACTCAGTTCCAAATCCCCTATGTCTTCAAGAAGCTCTTCACCCATGAGGAGATCACCTTCGATGACATGTGCGAGACCAAGTCTGTTACGGGCGCTCTGTATCTGGACATGAACGAGAACCTGCCCGATGTGTCCGCTGCGGAGAAAGACCTTGCCGACCTGCTCAAACGGGCTGACCCTGATGGCGGCAGGCCGTTTGGCGCTGACGAGGAAATTGAACGGCTGAAAAAGGTCATTGCCGAGGGTCACGATTACGTCTTCATTGGAAAGGTCGGTCAGTTCTGCCCCATCAAAGATGGCTGCGGCGGAGGGCTCTTGTGCCGGGAGTCAGAAGACAAGAAGACTGGCGAAAAGAAGTACGACGCTGCAACCGGAACCAAGGGGTATCGCTGGCTGGAGTCCGAGATGGTCAAGCAGCTCGGCAAAGAGGGTGACATCAACCGGGCTTACTATGACGCCCTCGTGGACGCTGCTGCCACGGATATTTCCAAGTTCGGCGACTTCGAGTGGTTTGTGTCGGATGACCCGTATGTTAAGGACGACACGCCTCCCTGGTATGCCCCAGGCGAACCCCATGGCGACGATGCCACACCGTTTGACGTGAGGTGATCCGATGACGATTGCCTTGATAATTGCGATTACCAATGCTCTCGCTGCATTAGCAGCCTACGCCACCGGCCACCAGATTTGGTGCGGCTTCAACATCACCATGACCATTGTGTTCACCCTCTCTGCAATGGTCTGCGAGGGGAAAACCCTCAATCGCATCAAGAAACTCGAAGAGGAAATCGAAAATTTGAAAAGGAGATAATGACTATGCCGCGCAAAAAACTTCCCCCGCTCTCTATCGAGAATGCCACGCTTCGCTTTCGCAACTTCTCCGGCCGCCCCAGCCAGTATAACCGGGCCGGTGACCGCAACTTCTGTGTTGTCATCGACGACCCTGAGACGGCGCAGAAGCTGACTGATGACGGCTGGAATGTCCGTGTCCGGCCGCCCCGCGATGAGAACGACAGTCCCATGCACTATATCCAGGTGGCGGTTCGGTTCGACAACTTCCCGCCCAACATCTACATGCTCACCCGCCGGAACAAGACCCGGCTGGATGAGGAATCTGTCGAGACGCTGGATTACGCCGACATCAGCAACGTCGACCTTATCATCAACCCCAGCGCTTGGGAGGTCAACGGCAAGTCCGGCATCAAGGCTTACCTCAAGGTTATGTACGTCACCATCGAGGAGGACGAGTTCGCCGAGAAGTACGCCAGCGAGGAGTATCCGCAGGAGTAACGGGCTATGGGGCGCTGGTTAGGAGGTGGCCGGCGCCCCGCCGTTTTTGAAAGGAGAATATCGTTGTGCCGCTTTGGAAGAAAAAGAAGCCCAAGAAAAAATCGGCTAACAAGCCGAAACCCAAACCTAAGCAAGGACTACCCCCAATTCCGGCAAAACCGAAGTTTGAGCCGAAGCCTTTTGTCCCGCCCAAAATTCCTGAATACTTTACTCCGCCTGCTATGCCGACACGTCCTCCGGAGAAGAAACCAGCATCAAAAAGGCAGGCAGTTGATGTAGAAAATGAGTTCCTGAAAACGTTCAAATCGCTTACCTATCGGCATCGCGGTTGGGATATTTGGAACGATTTTATTGTCATGGCTGCCTGTGCTTTATCCAATCCGGTGGACAAATCGCACTATGAGGAGCGGGAAGCCCGTTATCTCCGCATCATCAAGAAGTACAACAAGGATGAGCAAAACAAGTTCCCGACTCTGTTTGCCCATACGGTCATGGCATTGGAGTTTAACCCTGAGCAAGATTTTCTCGGTAAGCTATATACTCGCCTTGGGCTCCAGGATGAGGGGCGAAAGCAGCATTTCACGCCATACAGTATTTGCCAAGCGATGGCGGATATTACTATGACCGATATTGTTAAGCAAGTCAGAGAAAATGGCTATATCACCCTCAATGACCCTTGCTGTGGTGCCGGTGCGACTTTGATTGCTGGAATAAACTGTGCTAAGAGGCGCCTTGGAGAAGCCTGCCTTAACTTTCAAAATCATGTGTTGGTAACAGCTCAGGACATTGACGAAACCGTAGCACTTATGTGTTACATCCAGTTATCTTTGCTCGGTATGGCGGGTTACATCAAGGTGGGAAACACCTTTTCGGAGCCAATGATTTCCAACGACAGTCTGGAAAACTATTGGTTCACCCCTATGTATTTTTCGGACGTCTGGGCCATGCGGAGAGCAGTGCACCAGATGGAAGAGTTGTTTGAGAAAGGAGAGGACTGATGAAAAACCCTTTGACATGCAACGGGTGTGTGCATAACTCTCAGCACCCAACCCCATCCCAATGCAGCGTATGCCAGGATGGCAATATGTTCAAGTCTCGGCAGCGTATCAAAGCAGTACATGCTGTGGCCGCTTATGGTGGAGCTACCATGGTCCTTCCCGAGATCAAGGATGTCATGTTCAACGGAACAGCTACCATTGTCTTCTGGGCCGATGACACCAAGACGGTCGTTAAGGCTGTCGGGGAGACCTTTGACCCCGAGAAGGGGCTTGCCATGGCAATCGCTAAGAAAGCCCTCGGAAACAAGGGCAACTATTTCAACAAAATCAAAAAATGGACAGCTAAGCGGCCGTAAAAGGGCTGCTTATATTTTTGAAAGGAGAACCATGTCATGAAGAATACCCATATGCCGTCTATTGAGGTCATCGAGCGGTGGTTGAAGGACGAGAGCTGGCGTGTGCGGGCTGCGGCCATGAACGCCTGCAAAGCCAACAACATCCCCGTTCCGGTTATCCGGACGATTGAGCCGCCCGAACTGGTCTACAAGAAGTGCGTAGGCGGTATCATCGTTGTCGCTTCCATCCCCAAGGACGCACAGATCCGCGGCAACTTCAACCACAAGTGCCGCGCCAGCAAGGCCGTTATCAAGGAGATCATCGGCGACCTCTGTGGGGAGCAGGTCGGCATTTCCAAGTATGACCTGAGAACCCTCTACTACGCCGGCGACGAGGTTGAGATCGACAACTTCGACTACAGCAATGAGGAGTGCTCCACCGGCTTCCACTTCTTCTGCACAATCGAAGAAGCCAGGAGCTACTAATTATGGGAGGCATCAGCCTCTACGACCACCAGGAAAAAGCCCTCACAAAAATGCATAACGGCTGTATCCTCTGCGGCGGGGTCGGTTCTGGTAAATCTCGGACCGGCCTCGCCTACTATTACCAACAGCAGGGCGGAAATCTCGATGAAGCCGACAGCATCATGAAAAAGCCGAGAGACCTCTACATCATCACAACAGCAAAAAAGCGGGATAAATGTGAGTGGGGCGAGGAAATGGCTCCATTCCTGCTGTCGGTGCATCCGGAAGCCAACTACTACAAGAACACGGTGGTCGTTGATTCTTGGAACAATATTGCCAAGTATAAGGACGTCAAAGACGCTTTCTTCATATTTGACGAGCAGCGAGTTGTCGGATATGGCGCATGGACAAAGGCGTTTCTCAAGATTGCCAAGGTCAACAAGTGGATACTCCTCTCCGCAACCCCAGGCGACACTTGGCAGGATTACATCCCCGTTTTCATTGCCAACGGCTTCTATCGCAACAAGTCTGACTTCATTGACCAGCATGTTATTTATGACTGGAAATCCAAATATCCCAAGGTCGACCGTTACCTCAACACTGGTCGGCTGATTCGGCTGCGCAATCGTATTCTGGTTGAAATGGAGTTTGAGCGCCATACCACGTCCAATCATGTTGATATTCCGGTAAGCTACAACATCTCGAACTACCGGGACATCACCAGGAAGCGATGGAATATCTGGGAGGACAAGCCCATTGAGACTGCCGGAGAACTGTGCTATTCCCTCCGGAAAATCGTAAACTCGGATGACTCTCGCAGCGTTGCAATTCTGGAGCTTATGGAGGACCACCCAAAGGTCATCATCTTCTACAACTTCGATTATGAGCTGGATATTCTCAAATCACTCGGCTATCCGGAGGGTACGGAGGTTGCGGAGTGGAACGGTCACAAACACCAGGAAGTTCCCACCGGGGATAAATGGGTCTATTTCGTTCAGTACACTGCTGGCTGTGAGGGCTGGAACTGCATCACCACAGACACTATCATATTCTACTCGCAGAACTATTCCTACAAAGTCATGGTACAGGCGGCCGGGAGAATTGACCGCTTAACGACACCATACAGCAACCTTTATTACTACCATCTCAAGAGCTTTTCCGGCATCGACCTGGCTATCACGAAAGCCCTCAAGGCGAAGAAGAATTTCAACGAGGGTAAGTTCGTTGGGTGGTCTACGAAGCCCATGCCTAAAATCACGTCGTTGCCGAAAGTTTCATGATTGAAAGGAGAACATCGTGGAACACAAAGATAAAATCCCCGCGGAAAGCCTCGCTTGGGCTATCCGGGAAATCGAGCTCGCCTGTGAAAGCGAACGGAAGAGAGCTGAGAAACCTGAGGACGCAACCTATGGCGTCGCTTGCTATGAGAGCGCCCTGTGTGGTTACAAGAGCCTGATGCAGGCCGACCATGACGAGTTCAGCCTCCAGGTCACTAAGGGCATCCTCAATCGCCTGGTCGACGGCAAGTGTCTCACCCCCATCGAGGACACCCCTGGCGTTTGGAGCGATATCACCGGCGAGTGCAACTGGAAAGACGGGTATCAAAAGTACCAGTGCATCAGGATGTCTTCGCTCTTCAAAGAGATCGCTCCGGATGGCACCGTGACCTACAGCGATATTAACCGCGTTCAGGTGGTCAATGTGGACGAGCCCGATATCGCCTATACCAACGGCTTCACCACCCGGCTTATCGACAAGCTGGCCCCCATCACCATGCCCTACTTCCCCGCCGACAAGAAGTTCAAGGTGGTTCGGGAGGAGTTCCTTACCGACCCCAAGAACGGCGACTACGACACCGTGGCCTACCTATACGTCATTACGCCGGAGGGCAAGAAAGTGGAGCTCAATGGCTACTTTAAGGACGGTGAGAACGGCTTGGTTCGCATCGATAAGGCTGAGTACGATGAACGCAAGGCCAGAAAGGTGGAGAAGAAGTAATTCGTGATATGCGGTGGTGGAATAGGTAGACACTAATGTCAGATAGGACGGCCTATCGGTTCGATTCCGACGGCTCTTAACCACGGTGAAATAGCCGATAGAGCAGGGGCTGATTTGGTACAAGGGAGTGGACGTCCATGTGAGGTGCAAATCCTCACCCGCATACACATGATGCTTGAAAGGAAAAAATGTGATGAAAAGTTCTGACACGCTCTTGGTCGGGTTTGACCACTCTCATGGCGACATCGCCGTTCTCATCATTGGCCGCAAGGACGCCGGCGAGAACGCCCAGATCATCAACCAGTTCCAGGGCAAGGAGGCCGAGGAGCTGTATAAAAAGCTGGTGGGAAAGGAGGCTTCGGATGATGGCCGGTCTTAATCTCACGGTCGAGCATCCAACGCGACTTTGCGTTGTTCGTGATGAGGTCGGATATTTCCATATGTGGGAGCACTACTCAAAGCCTATCCCCGCAAGCCCTATTATGGGCGGAGAACCTGCCGGCACTTTTAGCAAAGTATTCGGTATCGTGGAGTTTAAGGATGGCGTCAAGCGGATCGATCCGACTGAGATCATCTTCCGGGATGAGACTACCGATATTCTCTACCAAATTGATAAGGATGAGGAAATAAGGAAACGGATCATCCAAGGGCCATCGGCGAAAGGAGAAGCACAATGATCCTGATTGAGAAAACCCAAATCATGGGCCTGGAGCCCACTATCCGCGGAATGCGGAACCCGATGAACAGTTGGGATAAGTCCGACAGCGAGTTCAATGTGCAATGCGGCATTTGTGATAGCGAGCACTACAACTGTGACAACTGCCCCACGAACCCGTTTTCTGCGAACGGCACCGATAATGCTCTGATCGGCCCAAACGACCTTGACCTGATGCTGAGGTTGGCCAGGGCCGGCTCGGTGGATGGCAAGTTCCGCCGGATGATTGCGGTGTACGTCGACATCACCGCCCCGCTCTACTGGTGGAAGGAGTTCGACACCTATAAGGTGGGTACGGTCGCCAACTCCTGCTCCACCATGCACAAGATTCATGCTAAGGAGTTCACGCTGGAGGACTTCAGCCATGAACATTTGCTTGGGGAAGGCTGTATTCCCGACCATGCCTATCAGAACCCTCATGATATTTTGGCTCTCACCGTTGACTGCCTCAATTACTGGCGGGAGAAGTATCTGGAACTTTCAAAGATCGACGAATCAGCATGGAGAGCGGCCCCGAAAGCCAGGGGTTTAACAGATGAATCAGTTACTGCCGCTAAGAAGAGATGTTGGTGGCAGATGATTCAGCTTCTCCCCTCCAGCTACAACCAGAAGCGGACGGTCATGCTGAACTACGAGGTCCTGTCCAACATCTACCAGCACCGGCGCAACCACAAGTTGGACGAATGGAGGGAGCTCTGCCGCTGGATCGAGGGCCTGCCGTACAGCGAGGTCATCACCTGTACTGCCTCCCCGAAGGATAAGCCTGACAAACTCGCAGGTGTGATTGCCATGCTGAGGTCCAAGGAGTGGAAGGACGACAAGATTGCAGATTTTCTGCTGGAACAGGCGAAGGTGTATACGGACGGAAAGACTGTTGATATCACCGCCGCTATTTGTCCCAATAATTTTTAAGCGATGGCGGATAAGTCTGCTAAAAAGATATTTGGACTCCCCAGGCCATGGAAGCCGATTCCTCTTCCTCCGGCACCGATTTTGGCCCAACTTCCACCACCGGCGTCATCAAAGCCCGCTCCGGTTAAGGGTGACCATCGCCGTGAGGTCTTTGAGCCGATCCTTTCCAGAACCATAGAGATGGACAAGTTTGCGGTGGGGATCATACTTCGGTACCGTGACCTTGACGGGGAACATGAGATCAGAACCTGCCCCGGTGATATTTACAAAATCGTCAATGTGTTCATGGAGTATGCCAGACTGCTGGAGTTGGTCTGTGATGAATGGGATTTAGGCCCGTACCATCGAGCGGTCAATGAAGTGACTGCCGACAAGCTGAGGTCTATTGCCAAGAAGTATCAGGAGGCCATCGGCTACGACTATGAAGCTGCTTTGGCAAAGTGCGAGGCAAAACGGAAAAAACAGCATATGGATGATGACGTCGGCGGTGATGCTTTAGAGTTGGCCATGAAACGCGGCAAGCGATCACCCAAGAAAAAGGAGAAGTAAACCATGGACAAATTCATTATGACGGTAGTCGTCATTTTGCTGATGTACTTATGTGTCTATGCGATTGTCAATCGTATCTGTAAGTGCATCGAGCATCACACGGAATACAAATACCCCTCTTGGAGAGAGTTTCCCCATACAAACTCCAATGATGAATGCTGCCAAAGGAAGGAGGATGACTGAAGTGTGTGGCGTAAAAGAAACTCAATGCACTCATTGCAGCCATCTTCAAGTCTGCTCTTATAAAGAGAAGTATCTTGATGCCCAAAAGGCGGTGGACAATATCATGGTTCACACCGGAGACCGTTCTGCTATTTATCTCCGTGATATTTCATGGATTCGGCCCGTCCTTTTGGAGTGTTCCTATTTCTCCGGAAAGGCACCGGTTATGAGAGACACTATGCAGAGTGCCGCTTTAACAGCGGCGCAAGCATCGGGTTTGAGATTCATGGAGGACCCCACATGACAAAACAAGAAAAAATTGTAGTGTCGGCCTATACTGGTGTCTTAATGTGCGATCTCGATGATCTGCACAAGTACATTCAAGATAAACTGGGACGGCCGGTTTGGACACACGAGTTAGCTTCGGATGCTGTTTGGCAGGAAATCAAGGAAAAATCCAAAGACGAGTTTCTCGCTATCTGTCGAGGGAATGGTGATGATCTGATAAGCCGATCAGCTCTTTTGAAGGAAGTCGGCGATCCTGATGACGGGATGACGTGGCCGACAAAACATGGAGTCATCGACCTAATCAAGAAAGCTCCTGCTATGTGAATTGATATTTCTTCGGGGATATGCTACAATGACCTCATACACACTCAAGGAGGTGTCAGGGTCATGGCCGAGGAAATCAAAAGTGGAACTCAGTCTTCTGCGCAGAAAAAGCAACCCCCTTTATGGAAGGAGGTGAGTGACATGACTGATAAGGAACAGACCAACATGCTTATCGACATTTACACCAATTTGCAGCGCATCAAATCGGCGGCCGATCGAGACAAGGAGATCGACTACCAGATTAAAGCCGCAAAGGCAAAGTTGGAAGCAAGCGGGATTGTGACCGAAAATCTGGACATTCACTGATTCCAAACCGGGAGAGGGCCTACGGAAACGTGGGCTCTCTTCTTTTATATTTTAATGAGGAGGAAACCAATATGAAGAAAATCTTATCCATGCTCATGGCGATGTCCTGTCTGCTCTGTGTCTTGACCGGATGTGAGGAGTCCGGCTCCTATAAGGATACAAGACAAACTCTCGAAAATGCATCCTATTCCAAATGGATCGCTGACGTAGACGGCTCCTATGGCGAGAATGACTTCGGGATATTCTTCTTTACCCCGGATGGCAAGTACGTTGAATGGACCGGTACCTACCTCTACTCTGATATTCCCTTTGAGGTGGACGATCCGGTTGTCAGAGTTGGAGGGTAAGCAACATGAATAAGGTCATCACGTTTCTGGGGGCGGTCGTGTCGACCGTCCTCATTTGCGTTGGTGTGGTCTTCATTGGCTGGGGGCAATACCTGGTTCTCGAATCAGGTGAGCTACGTCAACCAGAAGATCGATGACACCACCAACTATAACACCCGCAAGGATGTCGAGGACAGTTGCCGAGCCATGATTGCTTCCTATGAAGCGGATAAGCTGACTTGGGAGCAGTACAAGGACAGTGAAAGCTCTGAGCAACGGTCTTGGGCTGACCAAGCAAAAATGCGGGCGAATCGAACCGTAGCAACCTATAACAATTATATTCTCAAGAACTCCTATGTATGGAGTGAGAATATTCCTGATGACATTCTATCGGAGCTTGACCCGATTGAATAATCAATTCAAAAAAAGCGGAGGTACACAACTATGCGTAAGATTCTCAGAAACATGGCGAAGGCCAAGATGGCTCAGATGGGCTACTCCAAGATCAACTGGCGGGAGATCATCGGCGCCTATCCGGTGAACCTCTTTACCGGCAAAAAGATGCCCAAGAGCTTCCACGGCCGCAAGCGGAACAAGCCGGGCTCCTACGGCTCCCTCTTCGCGTACTAAGCTATGACAGCTTGCGAAGTCCCATTCCGGCTATCCAAAGACGAAATCGTGTGGGTTCGGGGCTGTAACTCCGATGGAACTCTACGATACGTCATCACCAGCAACAAAACCCGAGATCGTTACTTTCTCTACGCCCAAGACAATGGCGAATGGAAAAAAACTGCCAAAGCCCGGTCCCCGATTGCTTTCGAGGGCCGGGTTAAATTGAGATGAGGAGTGATATTTTCATGACCAAAGAAGAGCAGGTCATTGAGACCATCAGAAAAGGGCCCGGAATGAGCCCGAACGAGTACCAGCGGCTTGCGCTCCGGACGGCATCCGAGGAATCCATGAAAGATCCTCTGCTGAACGGCCTGCTGGGTCTCGGAGGTGAAACTGGCGAGTGCCAGGATCTCTATAAGAAGCACCGCTTCCAGGGCCATGAGCTCGACAAGGCTAAGATGGCCAAGGAGCTGGGTGACGTGTCCTGGTATTTGGCGCTCACGGCCTATGCCATCGGTTATAACCTGGAGGATATTTTTAAGATGAACATCGAGAAGCTCCGGGCCAGGTATCCGGACGGCTTTGACGCCGACCACAGCCTCCACCGGAAGCCCGGGGATATTTAGGAGCGGCAGTCATGGAAGACCACGAGCTGTTTGTCGAGTTCGACCAATACTGCAAGACCTGTCAGTACGAAAAGCTTGCGGAAACGGACTCGCCTTGTGACGAGTGTCTGGAGCATCCGGTGAATCTCAATTCTAACAAACCATTCTGCTACGAAAGGAGGAACTGACTTATGCTAGAGAAGCCTGAAGTCATGGTGTCCTGCGAGGACCCTGATACCACTTACCTCTGCTATCGCGACATGCGCTTCATCTTCCGGGAAGGCAAGTACATCGGCTGGTATCGGCCGTAACACAACGGAGAGAGGGCCTGCGGAAACGTGGGCTCTCTTCTTTTCTGTGCTGAAAGGAGGAATTGGCATGACTATTACCAACAAAGAACAAAAGGCGGAAGCAATCATTCGCATGAAGATACTTGGTATTTCCAACGAAATCATCAGGCAATTCGAGAAAGATGGCACGGTTTATGCCAGCGAACAGCCCTTTGGAAAGTTGTATCCAATTCACCTTGATGACAAAATCCATATCAAACAGTTCGAGGAAGACTTTAGCGCATTAGTCTATGTTGTCGTTCGCACAGCAACGACTATCGGCTACCTGGACAGCTACCTCTATGTCAGCAAGCATCGGCATGAATGGGAAAAGGACAGGCTTGACCTCAAGTCACCCGAAAACGGCCTTTTCGCTTACGTCTATAACCATGACGAGCCTGATTTTTCAGAAATCGGGTCAATCGGCATCCTTAAAATGCTTCATAGTGGCCTGATACGAATTTGGTAGGAGGTTAGAGTCATGGAAAAATTCACACCTATCGAGATCAAGTGGATCTGCGGTTTGCTCGAACGCACATCCCGTGAACTTTTTGCCCAAGCAAAAGAGGCGGAAGAAACGAGCGACCTCGCGCCTCAGATGATGCGCTTGAAAGCGGAGCAGTACGCTGATATTTCTTCCAGGTTCCGAAATGCTCTGGAGAAGAAAAGTAAGCGCATCGAAATCAAATATTAAGAAGGAGCCAACCTGTAATGGAACAAAGCACCCATATCAATGATGGCGGCACCCGTATGTCCTATGGGGATGGGAAAGCCATCAGAGAACCCTCCACTGGAAAAGGCCGTTTTGACCTGGTAACCCCATTTGGCTGGATGCGGCTGGCAAAATGGTACGAGCTCGGCGCTCATAAAT
>OFGX01002030.1_pt1 | contig 11129 bp, 17 predicted proteins | sample 1521831 | NCBI WGS metagenome assembly OFGX01 (sample SAMEA3504080, study PRJEB24116) | mouse gut metagenome | biome: mouse gut; feature: mouse-associated habitat; material: faeces | place: Denmark | collected 2011
AAATACCAGCCGAAAAAGGGCGTTCTGGTGCTGAAACTGGCCGGGAGCCTGGAGCGGGGGGAGAGCTATGAAACTTATCAGTCCATTCCGGTGGAAGGAAAGATAGACGGGAAAACGGCGGTGGAGATTACTCTGACGGAAAAGTGACTAAAAGGATTCTGGTCACTAGGAGAGAAATAAATATAAGAAGGATTTGCCAGTTATGGGATTTTCATAGCTGGTAAGTCCTGATTTACGAAAAGGCAAAGTGATACTACCTGCGGTCTGACCCGCAGGGTATTGAGCGAACCAAGGTGGTCACGCGAAATGTGATGCTCGTAGTTGTTATATGTCTGGAGAGACATTTTCCTGAACGGGGGTTTTTGATTTGAAGAAGGTAATCAACACAAAGAAAAAGGCTTGTGTTATAGGTGTTTTGGTGTCTTTGATGTTTGTTATTACAGGAATGGTATTTTTTGTGTTACAGAAAGATGATCAAAACCACAGTAAGCATAGTACAGAGAATGAGCAGAGTGCAGAAAAAAAGAAAGAGGATAATTATCTTTCCCTGAGTACTTCTGACCGGGAGACAGCAGACTTGTATGCTGAACTCTATGAGATGTCCAGGGAGGACGTGGCGGAGCAGCAGAGAAAGACAGGGGACTGGGAAAAGACAGCAGAGGAACTGGAGAAATTATTCTTTACTATTCCGGAGAACAAGAAATACCAGATGGAAAAAGAGGGATATGCCCTGGAAGACCTGCAGGAGGCAGAGAGATTGTCTGCGAAAACGGGAAGGAAGGCAATGGAACTGGCGGAAGCCAAAGGAAAGGTTTCCGAACACCGGAGATGGTCGGATATCGTAAAGGATAGTGAGATTCTTACCACAGAGGAGCAGCTGGGACTGACGAAGGAGCAGGTGCAGAAGTTAGAGGACATGTCGCTGGAAAAAGAGGACAGGGTTGAAGTGGCAGTTCTGCTTATGAATGAGATGTATACATTTGATGAAGTGATAGAGGAATTAGGTGAGGGGAAGACAGTAGCGGATTTAAAAAAGCAGAAAACAAGCAGTTTAAACTAAACTTTTAGAATAAAAAATGAAAATGTTATTATTCGTGAAACATTGCTGTCATATCAATTGTTGTTGCGAGAGATAGGAGCTTGATTTATGAAAAAAATAGTAAAAACTTTATTTGGAGCAATAGCTGCCACCATAGTATGTGGAACATTCTTATGTACTAGTAGCAGTACTTGTCAGGCGGCAGGAGATAACCTTACCACTGGTGAGGTGTACAATACAGCCCTGGAAGCAGCTTACGGAGACACCTTCCGCAGTGTTTATCACAATCGTCTTGCCGGTTCTCCGCTGGAGGCAGAGGAAGTCGATGGCGTGGACACTGCTACCGGGCATCTGCTTCTGTCCCGGAACGACCTTTCTTTAGAAGGAACTGGCAGCATGGATTTTGAACTCAACCGATACTATGACAGCAACGAAGCCAACTTAGGCCATGCCACCGTGGAATATACCCAGAAACTGGAGGTAGACACCATCTGGGTCAATTACACAGCGGCAGATGGTTCGCAGAGGCGTATCATAGTAAATGCGGCCGTTTGGAAAAACCACAAAAAAGCCCTGAAAAACCTGTTAGCCACATATGAAAAGGGTGAGGGGAGAAGAGGAGTGTCCTTTGACGGGGAACCGGACTATGAAGAAAAAACCCAGAGGACAAAGATTGTCAGCAACGAAAGGCATAACGTATACGGGCTGGCAAGCGGCTGGCGCTACGACTTCCCCTGGATTGAGACGGTCACACTGACAGAGAAAGAAGGCTGGGGGAAAGAACCCAGATATCTGCACTACGGCAGTGCCGGAGTGATGAATATCGAGACAGAGACAGACAATGCCAGTAAAAGTTATTCCATCAAGGGACTGGAAGGCTATGGCTATGAGGATATCAAACTGGAAGACTGGGATAAGACCGTAGACGGTATTGCCTGCAAATATCTTCTCCGTGACAAAACCGGTCTCCGCACCTATTTTAACGAAAACGGAGTCATTGTACTGCAGAAAGATGCCCATGGCAACAAGATTACCTATACATACACGGATGAAATATACTACGCTAACTTGTTTGTTGTGCTATATGTGTGTTCCAAACAGCATAAAATGGTTCTGTTATTTCTTATTTTGCACTAAAAAATATCTTATGCGAAAAATTTTAGTACCTTTCTAGTACCAAATTTACAACTTCAAATGATCCAGCGCCTGGTTATGAATCCGGCATATGCTTTCCCGGCAATATGACATTTTTTCAGCAATTTCCTCTACCTTCATGCTCTCAATATATCTCATACGAAGTATATCCCCTTCCCTGTCATCCTGTACGGAAGAAATAACATTCCTGATCTCCGCAGCTTTTCTTTTACATTCCTTGTAATCATTCAGAATTTTTTTCCGGAAACACTTTATATCATCCAGCAGTTCTTCCATTTGTCTCAGCCTGGACACATCCAGAGATGATGCCCGCATCCTTTTTTCCAGATCCTTCTGGATGAGAGTATAATCTTTTTCCATGCTCTCATCCAGCTCCATCCTTGCACTTGCATTATGGTATTCTTTCAAATAATCTTTCTTTTCTTCTCTATTCATTTCATATACCTGTTTTTTTAGATGATTAGTTGCGCCGGCGCAAAGATTCGCAGTAACTATTTACCCATATTCTCCTCATTCAAACCGCTGCAGGTCTTTATGATCCCTTTTATTGTATCCACCTGCTATAACAATAGTGCCCATGGACTAACCAGAGCGGTAACCCAGGGCACTTGTTGCTTATTTACCTTCCGCCGCGATCTCTGTCTCTGCCTGGTAGTAAATAGCATTTACTTTATTATCAAGAACAAACGCATCGTAACAAACACGCCCCTCAACCAATGATCCACTAATCCCTGGCGGATCTTTATGTACCTTATAGTCTTCCAGTTTAGTAGGGGCCACTGTAGCAACTGGATGGCATACCATAAAACCAAAGTTCTGTGGCAGACGTTTTGAAGGTACTTTTACAACATTCATACCGTCAAGGTTTGCAACAACTCCACGAATGCGCAAATCTTCGCCCATGTCCGTATTTAAAACAATATCCGGGCTCTTTTTCATAAGACGGTATGTTCTGGGAGTTACAATAAGTTGACGCCCATCTTCGAGGACTTCATTATCATCCATACTCTCCGTTGCATTCGTTATTTCATCATAAATGTTGTTTACAGTAAGCTGGACCGGCTCTGGTTTCACCCCGGCATTTTCAGCCATCACCATATATACATAGCTGTCTACCTCTGGAATAACAACCTCTCGCACCTGCCTTGCAAGAGCAGACGCCGCCTGCAGCGCCCGCCCAGTTTCATCTTCATCCAGTTTATCAATCGTAAACGTAAAAGAACGATCTTTTTTGAGCGTCATCTCTTCTGTTACCGCATCCAGATTATCTATCTCCCCATATCTGGATCCATCAGCCTTCCCTGTCCTCTGATAATCGTTCATCTTGGATGTTGATACTTTATAGACTTTTATCGTGTGTGCGCCAGTCCAATCAAAATCACTATTTGTCACAAGGGATTTCTTGCTTTCTGCTTTAAACTGTTCATCCACATAAGGCCTAAAACTTGTAACTAAATCTATCATACTCTTTCACTCCTATTCTATTTGGGACGCTTGAAAGAATCTGAAAAATTATAAATTACGCCACCGTCACCTGCTGCCGGAGTATATCCTGACTTTTTCTTGCCAAACAAACGTGCCATCAGATCTATAGATTCTTTCAGCGTTTCTTTATTGCTTAAATTCACTAATCCGATACTTTCCGGCGGTAAGTTCTTATCTCTAAGAAGTTCATCCGCCATCAGACGGTGTTCCTTCTTAGTCAACTCTTCCTCCCGCTTAGTCAGTTCCGTTTCCCGCTCGTCAAGGCGTTTTTTATCATCTTCTTTTTCTCCTTTTGCCCTTGAAAGCCGGTTCTTTACGATCTCATTAACCTCTTCCTGGGTAAATGTCCTTTCATTTTTCCCCTGTTCAATAACAGTGTCTTTGTTATCTTCCATTTCATTCCCTCCGTTTCCGCCCGTCGGCTGTTTTTTGCAAATAAAAAGCGCAGAGATAGGGATACACAATCATGTATCTATCCTATTTCCGCGCCGCTCTCTCGAAGGCTTCCGCCAGCTGCAAAAATCAGTGGCAGGGTATCTTGGATATTTTATTTGCTATCATAATGATAACAGATAAAGACCCAAAATGCAAGCATATGAATCCAAATAAATCCGAGTAAATCTTAGTCTTTTTTGCAACGTTTTTGTAGCTATATTGGGGCACAATCCCGCTAAAATGCTTTAGTTTAAGCACATTTTCATTGCTCATTGACAGTCACAATTCTATTGCAACGCGCGTATAACGATGTCAACTTATTTTTTATAGCATAAACTAGGGACGGCTTATTGCAGATATCAATAGCCATCCCTGGTCCCTACTCTGTGTACTCAAGATCTATGTATGCCCTTTTAAATTTCCCCTTCTGCTTCCCTGCTATTTTCCAACGCTTCATATTCGGTCGGAGTTTTTTTAGGACATAATCCAGCTCCTCCCGGCGTTCATACGATACCTTAACCTTGATCAAATCGCCTCCCTCTCTTCCCTTTTGATAATTCCCTGCCCCATGAGATACCCAAGCAAGAATATAATTTTGTTGCCATCGCTTCGTGTCTTATGGCTTCCTTCCCTATTGGCCAGACGCTTCAAATGCAGGAGAAGACGTTCATCAGATAGGTGGTCCATCTCTTCATTCATCATCCACGGCAGCAGTTGTTCGTAAATCTCTTCTGCCCTGGTTTTCGCCTGCATATCATGGAATTTATCTCTTTTGTTTTTATAACAGTCAAATAAGGCACTCCAAACACCAAAGCCGTATTTTTGATGGATATAATTCAACTCCTTTCCCATTCCACATCCCTCAATGTCTATGTCTCCCCTGTCGTATTCGGCGAATCGAATAAATTTTTCCACGTCATTATCTGGCACCCTGGCATTTATAAGCAGCATATTCCTTTTCTTGACATACAGAACAACAAAATCACTGGGGGCAGTCCTATAATAAAAGTTCAAGAGGAATACTTCTGTTTTGGATAATTCAGATGATGTTATCTTTTTGATCTGCAGTTCAGACATATTCAAGCCCCCTCTCTCCGCATCTTCTTTCTCTGTTCCTGTATGCCTCGTATATGTCCTAGGTTATATGCCATTGAACAAACGAAGAAAATATTCTGTATCCCATATTTTTTGATATAATGGTTAAATATATCGCCTTCCTCGGTGCCTGCATAACCGACTATGGGCTGAAACCCTAATATTCTTATCTTCTCTTTTAGATCCATGAAATCACATTCCTTTCCGAATTCTATTTGAAATTATTGCATATATGTGTTACTATTTAGTTATTCCTTTCTGGAAGCCTGCCCGGCCTGGTTGGGAATATATGCCCTCATCCGGGCTTGCCCGGTGAGGGATTTTTTCTTGATATGTACCTCTCGTACCCGTCCGGGTCCTCAAATATCATATAGCGTTTTTCTACTGCCGACATTCGCGAATCATCCAGCTGCATGTCAGTCAAATTATTGTATATGCTGTTACGTAACAGATACCGCAGTTCTTCCCTTCTGTTAATCACCTCCCTGGGGGACATTTCCTTTTCCCGGTATCTGTTTATTTTCCTGCCTGCGGGATGGTAATAAATTAGCTCTGTCCCTTCCATCCTGCGTCACCTCCCTCCTGTAGAAGCAGCCGCTCCAGTGTGCCAACTTCATTCTGTGAGTAACAGCGCTGGGGATAATGATTAAATGTGTTCCCCGTCTTCGAAGCCGGTTTTTTGTCCGCGTAGTTACCGTCGAGTATCTTGGCCATATTGGAATCTTTAATTATCCAGTCAAAATTTGCTGTCCAATTTCGATCATTGCCTCCTTTGAGGAACGGGCTGGACTCTGCCATACGGAACACTTTTTCAATGTCATCTATGGTGTATTGTTTCGTTCTGGCCTTTATTGCTTTTTTCCTGGTCTCTGATAGTTTCGTCATGCGCGGAAATGAGATGCAGATGGTGTTGTACAGCTCCATGATCCGCTGGCAGATATCCGCCGGAGGGCTGTCAGAGGGGCGGGGGCAAGAGGGTGTTTTTCCCTCTTGTATATCTCCCTCTTTCTCTAACTCTATTCTCTTATCTCTTTTCTCTATCTCTTCGTCACATGGAATCACATCAGCGTCACTCTCAGTCACATATCTGTCACTTTGTGACGCTTTCGCCCTTAATCGACGCATTCGTTCGGCGCTGTAGCTTTCACTCCCAGTGCTGTTTATGACCTCGGGTATGTAACAGTTTTCGTTATCATCAATGACTATCATTTCATTCTCTTTCAGGAAATTGATCGTCTTTTTGACAAGCTCCGGCTTCTCGTCAAATTCTTCTGCGAGTTCTTCCTCCAGCGTGTCATACACACCTTGATAGTAGATATAGCCCTCCTTGTCTATGCTCAATAACATCATGCGGAGATATATGATCTGCATTTCTTTTCCATCTGGCTGTCTCTTCATTTTTTTCTGCGTCAGCTGGCTGAAATATGTATTCTTCAATTTCAGCCAGTAATACCGCTTCTGTTGGTTCTTTTTATCGCTCAACTTGTCCATCCTCCTTTTTTTCCCCAACTGCTGCCCCGTATATGCGTTCATGGAAATATATACGGCTTATTTTTCCAGCTACAGTCAGGTAACCTTTTTTACAAAGCTCCTGGTTTAATTCCCGGATAATGCTGTATGCCTTGCTCTGCTTTACTCCCAGCGTTTCGCTGACCTCCTTGGCGGTCATCATAATTTTTTCCACTATCATCCACCTCCTTTTGCCTGCTCAATGCTCTGCAGTTCCTTCTCGTAACCTTCATACATGAACTCAGCTTCTTGTATGATATCTTCCAAATCCTTTCGTTTGATCTCGGATGGCCTGCTGTAGCCACGGGAAAGATAGGCAGCAGTCGCTATGTCTGGCACGTTGCCAGCGGCTTTTGATATCCTGAGCCAGTCGGTCTTGTCAATCGTCTGCTCTCCCGGCGGTATTTCTGGAATGCCCCAGTAATCACGGATAGTATGGTCCACAAAGTTCAAGTCATTATCTATCCGGTATTGGAACATATCCATTGGAGACTTACATGTGCTTGATCCATCTGACTGTGTGACAAACACATGCTGATTGCCTTCCACGGTCGCCAGAAGAACGATGGAAAAAAGCCCCTCCAGTGTCAGCTGGTTATCCAGCATTTTACCTACTGTCTTTGCTTTGACCTTCCCCCCCTCCTGTGTTTCCGTATGATGCATAAAGTAAACAATGGTATCCGCTGAAGTATCCCTTATCACATAATCAATAAGCCCTTTAAAGTGGATCGCCATGTCTGTGAATTTTCCGTAGCCGGTATCCTTCGCCCGGTCAAACATTTCAAATGCCAGAAGGTACTGGCTGTCGTCAATTACATATTTTTTGTACTGCTGCCTGGCCAGGGTCTGCTTGATCTGCTGATATCCAGGTGTGTCCACCTTATCCAGTTTTTTTCTAAACGGGAACGGTTTTCCGGCGACATTGAATATCATAATTTCCCCCGGACTGTAGTTTCTAAGGCTGCTTGTCTTGCCCGCCCCGCTTTCGCCCAGTATCAGAACCGGTATTCCCATCTGACCACTTCCTTTCCTGCTCTTGTATGTATTTTTGATGAAAAAACGATTTTACCCCCTTACCCTTAGTTCTTATACCTAAAAAGGGTTTTAAGGGCATTTTAATACTAAACATGTGTGGGGCTGTCATTTTCACGGTGGTATTTTATCATCCTCCTGCGAGCTTGTTCCCGCTGCTCTTCTGTTCTCTTCGCCAGAGGTAGAATTCTAACCCACTTCGTCGGAACATGTGCGCATATGCTACCATCCTTATTCTCCGACACAATCCGGCATTCCTCCGGGTGTTTGTCCGCCAACTTTTTTACGCTGGTGATTGTCCGTGGCTGCGTCAGGGTAAGCGTTGCCTGCTCCTGGTCCCTGAGCCACTCGATAACGTTCTCCGTATTCCTCATAGTGTCCGGAAGAGCTATCTCGTCCGGTGTACATCCAATAGCGTCGGCAATGCGTTCCAGTGTTGAACCTTCCGTGTACTGGTTGTCCAGTATCCAGGACAGCGTTTTTTCTGACAGTCCGGTTCGTTTACACACCTCTTCATCTTTCAGGCCGTTTTTGTCCGTTATACGGCGATAACTGCTTACGTTTAGTCTCAATTTCAGTCTCCTTTCGCTCATGCCATGCCTGCCCGGCTATGGTTAAAAATTACTATCTGCTAAAATTTCGGTCACATCAACTTCCAGTGCTTCGGCAATCTTGCCGGCTGTTTCTGGCAAAACAGTCTTTTTACGGAACCAGACACCAATGTTCTGCTGAGATATCCCCATGCGTTCCGCAAGTGCTTTATTGGACATCTTCCGCCTTGCCATGATGATCTTAATTTTCCTTACATCAATTTCCATTGATTTACCTCCTTTGATTGTTTATTACTACTTTTTGCTTGTTTTATCGTATATTATCATACTAATTTGCTTGTGTCAACACTTTTTTACAATCATTTGCTTTTATTATCCTTTACAAACATTTGCTTTTATTATTTATATATGTTATACTATTTTTGAGGTGATTTACTTTGGGAATAGGAAGACGAATGAGACGTACGCGAATTGAAAGAGGACTTTCACAAAAAATGCTCGGAAATATTTTAGGATGCTCACAACAGATGATAGCCCAATACGAAAATGAAAAAAGAACTCCAAAATATGAGACTGTTGTCCGATTTGCGGAAGCTCTAGATGTTGATATAGATTATTTAATAGATGCACCCTTTTCTTTCAAAGAGCCTGATGGAAGTATCTCTCTTGGTGGTAGTCTTAGTGCTGATGATGATAGCAATGTTACCTTGCCATTAAAACGAAATTTAGAAAAAATATATAATGAACTTACCCCGGAGGGAAAAAGGAAGATAACCGAATACGCAAAAGACATAAGAAAAATACCAGAATACGTCAAAGAAGAAGACTGAGTTGCGCCGGCGCAACTGACAACTGAATATACGATATGCTTACCAAGGGAGCCGACTGGGTAAAGCTCCAGCCCCCGGACACGATGAAAGGGGTTGGTGCCTATGGTTACATATAGCGATTTATTCACCTTTGTAATTATGATTTGTGCAATAATCACTCTTGTTGCTACATTTTTGCATAAAAAATAGTGCCCATGCTCTGGTAAAGTAAGGCACTATTTTTAGCACTATTTTGCCGGGGGCTAGGACACATCTAGCTTCGGCTCTCTTGTTAAACATATTATAGCATTCTACCCCTCGTTCTGTCAAGGTTTTTCCCAGTGGCAGCAGTCCAGGGAAACAACAGATCATCTTTCACTCATGCCATGCCTGCCCGGCCAGAATGAAAGGAAGATGATATATGCCTGTCTACAAAGATAATGAGCGCGGTACTTACTACGTGAAATGCTATTATACGGACTATGCTGGTAACAGAAGGCAGAAAAAGAAGCGGGGCTTTAAGCTCCAGCGCGAAGCCAAGGAATGGGAGCGGGATTTTCTGGAGAAACAGCAGGGCACCCCTGAAATGACTTTTCGTACCCTGGTATCGCTTTACCTTGAAGATACTAGGACCAGGCGAAAACGCACCACATTCAAAGCGTATGAAAGCCACTGCAATAATGCACTGCTGCCTACCTTCGGGGAAATCCCTATAAACCAGATAACCCCATCTACTATCAGGGCATGGCAGAACAGCCTGATCAGTGAACAGCGATACGGCCAGTATACCATGCTGAGTATTCATAATACCTTTTCCCGAATCTTCAATTTCGCTGTACGGTATTATAACCTGCCATCCAATCCATGCAAGAAGGCCGGGACGATCGGTAAGCGCAATAGAAGGACGGCATTTTGGACAAAACATGAATACGACTTATTTATAAGTCACGTAGAAGATCCCCAGGCAAAGCTTGGTTTTGAGGTCCTGTATTTCTCCGGCTGTCGGATCGGGGAACTACTCGCCCTTACACCCGCGGATATTGATACAGAGAACAACATAATTCATATAACCAAGACGTTGTATAGAGAAAACGGACAAGATACGTTCACCACACCGAAGACACCTAAAAGTATACGCGACATCGTAATGCCTGGCTTTGTTATTGATAATATCCTTGCTTATTCGGATCGGATATATAAAATCCAGAGAACAGACAGAATATTCACATACTCCGAACAGACCTTCAGAAACATATTGCGGAAAATCTGTCCTATTGCCGGTGTTAAAACCATTCACACTCACGATATCCGCCACTCCCATGTGTCCCTATTGATCGAACTCGATTTCAATCCTCTTGTCATATCTGAGCGCCTTGGGCATGACAATGTAAATATAACGCTGGGTACATATGCACATCTATATCCTAACAAACAGGATGATGTTGCAAAATGTCTTGAAGATTTAAAATAGTACCATTTCAGTCCCACAGTACGTTGGAAAAACTCCGGCTGGCCTTATTTTCCTTATGGTCTTGCTGGGGTTTTTCATGTATACATACTTAACCAAATTCCTGATGTCACAAAAAATTCATTTGCCAAGTCCGGGCAGAAGAGGTATGATATATGACAGAATTACACATCAGAAAGGATAACACTATGAACGCTTTACTCGCAGCAGATAAATTCTCGGGCGCTGCCCTCAGCAGTATGATCGTTGTGGCACTGTTCTGCACCGCGGTCCCTTTTATCTTTCTTGGCTATTTTCGCGCAAAGACCGGAGCCAAACTTTCCTCATTTTTTATCGGCATGGGTTTTTATGTACTTTTTGCCTTTGTGGCGGAAGGAATTCTAAATGCCCTCCTGTTCAACCTGTTTTCTTTTAAGGACGTTTTAAACCGCTCCACGCATCCGGTGTGGTATGCGCTTTACGGCGCTGTCGCCGCTGGTGTTTTTGAGGAAATGGGAAAATATTTTGGACTACGATACTTTATGAAAGATCGCCCTGGAAAAGCAAATGCC
>OFGX01002041.1_pt1 | contig 11096 bp, 8 predicted proteins | sample 1521831 | NCBI WGS metagenome assembly OFGX01 (sample SAMEA3504080, study PRJEB24116) | mouse gut metagenome | biome: mouse gut; feature: mouse-associated habitat; material: faeces | place: Denmark | collected 2011
CCGCTTCCGCTTACTCTATTCTCCCCAGCATAGCTGGGGGATTAGGGTTTTCATTCATAAAATCTCTCATCCGCGGGCCCGAGCCTCAGGGTCACCTCTTTTTCCGTCACCTCGAGCAGGTAGGCGTCCCTCTCCAGTTCCTCCCAGCTCCCGCCTTCCATCTCCCGGATGGCTTCATTGTGGGTCCGCAGCACGAACCACACAGGCCCCGTGACCCCTTCCACCTGCAGCCGGATTACATCGTCCGTGCGGCTGTCGCTGTAATCCAGCGCCAAAAGCTGCCGGATGCGCAGGTCGCACTCTGAGGCGGTGGTGCCGTCGAAGGCCCCGTACTCCTCCCCATAGGTGGCAACCGTGGTACCCAGCGCCCTGGAAAGCTGTTCCCAGGCATCCCCCTCCTCATCCGGATATGCCACCCTGGACATGTCAAAAGACATACTGGAATACCCCAATGCAGTCGCCATGCTCCTGATCAGGAAATCGTTCTTATAGGTATACTCCAGCCCGTCCCCCAATACTCTTTGGACGGTCACATGATCCGTCAGGAAACCTATGATCTCCGCCTCAGGGCCTTCTCTGATCACCGTCCTGGCAGACGCCAGCATCTCCTTCTGCAGGGCCCCCTCTATCTCCTCCTCCGGCATCTCCCCGGCGTAAAAGGACACCATGTCATATCCGCCCAGGACATCCTGGAAAAACCTGTAGTCCTCTCTCAGCTTCTCCCCGGCGGAAGTGTCGGATACGCAGAGCCCTGACAGGCCCACTTCCGCAAAGTGCTCATTGAATATCTTCAGATAATATTCCAGCTGCTTCCCGTCAGGCAGCTCATCGTCGGAATAATCATATTGGGGCGTCATCATGCAGGTGGCCTTATATCCGTACTTCTCCAGTATCGTGGAGATGCCCGGCCACAAAAGCTCCTGGAACACCTGCTTCACCGACCTGCTGTAGAGCCGCTCCATCTCCTCCGCGTTCTCGTCCGCAAGGCTGGGATAGCCTGTCAGGAGGATATTCCGGGCATTCAGCACCGGGTATATCTCATAGGAATACATCTCCGCGGACATGGCGGACAGGATGCCCATTCCCTCCATCCCTTCCATAAAACTCCCGTTCACGGCAAAGACATAAGCCGTCCCGAAGCTTTTCCGCCACATGACAATCGGATAATTCTCCGTTTTCACGGCGGCGCCCTCGGGAATCCCCCTCATATAGACCTTGGTCCCCGAAGCCGGCAGATACCAGGGGAATGTCCTCTCCCCCGGAAAGGCCTCGCTGCCCGGCAGAAACGTATCCGCGTCAGGGCTTTCCTTTTCCAGATAGATGGTCTCCCCTCCCAGCAGAAATCCTTCGCCCAGATAGAAGCCGGATACGTTCGTCTCCTCCTCCAGTACCTTTCGGATGCCCAGCAGCTCCCGCACCTGCGCGTCGCCTTTTATCACGGACACGTCCGGAAGGCCGCAGAACACCAGATGCGTCCCGGCCTCCACGCACTCCGTCAGCAAGCCGATCTCCCGGTCCGATTCCCAGTCCACGCAGGCAGGGTCAATGACCAGCATCTCCGCCGCCGTCCCCTCGTCCCCCAAAGCCGCCAAAGAGGGGCGCTTCGCGATGTCGCGCTTGGTGTACGCGGCCCACTCCGCCGCCGCCTTCATGCACAGTTCCTCTTCATCGCCCACGCATACGACTTTGCGGCGGGCGATGACCGTCTCCCCCGCCGTGGCTCCGGCAGCCCCTTCCTGCCTGACGGAATCCTCCTCTGAGCCGCCCGGTATGTACATATTGATCTTCGAAGGGTAATTCTCCGCGGTCTCGGTGTATTTGTTCACGGCGTAGTCATTCCAGCTGTCCTTCAGATTATTGAGGCACATGCACAGGAACAGCACTGTGACCATCAATAGGGTAATCGAAAAAAATTTCCGGCGCGAAATCATGGCATCCTCTCCCAGTCTCCGATCCTTCCGCTACTTATTGTAGCCGTAATCTATCGCAAAATCATATAATTTGTATCCGTTTTGCCGTACACGATAGCAGATGAACTCGTCCGTCTCATAATATACTTCCATCTCATTGGGATACAGCTCCTGAAAGGCCCTGGCCCAATAATACATATGGGACATGGTGACCCAGCGCTCTTCCTCTATGTACGGCAGAATCCCTCCCGACTTGGGCAGTTCCGTCGCCGCCCCTTTCAGGGACACTTTCTTCTCCGGCCTTATGGTGTTCATATAGTCCAGATAAAGGAGCGGCACCTTCTCAATGAAGAAATATACCGTGTCCGTGGGAATCGTCACCGAAACGCCCTCCCCGATCTTCTGCAGATTCCGCAGAAACTGAATCATCTCATAGTGATAGCCTTCCCCCCATATCATCTGACGCTCGTCATTGGACGAGCATATGGTCCAGGTGGCGCCCTTCGGGTTCTCACGCAGAATATTGGTCACACAGGTGACCGCGCCGTTGGACTCGTAGGCGCTGATGCAGACCGGCTTCCGCAGGCCTGTCAGAAGCACCACCGCACAGGCGGCTCCCAGCATCACAAGTCCGCCTATATGGATTTCTTTCCGCTCCCGGAACAGCAAGTACACTGCCGCGTCCGCACAGAGGCTCCACACAATGGGAAGCCCGTACCCGATATATACGGAGTAACGCGACACCTCCATCAACTGGGGGAGCCCCAGCTTGGCCGATGCCTGGAGGATGCTGGCGATTCCCATGAATACGCCCACGGAGACCAACACCGCCCCGTAATCCGGCCTGCGCAGAATATACCACAACATGCCCAGCGCCAACAGCACTCCTATGCTCCCCAGCATGAATTCCGCCGCTGTCCTGCTGTCGTTCGTGACATAATACTGCATCTCTCCCAGCACATGGTCCAGCTTGGTTCCGAGGCTTTTCCAGGATACCCCTGCCTCCGTCTTCCCGGGGCTCTTGTTTTCTTCCTTTTGGGCGTTTTCCCCGGAATCCTCCTTGTCCTCCCCGCCGGCGGAAATCATGTTCATCCCCCAGTGCAGGGAACCCTGGAGCGGCGTGCCCATGGCATAAGCCGCCGCCATGGGCAGCACGGCAATCAGGATGCCCGTCACCCCCGCCAGCACAAGGCGCCTGAGATATCTCCAGCGGAAACACCGGAAACAGAAGCCCACAGCGATTCCCCCACACAGCAGCCCGGCCATTATGGTGTCATAAAAATGAACCGTCAGGGTCAGGGATACGCTGGCCGCAAAGAGGAGAAGCAGAAGCCTTGCGTCCTTTGCGGTCTTTTTCTTCTTCCCGTCGCCGGAGAGGATATCCTTCTTCTGCAGAAACGCAATCGCGAAGTAGACCACGGGCAGGACGAACATCATCCCATATTCCTGGGGCAGCGGCGCGTAATATCGGTAATAGGTATACTGATAAAGGATGCCCCACATGATATACGCCGTCAGCCCCACGTAGGGAGTATATCTGGATTTGCATACCAGCTTCAGAAAGGCGAAAAGCGCCATGTGAATCATCAGCGTCTGCGGCAGGGCGAAAACCCTCAGCAGCACATAGACGGGGACGGAGAACACTTCATGCAGATAGTAGATTATGCAGTGGAACCCGAAAGGATAGACCCCGTCCACGAAAATACGGTTCTGGTCCATGTAATTGATCCAATAATTGTGCAGAACCATGTCGGAAGAGCAGTAGCCGTACACATTGACAGCGTTGACCCCGTATATGTACAGAAGCATTCCCAGAATCCCCAGCGTCAGCAGCACGTCCGGCCAGCGGGACGAAAGCCATTCCCCCAGCCATCCGGAGGACATCTTCCGCATCCGCCTTCCAGTCCGGAGCATCAGAGTCTTGACGCCCATCTCCCCTTCGGAGACGACCCGCAGGCTTCTCAGCCCCTTCTCCAGAGCGGACAGGCACGCCTGTCTGCGCCTGACCGCCACCGCGATAAAAGGCGCCAACGTCCCGGCCACCAGCGTGAAGCGATTGGATATATGCAAAAGCTGCAGAAGAAACACCAGGTTCATGCAGAAAAAATTGCCCGTGACGAAACAGGCCATGAACCTTGCGGCTGTCCTGAGCTGCGCGAACTTCCCGCCCAGCAGGATCCACGGCAGTGCCAGGGTCACGCCGAAATACGCCGCCGATACCCCTATGATCTGAAAAACAGTAAGCATTGTCATCGACATATGATTTTCCATGCCTTTCCGCTACTTTAACCGAAAATCCGAACCAGTTCCAACGTTTCATTGTCTATTACCACATTGGACTTTTTCAGCGCCTCCAGCGCCTCAAAAAAGGCAGCTTTGTCCTGCCTTGCAAAATACAGCTTCAGCTTACAGGTGTAAGTGGGAAGTTCGTCCGGGAACTGTTCCGCCATCCGGGCGCACCACTTGGCGCAGCTCTCGTAGTCTTTTATCTCCAGGGCCCGCAGGCACACCTCCTCATACCGCTTCACAGTGAACTTGTCGGTGCCCTTCCCATAAAGCGATTCCGCTGCCCCCGTCAGTATCTGCACGAATTTCCGCTGCTCGTGGGACGAAAAAATATGCTGCTTCAGGATGCTGTCCATATAATCCAGCAGCATCTCCTCGCACTCTGTCTGTCCCGCGTCCTCCTCCTCTATCTGCCGCCACAGCCTCTGTACATAGATGCGGAACTTGTTCAGCTCATCAGACAGGACCGCCGCCGCGTAATGGGACGCCTCGGAGTCCTCGCTGTCCAGCGCCAGCGTGATGGAGGCCAGACAGTTGCTAAAGTCCTCCTTGATCACATTCATCATCACCATGCGCAGATCCCTCTTCTCATTGACCAGGATGGCTTCCTCCAGAGGGACGATGTCGCGCTCCCGCTCCTCGTCCGCCTTCAAATGCGTCTTCACGCGCTCCTTGCTGAATATCACGTCCGCCAGGTCCACTTCCCGCCAGAATACCACCAGGTAGAACAGATGCCCCATGAAAAAGAACGCAGCGCCTATGACCGGACACATTAACATCACCAGGAAACGGAGCAGATATGTCCGTCTGTTGTCATACAGAATCTCCGTCTCGTCGTCCTGTGCGGCGGAATGGGCAGGGACGATGAACAACACCCCCACCAGCAGATAGATCAGCGCCACAATCAGGTTCCCTATCAGTATCATCAGGAAAATACGTTCATCCCGCGCCAAATTCATAAGACTGCCTCCTCCACGCGGCACTCGTAGCCGGCGTTCCGGAAGCGCTCCACGATGCCTCCAATATTGTCCCTGTTCGTGTTGGGCAATAAAGCGTACAGCCTGCCGCCTTTCAGTATGCCCAGATAATCCGTCTGCCGCATGGCGCTGCCCAGCGCGCTGGCCACGTTCTCGTAATTCTGCTCCTCTGCCAGGATCTCCAACAGCACATACTCCGTAAGCCCCTTCTCCTTCGCGTCCGAGAAAGCCTTCGCCAGAAGGGTAAACGCGCTTTCGTCCAGCACATTGGTCCCCTCCACGTAACGGCGGTTCCGGAGCGCTTCCAAGTACCGGTTGGCGCGGACCACGGCGTTCTGGATCAGGAAGCCCACTATCGTCAGCCGGTTGGCCTCCCCCAGCGTCATGCGCTCCCAGGGGATGCCCCACAGCATCAGGATCAGCTGCATCTCGTCCTCTGAGTACACGGCGCTGGCCATCATGGGCATCTTCTCTTCCATGTTCCTGTTGATATAGACCCGGCGCTCCTTCAGTTCTCCGTACATCTTCTCCATGGCGGTATATTTGATGGAGTTCCCCATCTTCCGGGCCTCCGGCGAAGTGGCCGAGAACAGTCTGGCATAGTCGCCGTTGGCCACGGTATACACTGCCACATCCCCGCAGTCCATCAGTTTCCCCAGGACCTGGGCGGCATAGAACAGCACCTCCTCCGGCCCGTACTTTTCCAGACTGTAAGCCGTGTCTTTTTCCTTCCAGTCATATAAACGCCAGAAAAGATAGCAGTTCCCTTCTCTGTCTGCCAGCAGGAGCGGCTTGTTATCTGCCCCCAGCATTTCTGTCTCCGTCACCACATAGAGCTTCTCCTCCTGGTTATCGGCGATCCGTATCCTGGTGATTCCATAATATGACGTTGAGGTTTCCCCATCTTCCCCCTGCTCCTCCGCATAATCGGTTGCATACAGCCACTCCCCGTTTATATCATAAGACAGCATGGGATCCCAGGGAGAGATCTGCCGGTCCGTCTTCATATAGTGAAAATCAGCCACCGCGGTCACTCCCCCATTGTCTTCTGTCCGGATACTTGTATCCCCGGTCTGCCCCTGCGGCTGTTGGACGGATTCCTGCCCGGACTGCCCTTCCCCCACGCCGGAAACGGAGTCCGGGATATCCCGGACTCCGCAGGAAGCAGACAGCAGAAACAAAAATACTGCTCCGACACATATTCCCCTTTTATATTTCCTATTTGCCCACACTTTTCCTTCTTCCTCCTGCTGCCCTTCCCTATTCCGTAGCCTTCGGCCGGTTCTATCTGCTTACAGATCTGTGAAAAGTTTCCCAGACATAATTTGTCGAAATTTTTTCCGAATGTCTGCAGGAACTATTGGGACACAGATAACTCTCGTATATAACATACTGGGCTTCAAAAAGCCAGCAATCCGTCAAATGATGATCTGCCTGATTACATTTTGCAACCGGTCCTCTTTCTGCCCCTGTTTTACTTTTTTGAATATCCACATTCATTGCTGTTCCGCAACGGGAACACTTCACCAGCGCCATTGGAACCACTTCTTCCGCCTGCACCGGCACCACACTCTGTACGCCGATTACCAGTCCAAGAACTGCCGCAATTGCCAGGTTCTTCCATCTTCTCATACCCTTCATGAAAAATTCCTCCTTCTATATTTATCCTTTGTGAACTTCCCGCGAAAAGTTTAATTTTATGATAACAGATAATACTTCCTTTGTCGACGGACAGAGTTGTTGTAAAATAAAAAAAATTTACAACAACTCTGTCCCTATTCATAAAACTTATGTAATGATATAATGTTGACACACAAGGGCATTGTGTCAACTATTGATTCCATGTGCGCTGACGCACACCAAATCATGGTATTATGTTGACACACAAGGGCATTGTGTCAACTGTCGATTCCATATGCGCCAACGGTTTTCTATTGTTGATATGCCCAGCAGACTAAGGAGGATATGCAGATGAAAAAACGTTTTACAAAACACTTTATTTTATTCACTTCCGCGATGTCATTATGCGCCGCGGTTCTCACGGGACTTCCGGCTTCCGGCACGTCCATGCCGGAAACGGAAGGCGGGGTGCCGGGAAGCATAACGGAAGATTATGTCCCGGAAACAGCTCCCGAAACTGACCCGGGAATTGCCCCACACAATGATCTCCCTCCCCAGGATTTTAGAGAAGAATAACTTATTCCGTCTCTTCCATTTTCCTAATGAGTACTTTTTTATAAAATGATTCATTTTGTTTCCGCTTATCCAATTTGCTGAGTATTAAGCAGCGAGTAAGCTCTATTTCATTATCCAGAGTCTTGTCAACCGGAATGCCTTTCCTTTTTCGCTCTTCACCATTCCACCAGCGGTCATACAAAGCACCTGCGATTGCACGCAATCTGCGAAAACAAAGGCATTCCCTGACAATACTTTCAGAATAACTATCAGCCTTGTCAAAATCTCCCTGATTCCCTCTTTCGCTTCCCACATAGCCGATCATAAATTCATACATTCCGGCCCTGGTTTCTATCATTCCGTGTTCTGAAAAATGTTCATATATCTCTTCAAACCGTTCCATACAAGTTAAAAATTCACTGCTTTTTTTATCCATTCTCTGCATCATATTCTGAATGCAGGACTGTTCTTCATATGTCAGGTATTTCTCACCCCTCTGTAAAAAACACTCATATGGTAAAGTCAGCTGCAATATAGCAAGCAATTGTCTATATTGTATACCAGCATCTTCTTGTTTCTTCCCCAGACTGATTTCCTGGCGTGCCAATGCCTGCTGGTTACACCGTATTTCTGCAGAAACAAGCTCTTTGATCTGCCCATGCAGCCGCTTAGCTTCTTCCATCCTCCGGTCATTGATGCATCTCCTGAGCTGTTCCATCAGCAGCCTGGCCTCAGGCTCCTCCGTAACCAGTTCCGTCCGTGTCATCTCCCCGGAAAGCCCCAGTCGCTCAAAAAGCATTTCCACGATCGCCCTCTGGGAAACTGCCTTTCTGTTTTCCAGGCGTCTCAGTGTCTTCACATCACAGATTCCCTGGCACAGTTCCCCCGCACTCATCCCGAACATCTTCCTGCGGATCCGGATAACATCATTGATGCAGGCTATCCCCTTCTCCACATAAAGATAGCACCAGCTGACTGTCTCCCTGGGAATTTTAAATTCCTCATACACGGATTCCAGCACGCCCTTCCACTCCGCATTTTCCTGCCTCATATGGTTCAGGGTCCCTGCCTTCCCCTGCTCTCCTTTTTGGGCCAGGCCTTCCGCCATCCGGCACAGCAGCCTCTCACGCATCCCCAGAAGTTCCCAGAGATAGTACATCCGGGAATTATCCCGCAGGCACTCTACCGCAGTATTGCAGTACTTCAGTAACTGCTGTTCCCAGCTTCCGGAGTCCCGGCCGGCTTCTGTCTCCCGGTTCAGGCTCCCTTCCGTGTTCCTTTCCCTGTTTGGGGCTTCCCTCTCTTCTCCCTGTCTCCGGCTTTCGTCTTCCATCCTTTCCCGGAACAAGCATCTGCACAGAAAGTAAACTGCCTTGGGGTAAATTTTCGCCTTTCCCACCCCGTCCAGCCCGGCCTGCCTGATATAAGAAAGTACTTTTCGATAATGCCCTGCCTGCTCTCCCTCCTCCCGATACTGCTCTGCTTCCAGTATCAGATTCAGCTCCTTTATGGAAAAAATTCTCTTCCCGGGAGATTTGTCCCAAAGATGCGGCATTGTCATACGCACTGCTTCTTCCAGAAGCAGATACAGCTCTTCCCTGCCTGCACCTTCAAGACAGCGAATCTGTGCCCGCATGCTCAGATAAAACTGTCTCTCCAGTCTGGCCCCCACACTGAGATCACCGCCCTCATCTTTCACATAGGTCACACGATACTGCTCCAGAAGCCCATCTGCCTGGCCGGTTTCCCCGTACGCAATACAGTGCAAAATCTTCTGTCTGGCCGTCCAGTGGTCATATTCCCGGTAATCTAAATAATGTTCATAGTCCTCCGCCCCCACACCCAGCCTTTCCAGAAGGGTATCCTGCAGGAGCTTGGGCGCTTTCCGCTTACCGTTTTCATAGTAGGAAAGCATCTGCTCCGTGCACAGTCCCTCACAGACCTGCGCCAGCTGGAATCCCCGCTGCTGACGCAGATTACCGATATAAGTGCCGACCCTCCCGTCTGTCATAGCCCTGCCCCCGTCCCAATGTTCCGCTTCCTTTTTCCTGTTTTGTACGCAATTTCTGCAACATTTCTATCCGTTACTTTTTACTACAGTATAGCGGAATTTATGGCAGGAATCAAACCTTTTCGGAAGGAATCGTTCCGGTCCCCGGCCCAGCCTCTTTCAGGGGATTTTACGTCAGCACATTTTAATCCTGACGAATCTGCGTTTTCCAATTTTCAGGACATCATCCGTCTGTATGTTTTCCTCCATGTTTTCCACCCTGACACCGTTTTTCTGCACACCTCCCTGGGAAACCAGCCTCCTGAACTGGGAACCGCTTTCCACCAGGCCCGCCTGAATCAGGGGTCTGACACAGTCGTGGACGGTGCCGCTCTCCAGAACCACTTCCAGAACCTGCGCCTGCTCCGGTACCGCCTTGTTGGTAAATGCTTCCCTGAAAAAACATTCTGCCGCCTCCGTCTCTTCCCGGGTGTGGTACAGGGATGTGATCATTCCTGCCAGGATCAGTTTACAGTCCCTGGGATTGCAGCCATCCGCCAGACGTTCCTTGATTTTGTCCAGTTCCTCCGGCGCAATATCCGTGGCAAGCTCAAAATACTTCACAATCAATCTGTCCGGCACCTGCATGACTTTGGTGAACATGCTGCAGGCATCCTCACAGATGCCGATAGTGTTCCCCAGACTTTTACTCATCTTCTCCGTGCCGTCTATTCCTTCCAGAATGGGCATAAACAATGCCGCCTGGGCCGTTTGTCCCCTCTCTTTCTGAAGCGTTCTCCCCATGAGGATGTTGAATGTCTGGTCCGTTCCCCCTAACTCCAGGTCAGCCTTCAGTTCCACGGAATCATAAGCCTGCATCAGAGGATAGAAAAACTCATGAAGTCCTATGGGCGTGCCGCTGCGGAACCGGTTCTGAAAATCGTCCCTCTCCAGCATTCTTGCCACCGTAACGGAGGAAGCCAGTTCCAACGCCTCCCGCATCGTCAGAAGTTCCAGCCATTCCCCATTGTACCTCACCTGGGTTTTGTCACGGTCCAGAATCCGGAAAATCTGTTCCTGGTAAGTCTGGGCATTGCGCAGCACCTCGCTGTCCGACATGGCCCTTCTCCCCTTGCTTTTTCCCGTGGGATCCCCTATTTTCCCGGTAAAATCCCCTATCACCACCACTATGGAATGCCCCAGGTCCTGCATCTGCTTCAGTTTCCGCAAAACTGCCGCATGTCCCAGATGAATATCCGGTGCGCTTGGATCCATGCCGAATTTCACTGTCAGCGGTTTTCCCGTGCAAATACTCCCGGCAATTTTTTTCTCCAGTTCCTCCTCACCGATCAGTTCGGCTGCCCCCTGCCTGATCACCCTCATCTGATGACGCACCAGACGGGACAGGAGGGCCGCATCCGGCTCCGGTTCTCTTCCTGTTCCTGTATCCACGGTTTCCCCAGCTCCCTTGTCCTGAAGCGTTTCCTCCTGGTTCTGCACTTTTGTCTCCATGTCTTTTCCTCCATTGCTCTTTTCCAGTTTTTGTTTTCTTTCATACGCAGGCAACACGCAAACCGGGACATTCCTTTTTGTCCTGCAGTTTCCGGGAGCAATGAACATCTTGTATTCCGGTACCGCCCTGGGCGCATGCAGCTTTCGCTGCTAATTTCCTTACGCGCCCCTGCGCAATCGAGTAGGGCAATACTCTTCTCCCCTGCTCGCCGCGCGCCCCGTGCGCCGCCTGGCGGCATAATTCCA